>Ga0210408_10002441_pt1 | contig 18073 bp, 29 predicted proteins | sample IncBWH4MmetaG_FD_155471 | JGI IMG/M metagenome (GOLD analysis project Ga0210408, IMG submission 155471) | Forest soil microbial communities from Barre Woods Harvard Forest LTER site, Petersham, Massachusetts, United States - Inc-BW-H-4-M | ecosystem: Environmental > Terrestrial > Soil >...
TTCCCTTCCGTTGCAGGAGATGCGGGTTAGATCAATTCCACCCGATTGCCGCCCATGGTGGAACAAATGATTGCGATAACGGAATCCTCGTCGCGGCCGATATGGGCGTTAAGGCCGTCCGCCCATTGCTTGGCCTCGGCCTGCGCTGCAAACGTCTTGCCAGCGATTGGATTATATCCCCGCTCATTTGCCACGGCCACGCCGAGCTGCCATCCGGACTCGTCGATCACGGCAACGAACGCATAGGGCCGGTCATGAAACGCACCTGCAACGCACTGGTCGATTATCGCGGCCTCAAGGTGCGTATCGGTTATGTCTGTCATTTTGAATTCCCTTCGGTTGGCGTGGCAAACGCAAGGCGGATTTCGCCCCGCGCGTATCCTCTCACAACGCCGATATTTGTCAATCGTAAAACGATGGACTCGAGTCTTTGCCGTGGAAACATTTCCCAAAGATTGGCGAAACGGGGAATGATATTCCAAAGATGTGAGAATTCGCTCACACGATGCAGAAACGCAATTGAAACACGCGCGTTTTGCTGGAATCGTGCGCGAAGCGGCAAGCGCCAAAACAAGCCATACCGTAACAGGCCTATCATGGATAAATTGCGCGGCTCCGGAAACACTTTCTCCACGGCAAGCAAGGCTTGGCTGCCCTTCCGAATGAACCCGGCCCAAGGCCGCAAGCTCGCCCGCCTGCATCGCCTGAAACGCAAAGGCCTCACGCCCGCAACCGACAAAGCCTCGTTGCGCCAAGCCGCCGTCGACGCGGCCTCGTCGCACCCGATCCGCCGTATCCCGTGATACGCCCATCACGCCTTGCGAGTAGGCCGTAGGACGCGCTATCTTCACGCCATGCCACCGCTGCCAAACCCGCGTCAGGAACGCTTCTGCCAGCTTGTGAAGCGCGGCATTCCACCATATCGGGCCTATCCCATGGCTGGCTACAAGCCGAGCCGCAACGCGCCGTATCGGCTGTACGACAATGTACGAACCAAACGCCGCATCTCCGAGCTTAACAGGTCAATCGCCATGAAAACACGCGTAACCGTTGAGTCTTTGACCGACGAGTTTAACGACGCGATCGCCCTCGCGAAGGAAACGAAGAACGCGCCCGCGATCACGCAAGCCGCGCTGGCCAAGGGTAAGTTGCACGGCTTGATCGTTGATCGGAAGGAAAGCGGCGCGCCTGGAGACTTCGCGGCCCTGACGACCGTCGACGAGGTGCTGACGGTGATACGGTCCGAGCTTGGAGAAGGCGCAGCAGCGGCCCTTACAGCGGCATTGGCGCGGGACGAGCCGGAAGAGGAGGAGCAAGCCTCGGCGATCGAACCGACGCACGACGCGCCGAACACACGCAATTGAGGCATTGCAAACGATCTTAACCCTCGATATGGTGATTGACGTCACCGAACGAAGGGATTCGCCATGTCGCACACGCTTGCCGCCCGCCCCGGTCGCGCCGCCCGGTCCGATCGCCCCGCCGCTCCCGCAGGGGAGCCGTCCGGCGGGGCGGGGGCCGCTAATGGGGCCGGGTCCTCATTTTCGTTATCCCCCCCTTCTTCAAATGGGACCTGTTCCGGTATAGGGAAATCTGCACCCTGCCTGCTTGGTGCGTCTCGCAATACCGGTGAGCGTGACCTGTCGGTGACGGCGGGTTCTGGGCGGGGTGTACCTCCATCTTCCGATGGGACCCATATTTCTGGGGACCCGGTTTCTGTTGGGTCCCATCCGCGTGCGGAGGAGGTAGTCCGTGTTCCTGAGGGGACCCGTTCTGTTGTTGGGTACATCCGGGTATCGACGCAGCGGCAGGGGCGGAGCGGGCTTGGGTTGGAGGCGCAGAGTGCGGCACTGCTGCGGTTTGCGGATCAGCACCGGTTGAACCTCATCCACGAGTTTGTGGAGGTGGAGACGGGGAAGGGTGCGGACGCGTTGGAGCAGAGGCCGCAGCTTGTTGCGGCGCTCGCTCTTGCGCGGCGGGTTGGTTGCAAGGTGGCGGTTGCGAAGCTCGACCGGCTTTCGCGCGATGTTCATTTCATTTCCGGCCTCATGGCGCAGCGTGTTCCGTTTGTGGTGACGGAGCTGGGTCCGGATGTGGACCCGTTCATGCTCCACATTTATGCGGCGGTGGCGCAGAAGGAGGCGGCGCTCATTTCGCAGCGGACCAAGGCGGCGTTGGCGGCGGCGAAGGCGCGGGGGACCGTGCTTGGCAATCCGGACATGGATGGGATGCGGGCGCGTGCGGCGGCGGGGAAACGCGCGGCGGCGGATGAGTTTGCGAGGGGCGTGATCGGTGCGATCGAGGATATTGTCGCTCGCACGGTCGCACCTGGTGCGAAGGTCTCGGTCCGCGCCGTGGCGCGGGAGCTGAACCGGATGAAGGTCCGGTCGGCGACCGGGGCGCCATGGTCTGGTCAGGCGGTGGCGAACGTGATTGACCGCGTCGCGCGTTTGGGGGAAGCTGCGTCTTCGGGAAGAGTCCAAAACGAGACATGATCCTGGCGGCGGAGAAGATGTGATGACGGCACCCTGTTCTCCTGACACTAGCGTCCGCGATCCGGTAGCAATCTGGATGAATGCCTATGCCGACGCGCATTTGCAACTTACGGAATTAAAAAAGACCGCCGCTAAGCTTGTCGATATGGCGCGGACATCAGGCGGTGTTGCTGGCCGGGATGAGGACCTTTGCTCGGCCTGCGATGCCGTCGAAGCTTCACTTTCGGCAAAACAATTACCCGTGCCCATGACCTCACGGGACGATCTGCCGACCATCAAAGAGGAAGAGGTCAAAGACCTTATCCTCAAGACCTTCACCGAGCATGAGTGCTTGTTAATGCTCAGAACCGTCTGGAAGGACGGAATCGATATCGAGCTTCCAAAGCCGGGGATGATGATTTTTGCAAAAGCTGTAATCGATCTTATGCGGGCGAAAGACGCGGGTGTTGCCCAAACACCCATGCGTAACTTATCGGATTACACCGACGCCGAAATATCGAACGAATGGCACCGGCGCGCGATGCTTTTTCTGGGTGACCAACGGATTGGTGTTGGCTTTTCATCGCCTCCCGACATGCGAATAGCGGCGACCCCGGTGTCATCGACTCACCGAGGCGAAAGATAATGTTGATGTCTCACCAAGAGCTTGCGGCGCGAGAAAATAAAATTCTCGAAATGCTCGGTTCGCGTGGCGAAATGTGGATTGGCGATATTTGCACATCGCTGGGTCTGCAATTCCCAGCAGACCTTGAGAAGGTCAGAGGTACATTAAATCGCCTTGTGCGAGACGCAAAAGTATCTAAGCGAATGGATACCAACCATCAAACGCGACGAGCCTGTTATTCACTGACGAATCCGAAGGCGGCGTGGAAAGAGCCTGGAGACTTTAGTCCGACACGCAGCGTGAGCACTGGCGCAACAGACCAGATTGGAGGTTTGGCACCCTCCCCTTCGGACACACCGGTTTCCTCTAATCAATCGGGTGAAACATGAGAACGCCGACCCAAATCGAATCCATTTTGGAACAGCAGAACATAGAATGGGAAAACGCACTCAAATTTGGGAAGGGGAGTCCTTACGCAACGCTGTGTATGCATTGCTATGGCAGGCACAAGCCGCCACGCGACCAGATTTGCCCGCACGAACCACCCACGGTGCCTCTCCAACAACGAGGTGACAAGTGAGCCGACATCCGATCGAGACGCTTTGGCGCGAGCATGATTTGCCGGAATGGTTTCTCGGCAATGGGGGCACCAACACAAAGCTTTACGCGCTATACGATGCGATCGTTGAGGAATGTGCGAAGTGGCATGAGCATCGCGCGGAATTGGAAACGAACTCACTTCATTGCGGGGACAATTCTGGAACTATCGCAGGTGCCCATAGGGTAGCCGCCTTTCATCGTTTTAGCGCAAGAGAGCTTCGCACCTCATTGTCGCGCCCTCAACGAGCCGAAGGTCAGTGATGCTGAATTTCTATCCTGAAGAGGTTGCCAAAACGCTGCATCAGTTTGCCGAGATGGCCGACCGGCATGGCAATGTTCAGGTGACCAAGGAGTGTCTCTGCGACCTGGCCAAAAAGCTAACGGGCGGACTCCCGCGTCCTGGGCCGACGGACTATGGGTTGATCGATCGCTATCCTATGCTCGAACCGATCATCGTCACGAGGTGGAACGGGAGCCGCGATATATTCTGGTTAAAGCCAAAGACAATCGATTACTCTGTTTGGATGAATCTCTACGACAGGGGATGGCGGGACGCTCGATTCCCCTGTCCATCGCTGGTGGAGGATCAAATGAGGAGGCATCCATGAAGGAAATCGGAATGGGTGATCGCGTTGTTTGTTGCGCGCCACGGCGGGTTGGCGAGGTGACGCAAATCTTTCCCGCAAAACGGTATCTCGACCGCGACGAGGTAAAGGTAAGCTGGAATGACGGACCGGTCGGCATCTACGTGCGCGATCGTTTTGTCCCCGGCGAATTCGAGACATGGAAGATGGTGTGAGCATGAAAGACACAGATCTGGCCATGGCGCTCGCGATCAACTGGCTCTCCCGCTGCGCGCAGGATCGTCCGCTCTCGGGGAAGGAACGGCTCGAAATCAAACGCGTCGTCGAGGCATTGCAGGCCATGGCCTCCAACAACGATGAGATTAGCGCCGCCGATGTCGAGCGGGCGATCAAGCTGGCGCTGCTCTGGCACCCGTACAATGGCGGTCCGAAATATGAAGAGGTGCGCCAGCGGTGTCTCCACCTTGCGAGGGTCGCATGACAACAGATCAAATCCTGCGCGCCAACGATCTCCTCATCCGCTTGAGCATCGGGATCGCCGGATCGTGTAGTTGTGGCACCGACACGCCGCTCATGCTTCGCCATCAAGGCACCTGCCGTTACCGGCTTCTGTGCGAGGCCTATACCGACCTCCGTGAGATGAAGGTCGAGCTTGAACGGCTGCGCCGAACGGCGGGAGAGCCTACAACGTGAGTGAACCGCTTATCGTTATCTGCACGAAAGAAAACCCTTGGACACCGCAAACGTCAGGTGTGATGTTTCTGCATCCAGACGCGCATGAGGTTGGTGACCAGCGTGATGGTTGGCCGAGTGGTGATATCGTGACGATGCGCTGTCCGAACTGCGGCTATGAGTGGGACAAGGAGCTGCCGCAGTGAGACATTGGGACTACAACAGCCCGCTCGAACCGCCGAAGTCTCTATGGCAGAAGGTCGTCTTCGTGCTCCTGCTGCTCTACATCATCGGCGGCGCGGTCTGCTTCACCATTGCGATGCTGTCCGCCGCTGCGGCCTCCCCCTGCATGACCCAGGCGCAGGCCCGCCGCGTCCATCCAGACCGGCATCTGTGGTGGCACCCACGCGACGATGGCGCGCATTGCTGGGATGGTAACGGACCAAGGAGTTCTGGTGGGCGGTCGGACGAGGCTAAGGCCCGTGAGGTAACAGCGCAGAGCAGAGGCAGGCGAGAGCCCGATGACCTCCAGAGCGCTGGCCAAGCCGGGGTGGGAAGCGAGCGGACCAGCCCGCCAGAAGCCGTGCCGCCTCCGCCGACCTTCATCGATCGCTGGCCGGAGACCATGGCCGCGATCTCGCCGTTGCGATGGTCACGCGAGCTGATGGAGTTTGGGACACAAACCGGGCGCTGAGTGACTGTCCAAAACGAGACTCTTGACATCACGCGCATCTGCATCGGATACAACCAGTCTCTCAAGGGACTGGAGGTGATTCGATTGCTCGGACGAGACGTCGTCCATTCGGTTGCGTCGGCGGCATTTGATTGTTTTGTTGCGGTGAGTTTATGTATTGGGATGTTTGCGTTAATCCTTGGGTTTCTGTTCGTTGTGTTCTTCTGACCGAGGGCCGGGGGAGAGCAAGCCTCTCTCCCGGAGGGTCAGATGACTGATCGGCGGTGTGGTGCGTCCATGCATAGGAATATGTTCCGGGGCAAGCAATGCCCGCACTGTCGCCGCGTGATGGAGCAATACAGCAAGAAGCTACAGCCGACCTGGGATCATGTCGTGCCGCGATCGAAGGGCGGGAAGAAGACGCAGGTTTGTTGCCAGGAGTGCAACGCGATCAAGTCGGACATGATGCCGGAGGAGTGGGTCGAGTACATGGCGCTCTTCCCCGGCTGGTGGCTGATGACGAAGCGGGAGCGCAGGCGCCGGACCAAGGCATGGAATCATGCGCGGCACCAAAGGCGCCAGGGATCGCCGCCACCGGTGCCGGTGGTGGTGCCGCCGGAGTTGGTCTTCGGGAGGACGTAATGGAAGATGACATGGCCCTGCCAGATGGTGCCTTCTACTGCACCGAGATGACGCCCTGGCAGCGTGGGCTGACCGAGCCGGGCACCATGATCGTGCACCCCGATCTGGTACTTCTCCCGCGCCGCTGGCTCACCTGGGGCCGGTTCGCGCAGGAAATGCGATGTCCGATTTGCGGGACCACATGGGTGTCCAAAATTAGACAGGGTTAACCGCCATTATTTTCGTCGAGGTGTGGCTTCCGGGTGACGCCCCCGGTCCCGGTTCTGGTCTATCCTCCGACTCATTCGACTTCCCCAACTGGAGTTTTTAGATCATGAAAAGGCATCTGCTCGCGGCCTGTTTTGCCGTGCTGTCCATCGTCCCGGCTGCTGCGGCCGACATGCCGCTCAAGGCGGCGCCGATGCCAGCCGTCCGTCCCATCTACGACTGGTCTGGGTTCTACCTCGGTCTCAACGTGGGCGGGGCCTGGAATGATACCCGCGATGACGTCTCCCCGACCGGTTGCTTCCTCACCAGCGTCACTTGCGGCGGGGGCACCGTCCTCAACCATCTCCGTTCTGATTCGGTCCGCCTTAGTGGCACCGGCTTCACCGGCGGTGGCCAGGCAGGCTACAACTGGCAGATCAGCAATTTCGTCGCCGGTGTTGAAGCTGATATCAACTTTCTCGGCATCAATGACAGCAACTTCGTCAACCGCCCGCTCGCAGCCCCGCTCACCGGGAACTTCATCCACTCGGAGACCGACAAGCTGCAGTGGTTCGGAACGGTGCGCGGTCGCACAGGCTTAACCGTCACTCCGAGCTTGCTACTTTACGCAACTGGCGGTCTGGCGTTCGGTCAGGTCAAGTCGGTGAGTTCGGTTTCTTTCACTACTACAAGGGATACTTACGCTGGTACATTGGACGACACCAGGGTTGGATGGACCGTCGGCGGCGGTGGCGAATGGATGATTGCTCCCCAATGGTCGATCAAGGCGGAATACCTCTTCGTCGACTTGGGTAAGGCCGGGTACACGCAGGCTTGTACCAATTTGCCTTTCTGCGGCTCGCCGCCGCAGGTTTCGCCGGGAGCGTCCTATCAGACCGATCTGCGTGTTCGCGAGAATATCGCTCGGCTCGGTGTGAACTACCACTTCGGCGCGCACTAACCTCCCAAGACCAACCTGGGGCGGGATCGCAAGGTCCCGCCCTTTCTGCTGTCTAAAATTGAACAGGGTTGACGATCGACTCCAGCCCGGTGCAAATGGAACTGCCAATGCATGGAGATAAACACCACAGAGAGCGTCAACCCTATAGCATGCCCGTCACAAACACGGGCCTTCGACTTGGGATCGATGGCACAGACAACCCTCAAGTGCGCAAGCATCAAGAGAGCAAGATTGCAAGGTTCAAAGTGGAAAGGCAGAAGGGTGAAGCGTTAAGGATGCGATCAGAACGACCCAGGCCAAGTTTAGTCGATGTTCAAAGTGGACTTCCTGGGCTTCCTATGCAGGTGGCGCATTCAAACGGGAGCAAAAATGAAAATCATTGAAGCGATGAAGCGGGTTAAGGCGAACAAGGATAAGATCGCCGACCTACAACGCATGATCGGCCAGTTTTGCGCGGCACTCAATTACGAGACGCCGGTCTACGGCAGTGAGACCGGGACCAAAATTACGGAGTGGCTGCAATCCTGCACCGACCTAACGCAGGATAACGCCAAACTCCTCATTTCGATTGCGCGAACAAACCTTGCAACGACGGTCACGATCACGCTTGGTGAAAAGTCGGTCACGAAGTCGATCGCCGAATGGGTCTGGCGTCGTCGCGAGTATGCCGAAGCCGACCTGCGGACGTGGCAGTTGCTAACCGATCGCGGTCTCAAGGAAGGCACGACCAAGAACTCGCAAGGGGAAACGACCGAAATCAAAATCGTCCGTTACTTCGATCCGGTCCAGCGCGACAAGATGGTCGCCATGTTCAAGGCCGAGCCTCACGAGATCGACGCGGCCCTGGAGGTCGTCAACGCGGTGACTGATCTGATCGAGGCTTAATGGCGACGATCAAAAAAGGCATTCTCACGCGCTCACCGCAGTGGTGGAAGCACCTACGGAAATGGAAGCGGGTGTTCTGGAAGAAGGAACGCAAGGCGGCGCTGCGCGAGGCGTCGTCCAACCTGCCCAGAACCGGCGCGTGATCACGGGGTTCTTGATGATCGCCGCCGCCGCGCCGACCGCGACGGCCTGCGGTAGCGTTAGCTTCGGCACCCAGATGTGCGGCGCTGCGAGCGTGGTCTCGTAGGTCCCCCAGATACCGCGCCAATCGTTAAACGAGAAGGTATATCGTTCGAACGCGCGCACGATCAGGTCTTCAGGCTTGAACTGCACATCGAGATCAACCTCGATCTTCGGGAGTTGGATCATTTCTTTATCTTCCTAACGAGCCTGGCCATCTCCTCCGGCGTCAGCGAGAAGTCGCTATCCGGCGTCTCGACGCCTGGGAGCTTCAGGTGCCACTCCACCATCGGGTTATCAGGCGCGGGCAGGATCGCGCCGTGGGCGGAGAGACCGAGCGGCACCATCTCGCCGTTATAGTCGGTCACCTGCATCACGGTGACGCCAGGGATCGGCCGGACCGAGATGACGATCGGCTTCCCGGTGTCGCGCACGGCCTTGATGATGTCCCAGTCGAGCATCTCGAACGCGCTGATCTTGTAACGCGGGCATTCAAGACCTTCGAGGAACCTAACATCATTGGGGTCGAAGACCGACGAGAACCATTCGATCCCGTTCCACTTTGCGCGCTGCGCCATCTGGGGGAACCAGAACATCGGCGTATATGTTTTGCGATAGAGGTCGAGAAGGGGGACGCCGCCCGCAAGACGAAGCACATCGGGGTTGTTCGCGCGTCGCCGCGCAAGGCGTTCAGGTTGGAAACATTGAAACTTAACCGCATCGGCACCTGCCTCAGCCGCCGCATCGATGAGCTTGAACGCGTTGTCGAGCGACCCGCCATGATTCCCTGAAATCTCGGCGACGATCTCGGTCATAGTTGTGATACCCACCTGTTAAAATATCCGCTGCCGTGACAGTCGATGCAGCCATGGCCATCGCACATCGGGCAAGCCTTGGGGTCTCTGTCCTTGCGCTTCTCGGCCCTGCCATAGCCGGACAGTTCTGTGTTGAGACAATCCATCATCGCGCAGTCCTCGCTATATTGTTTCGCGGCTGCGTCGGATGGACCCAAAGCCCAGTCATATTTTCGGTCTCTCATATCGAACCTCCCATGGAGAACCAGATCAGGCGTGTCGCCTTCCATATCGGGTGGTTGCCGTCATGGGCCGACTGAATACTGAAGAACTTCTGATTCCAGCCAGCGACATGTTTGAATCGGACGTTCTCGATCTTGAACTCCGGTTGTTGTGCCTTCCATTCCTTCCACCAGGCGAAGTGCGCCTCATCGAGTTGCTGCCGCAGGCGGCTTACTTCGACACGGTAACCTGACGGGAAGATGATATTCACAACGCCTTGGCCGCCTTCTGGAACGCATCCCCGATCTGCTCCATCTGCTCCGGCGTCGGATCATAGGCACAGTTCTCGAAGTAAAAGAGTCGCCAGTCGTGCAGGTCCTCCGCGACTGGGCACGATCGCGCAAACGCAGAGAATGCGGGCAGGCGGTAGAGCGGCGGGACGTAGCCCTCCACGATCGGCACCCCTTGCTCGCGGAGGGCCGCACAGAAGGCGGCGCGCTTCGTCTCGATCAGGAACGGGATCGCGTAGTAGACGTGCGTGCAGCCCTCGCGCGTGATCGGTGGCCGTATCCCTGGGATGTCGCGGATCGCGGCCAGGATCGCCTCGGCCTGTTTGACCCGGCCTGCGATAATCTCTGGGCCGCGCCGTAGTTGCACCAGCGCGATGGCCGCGCAGACCTCGGGCATGCGCAGGTTGAGGCCGATCCGGTCACCGGCGTTTTCGCCATGATTGATAAAGTTTCTCAAACGCTTGGCGAGATCGTCATCGTCCGTGGTCACCACCCCACCCTCGCCGCACTGGATCGGTTTGTGCACGTTGAGGGAGAAGACGCCGATGTAGCCGATGGTGCCAGTGTATCGACTTTCGGACAGCATGTCGGTCATCGCGAACGGCGACTGCGCGTTGTCCTCGATGAGATAGGTACCGTACATGTCCGCGATGTCGCGGAGGTTACGGAGTTTCGCTGGATGGCCGAACAGGTTGGTCACAAAATTGGCTTTTGGCGGTGGGTAACCGGTGCTGAACGCCGCGAAATCATCATCTCTCACATCGCAGAAGATCGGCGTCGCGCCGGTGAACATCGGTGCGGCGCATGTCGCCGACATCGTCATCGCCGGACAAATAAACTGATCGCCGGACCTGAGTCCGACCGCGAATGCTGCAGCCATCAATCCGCTTGTCGCGCTGTTGCAGGCGATGGCGTGTTTGACCTTGAAGGTTCTGGCCCACGCATCTTCCAGCGCACGCACGCGGGCACCGCCGCGTTCTTGTCCTGCAAGGTATCCTGAGAGCGGCGATGACATAACCTCCGCGACTTCCATCATTTCTTCGATACCGATCGACTTGAACGGCTTGATCGGGCCGATCATGACAGCGGCTCCCTGCGGCAGGTAACAAATCCATGCTCGCCGTCGGTCTCCTCGAACCCGCACTCCTCAAATATCCGGCGCGAGGCGGTGTTCTCTTTCCGGATCATGGCGGAGAGCGACACGTCCGGCATGTGGGCGCAGGCGGTCGCCAAAACCGGGCGCCCGAGGCCGCAGCCGCGATGCTCCGGCGCGATCGTGATGGAGACCTCGTACTTCATGACGTCGCTCCTCTCCGCATCGAAACGGACTACGCCGATGCTCCCGCTTACCTGGCTATTCGCGATCATCACCATGTGCTGCGGATAGCCCTGCGCGACGTTGAACTTCATCCAGCGCTCGTGATCCTCCCGGCTCACGGTCGCCGTGCTCTTGCTGTTGGCGCAGGTCACCGGATCGTTGCGCCAGGAGAGGAGCAGGTCGGTGTCGGCCATGGTGGCGGGCCTCATATCAATCATCGCAGTTTCTCCCGCAGCTCCGCTACGCTCATGCGCCGCGCCTTGTCGCTGCTGTTGCCTTCCGCCATGCTCTCGTGGAGCTTCTCCCATTTCGGGAGCCCGATCACCTGCATCTTCGCGCCAAGGGCTTCCGCGAGGTCTCCGAGGCGGTAAGCGGGGAGTGTCGGGATCACGATCTCGCCGCCATTCATGGTCTCGGCCGTCGAAAGAACGAGCTGCACGGCCTCATCCATGGTCATGAAGAACCGGGTGCACTCCGGATCGGTCACCGGCACCGTGTCTGAGGTCTTCAATATCTCGCGCCAGGTTGGCACCACGCTGCCGGTGCTTGCCCACACGTTGCCATATCTCACAATGGCGAAGCGCGGACCGTGCCAGCCGCGCGTGTTGTTGGCGGCGAGGAAGAGCGATTCCGCAAATGCCTTCGACGTGCCATATGGACTCACCGGCTGGAATGCCTTGTCGGTCGAGAGTGCGACTACCTTGTCAACGCCCTCGTCGGTCGCAGACTCAATAACGTTTGCAGCACCCAGGATATTGGTCTTCATGACCTCAAGCGGGTTGTAGGCTCCTACCTCGATACGCTTTAGGGCTGCCGCATGGATGACGACATTGACACCTGCCATGGCACGAAGCAGCCGGTCACGGTCGCGGACGTCGCCGATGAAAAAGCGTAGTCGTTGATCGGGGTCTGCGATCTCGCGCGCCATCTCGGCCTGGCGATGCTCGCCACGTGAGAAGACGATGATTCGCTCATATGGATTCTCCCAGGTGAGCAATTCCCGCGCGAGTGCGGTGCCGAATGCACCGCTGCCGCCGGTGATCAGGACCGAACTCACGACTTCAATTTCCCACTTTTGATGGCGTCGGCGATCTTGTCGATGAGACCTTCCGGATGTTCCATCGATGTGAGGGCGATGCCATCGCCCACCACCGGCCCATTCGGACCTTTGCTTGTGATGCGAAGGCCATCTCGCACCGTCGGCGCAACCGTGGCCCCGGCGAGCCGCTGCTCGATGTCGCCGTTGCGGACCGCCTGCTCGATGATGGGAAGCGTGTGGCTATAGCTCTTGAGAACACGCTTCAGGTCGTTGAGCCCATGTGCGGCACAGATGTTATGCGACGCGATGATCAAGGTGCCGCTCGCGATCATCTCCTTGCGGAAGAGAGCGGCGATCTGGTCATCGCGGAATTTGAGGCGCTTGAATACCGCGTCGCCGGACAATTCAATCGCATCCTCCAAGCCATGATCCTCGACCATCTCTTCGACCTGAGAGGAGAGCCAGCCGCCGGATATACGGAGGTTGTATGGAACATTGTCGCGTTCCATCTTGGCGATGGTCGCGATCCCGGCTGCGAGCGACAAGGTCTCGCCGAACATCGTGCCGGAATAGAAGATGTTATCCGGCGGCTCCATCCGCTTCATGATGTCTTTGCGGCCCACAAGTGCCGACAGCGGCATGCCGTTGGCCATCGCCTTACCGAAGCATGCGAGGTCAGGGGTGACGTTGTAGAGCTTCTGCGCGCCGCCGAGGTCGAAGCGGAAGCCGGTGATCACCTCGTCGAAGATGAGGACGGTGCCGGTCTTGTCGCAATACTCGCGCAGCTCCTGCAGGTATTGCGGGTTGCTTTCCGGTTCGACAATGACGGCAGCGGCGAGCTTCGTGCCCCAAGGAGTTTGGCCGAACGGAATTCGCGTCGTCAGGCCTCTCACAATGTCCGGCACGCCGACATGCCGCATGGCATCGGCGGACCAGTCGGCCCAGCCATGGTAGCCGCCGCAGATCAGGATACGGTCACGACCGGTGTGGGCGCGCGCGAGCCTTATCGCTGCCGTTGTGACATCCGTGCCGCTTTTGCCGAACCGGACCGCTTCCGCGCATGGGATGAGGCGGCAGAGTGTTTCGGAAAGCGTCGCTTCAAGGTCTGTAGCGAGACTGAAAGATATACCGGAACTGAGTTGTCGCCGGATGGCCGCATCGACTTCGCTGTCACGATAGCCCAGAACGGTCGGGAGCAGTGCGGACACAAGATCGATATATTCGTTTCCGTCGATGTCCCATACCAAGGCTCCCTGTCCGTGACTGACAAAGAGCGGCGACGGCTGCGGGTACTGGAGATAGCTTTTGCTGAAGGTTTGCGCGGCGAGCGGGATGACCGCTTTGGCTTTTTCGAACTGCGCCTGCGACCTCTCGTATTTCCGTTCATGGATCGGCTCCTCCGCGAGCGCAGCGAAATGACGCTCGTTCATCTTCTCTTGGGTGTTGGGGATGCGGAGCAACGGCTCCTTGTCGAGGATGTTCAGGATGTCGAGCTGGGACGGCGGCCCCTTTTCCCACGGCCAGCGGTGCGCGAGGGCCTTGCAGAACTCGTAATCATCCTCGGTGTCGAGCACCCACCGCTCGTCCTGCAGGCCTGGGATAGGGTTGATCAACGTCTCGGCCGGGAAGCGCGAGCGGTTGCGCTCGATCCATGTGGTAACGCATTCGCGGTCGATCGGCCGCGTCGCTTCGACGTGGGCGTGCTCCAAGGCGTTGATGGTCATGGCCTCGACGTCGAGGCCATCGGGATAGGTGCGCGGGCTGACGTTGCTGCAATACTCTGCGCCAGTCTGGCGTTGCAGCCGGACTACCGCACCGATCACCTGTGGGTCGAGGAACGGGCAGTCGCCCGTTAGCCGCAGGATCACGTTCGGGTAGATTTGGAAGGCAAGGGAGCGGAAGCGATCGAGGACATCGGTTTCCGACCCGCGCCAGCAGTTGACGTCACGCTGCCTGCACCAGTCCGCAATCATATCATCGGATTCGAGCGTGGTTGTCGCAACCCAGACCTCGTCGACGCCAGGCGCGGCGCGCGCGGCGCGGAGGCACCAGGCGAGGACGCGGTGCCCGCCAAGCTCCATCATAACCTTGCCAGGTAGGCGGGTCGAACCCATCCGGGCCTGAATGACTGCGACGACCTTCATACGAGCCCCGCCATCTTCCGAACGTCGAGCAGGACGCGAAGCGTCGCAAGACCATCCCACCCTGTCGCGCCGGGTGTGGTCTCGCCCTTGATGCGGTCGAAGAACGCCGTCATCTCGGAGAAGTAATCGCCATCGAAATTGCCGGGCCTGGCACGGGCCTCGCCGCCGAGGGAGCAGGTGCGGTTGCGCAGCTCGATCCCGATCTTCTCTTCGCTGCCGACAACCCACGCCTCCCTGATCTGGTTAGGGGTGATGAAGTCGAGATGGAAAGTCGATCGGCAACCGTTGTCGTGGACGAGCATGAAGTCGGCGATGTCTTCGGTGAAGAAGACGTTGACGTCGCTGTCGGCTGTCCCGGCCCGGAGTTTTGTGCAGGAATTGGCATAGGCCACCTTCGCTGGCCCGAGCAGGTGTAGCGCCATGTCGACCTCGTGCGCGCCGGTGTTGAGGATCACACCGTCGGAGAGATAGAGCGGCTTGGTGCTTTCCTGGCCGCAGATGAAATGCGCCCATACCGGCGTGCCGATCTTGCCATCGTCGATCCATTCCTTGGCCTGCTGTACGCAGGGATGGAAGCGAAGGTTGTTGCCCATCATGACGACGAGGTTCTTCTCTGTGGCGTCCCCAAGCAGGATGGGGAGCATACCGACCGAGGTCGAGATCGGTTTCTCCATGAGCACATGCCTACGGTGCTCGATCGCGGCGCGCAGCGGGCCTTCGTGGGCGGGCGACGGCGTCGCCACCACGACCACGTCGCATTGTTCGTAGATCATGCGCTCGAACTTGACGTCGCGGCGCACCAGCGGGTCATAGACGACTATCTCGTGTCCGAGTACCTGCGCGTTGTCGGCATGCCGCTTACCGATAGAACCGTAGCCGACGATGCCGACCTTCATGGCTTGAGTTCCTTCTTGCGCAGGATCGTGATGCACTGCTGGTCTGGATGACCGTGGCCTGTCGTCCAATGTCGGTGGGTCATTTCGTAGGCCGGATGGCCGAGCCAGAGTTTTGCCCAATCGTAATGCCATGAGGTAATGCGTGGATCGTGGACATAGGGCACGCCGTGCAGGCTGAGATCGCCGCCGAAGTCGTGGATGATGATATGACCGCCGATCGCAAGCACGCGGTCGCCCTCGGCCACGATCTTGAACCAGTCACCGGGATCGGTGAGGTAGAGACAGAAGCCGTAGATGATGAGGTCGAACTGCCCGTGCTCCGGCAGTGTGGATGCGGTCATTTGGAGGACCGGCACCTTTCGTCCGGCGGCCTCGATCCCGGCCTTTATGCTTGGCTCGATCCCAAGCACCTCGCAGGCGTATAACTCGCGGATCGCGGCGAGGGTGAACCCTGCGCCGCAGCCGATTTCGAGCACACGATTCGGCCGCCGCCCGATATACGCTGCGATGCAGTGCGTCACATGGTCGATACGCGGCTTGTCCCGGTTGCGCTCAAACCAGGCGTTCCCTTCGCTTTCGAGGAAGATGTCGGCCTGTCTCATTTTGCCAGCTCCGCGAGAAGACCGGAGACCACCCGGTCGTTATCGTTGATCGCCTGCAGAACCTTCTTCGTCTCGATCGGCGCATGCTTGAGTGCGATCTGAAGCAATTTCATCCAATGCAGATTGTTCACATACCGGACGTCACGGATTTTTTTGATGATCTCGTCCTCGCTCACCGGAACCTCCCGAATAGAACCATCCCAACTGGGCCGCCGCCGAGCCAGAAATGGTTGGCGCGCTCGCCCTCCTGGGCAAACCCGCTGCCCCTGATGATCCTCACCATCGCCTCGTTAGCGCGCATGCATCCGGCTTCCAGCTTCCGCATGCCGCCGCCCTCCTTGTCGAGCAACCACGTGCAGGCGCCGCGCCACGCCTCGGTGGCATAGCCCTGGCCCCAATGGCGCGTCTCGCCGACCATGATGCCGACGTCGGCGACATTGTTCGGCGGGTCGTGGTCGGCGCTCAAATTGCCGATGTGCTCGTTGGTATCGATGCGATGGATACCCCAGAGGTGGGAGTTGTCGTTGAAACTGTTGATGAAGTTGATCTGCGAGAACATGGTGTGCTCGCGGTGGCGCTGCTCGCTAAACCGCACCACCTCGGGGTCGTTGAGCCAGGCGACCTGGCGCGCGGTGACCTTGGAGAGCGGGCGCAGCACGAGGCGTTCGGTCGGAATCGACGGGGTCATGACGATGCTTTGGTCGTTCGCTTATATAATTCGCACCACATCTCCGGCATGATCGCGCCCTCGACTGTGTCGCATTGGCCGCTGCGGCCGGTGCCCGGTATGAAATGGCGGCAATAATACTTGTCGTCGTGGAAGGTCGGACCGCAATGCGAGTGCAGCATGCCGGAGGAGTAGTGCACCTCGCTCTTGCCGTGCTTCATTTCATCCGCTCCAGCCAATGGTCGATCAGCTTGAGCACCACCTCGGCGGTGAGGCGGATGTCGGCGGCGCCCGCGCCGTAGTCGCCGACCTTGCGCAGACGTTCGACCATGGCGAACATGGTCTTACGCAGCATTGCCATCTCTTCCCGGTTCATGTGCTCCTCGCAGTGACGTAGTCATCGATCGCGTTGCCGATCGCGGTCGCCACGGCGATCCGCTCATTCTGGGCGATCCGCTGGATCGCCTCGCGCGCGAGCGGCCGGATGTTGATCCGCGCCGCCCAAGGCACCCTATGACGATCCTCTTGCATGCGCAGCGGTTACCACGGCGTGCGCGCGTTGTCATCATGATGTGAGGGACCTTTCACGTTATCACCAAAATGGCTATGGTCGCGACATGTCGCAACAAACACTTGTGCGGGCGCTGCAGGCGGCCCGCCGCATCAAGGAAATCAAGGACGCGGAAAAGCTCGAAGAGAGTTTTTACGAGTTTTGCAAGGCGGCCTGGCCGATCATCGATCCTGCCGAATTCGTCCCGAACTGGCATCTGGAAGACATCTGCCACCACATGGAGGCGGTAGCGCACGGCTACATCCCGCGTCTGCTGCTCAACGAGCCGCCGCGCACCGGCAAGACCTTCATCGTCTCGATCTGCTTCTGCGCCTGGGTCTGGGCGCAGCGCCATAAAGGCCCGCTGATGGGGCCGCAGGTGTCGTTCTTCTATGCCTCTTATGCCGAAAAGCTCTCGCTCGAACACTCGATCAAGTGCAAGCGGCTGATCGAGTCACGCTGGTACCAGCAGCGTTGGGGCCACCGGTTCCGGCTGATCCGCGAGACGCAGGGCCATTTCGAAAACAACAAAGGCGGCTACCGGATGTGTTCGTCGGTCGACGCCAAGGCGACCGGCTTTGGCGCCGACGTGCTAGTCGCGGACGACCCGCACCTGGTCAAGGAGGCGGAGTCCGACGACGTCCGCGAGGACACCGTGAAGTGGTGGTCGGAAACCATGCCGAGCCGCCTCAACAACCGCAACACCGGCGCCATGATCGTGGTGATGCAGCGCGTGCACGAGGGCGACCTTTCCGGCGACATCCTGCGCAAGGGCGGCTACGTGCATTTCTGCGTGCCGATGTCCTATGTCCCGTGCCAGCATGTCAACGCTTGGGTCGGCGACAGGGTGAAGACCTTCATCGGCGACGATGTAGATGATGTCGACGACGACGACATTTTCTGGGTCGACCGGAGAAGCGAGGAGGGCGAGCTGCTCTGGCCGCAGCGGTTTCCCCCGAGCGACGTCGACAACCTCGAACGCGAACTCGGCCCCTACGCCTATGCCGGACAATACCAGCAGGAGCCAGCGCCGCGCGGCGGTGGCATCATCCGCCGGGAATGGTGGCAG
>Ga0210408_10002442_pt1 | contig 18072 bp, 25 predicted proteins | sample IncBWH4MmetaG_FD_155471 | JGI IMG/M metagenome (GOLD analysis project Ga0210408, IMG submission 155471) | Forest soil microbial communities from Barre Woods Harvard Forest LTER site, Petersham, Massachusetts, United States - Inc-BW-H-4-M | ecosystem: Environmental > Terrestrial > Soil >...
ATAGAGTCAGGGGCAGCTAACTTCTATCAGATTCACCATCTGATCGGTGATCAGCCCTCTCAAGTACCGCAGGCGCTTGTTGTGGCTGCATTGCGCGCCTTTGGCGCTCCTGCCCAATCAACGCTGGACGAACAGCCGGGCCGGCGCGATCAGCGAGGCCACCGACGCCGGCGCCGAGCTCGAGCACATTCGCCACGCGGCAACCCACAGCGATATCCAGATGACCCAGCGCTACAGCCGCGGCTCTGAGGAAAAGATTGCGAACGTGCAGCGGCTTCGGGTAGAGCACCGCAACAAGAGCGCGGCGTGACATGGCCGATCTAATCGATTCTCTCATGAGAATTTCCCATGAGTTCCGCTCGTTGAATTTAGAGCCGCCATCAGCAATTATTTTGGCCGACCACGAACAGGGAATGCGTTTGCTTGGGCTACTCCATCAGATGAAATACATGGTGTTGACAGTTGGAACCGAAAGGCTTGGCAAGCCCATCGAACATCCGGACGGTTCGGTCTATATGCAAATCGAAATTTACGGCATGAAAGTGCAGTGGCCCGCGTTGAAAATGGCATTGCCAGATGGTGGCTACGCTTGGATATGACTGTCAAGGGCGACCAATGACCAAACCGCTCTGTCCAGTTATACATCTGGATTTGGGGGAGGTCTCGGGCTTTCTCTACAAGACCCTCGAATGGCTCGCTAACCATGGGATGCTTGGTTGCAATCCAGAGGAAGTTGCGCTGTTCATCCTGACCAAAGACCTTGATGATCGGCTTCGCAGCGGTCAATTCGAGAAAGACGACAAATTCGCGCGCTGGCTTGATCGAGAAATGGCCGCGTTCCGAAAGCCGCGATCATAGGGAGAGAATGAATTCATGCCTATCCGGTTATCACCCATGATCGCTAACCCTAGGGTGTTCCCACGTTCCGCTGTAAAGCTCGTCATAGGTCGGGCTCTCGTTGCCCATGCCGATGCCAAGCAGCGAGCGGAAGGCGTTGAAGGGGTAGAACCGGCGATTGAACCGGAAGGTAAATTCGTTGAGGTAGGCTTGCAGATGTTGCGGGCTGACCCCGTGATGGCATCCAGTCAGCCAGCTTTTCAGGTTCGAAAAGACAAGGTGGACGATGGGCAGGTATTCTTCCGCCACCTCGGGGTTGCCAGCCTCGACAACCGGCAAATGTTCGAAGCCCTTCTTGGTGAGGCTGTTGTAGCCGGGCGCGCCGTCCGTAACGACCATCGCGCCGGGGGCTACAGCCGCCTCGACAAAGCCAACCATCGACTCCGCAGTGCGGTCGCCGACGACTTCCATCCGCAGGCGTCCGGCGTATCGACCGCCGCGCCGGGACGGCTTGTCGCCCTTCTTGGGTGGCCGGGTCCGGACCTCAACAGCCGCGATCACGATGGACTTGTCATCGGCGTGAACGCCCTTGCCTTCACCACGGATCGAACCGCCGATATAGGTTTCGTCAACCTCAACGTGGTCCTTGATGCCGATAGCGCCGCCGATGCGGTCACGGTCGGGGCGGACCATTCCGGCGCGCAGCTTGTGCAGGATTTGGAAGGCGGTTTCGTATCTATTGAGGCCAAGCTGCCTCTGAAATTGCATAGCGGAAAGCCCGGGCGTGAAGCTGGATACGAGGTAAGCGCCCCAAAACCACGTCGTAAGCGGCGTTCTAGTCCGCTCCATCACTGTGCCAGCCGTCAACGCTACGTCTTTTCTGCATGCCCTGCAGCGCAGGACGCCGGGGCGCGCGGCGAAGCGAAACGGCTCTCCCTTTTCGCCGCAGTAGACGCAAATGAAGCCCTTGGGCCAGCGCGCGGCTTCCAGATATCGGGCGCAAGCCGCATCATCAGGGAACAGCTTTTGGAAGCTGGGCAGCGACTTTGGGAACGGCAGATGTTCCCATTGAAGCACGTCGGCATGGGGAGGCATGACCTAGCGTCCCTTCCAGTCAGCAAAACCCTTGCAGATGACGCTCTTTTCGGTCGGGTTAACGCCACCATCGGCCGTTTCGTGGCACATCCAAACCGCGTTCGGTTTGGCTTTGAGTTCGTCTTTGAGAACGGCGCATTGGAAGAGCATCAGGCCGGTGACATTCGGCCCAAAAGGGCACCCGTCGCACATGGTCGGGCGCGTTGGCGGCATCCGGGTAACCCGGATTTTCTTACTGCCAGCGCGGCCCATAACGGCGCTAGCAACATCCTTTCCTGTGATCGCGCGCGACATGGTTCACAAACTCCCCATGCAGGCCATCACGTAGAATGTCTCCTTGTCGCCCGACTGGCGTTCGCCGATGTCGTTGGCGAGTTGATGGTCGGTAAACTCGTTGGCCGCGTCAAAATGACGGGTCCACGTCTTTTCATCAAAGCTCAACCAGCCGCGCGCTGGGTCAAAAACGTAGTAGCCAAGAACGTGGTCCATTTTTCTCTCCATCAAAGGACAGGATCGTCCAATGACAATATCTCTAGCAGAAGTATCTGTGGGTGTCAACCGGATAGGCATGAGCGTTATCTTAGAATGCAAGAAGCCGAAATGAGACGGGCGAGAGAGCGCCTGTCATAAGCGAGGATCGCCGTGACTTGGACACAGCAAGATATCGAGCGCTGGCTTAGCGAACTTGGAAAAGAGTGCGACGGCTCAGAATGGCGGGAAACCTACAAGTTTGGTTTCCGCGATGCCCTGACCAAGGTCATGATCAAAATGGACGAAGACCGGAAGCGCGTCACTCCTGGGCAATGAACAATCACTGCTGCACGTAACTCAGCCACCCTTGAATGCTCACTGTCGTTCCAGCACTCACAAGACAAACACCATTCGAAGCCGGTGCGGCCATACTGGTGGATGATCCCCCGCCAAACTGTACGACTGTTGGCGTCGTCGATACCGCGGCATCACCGGATCCCATCACGCCGGTCAACGCGTGTGTACCCGTACAGGCAGCTCCCGTTCCATATTCGATCTGTGCCGAATCAGCGGAAGTCGCTGATCCAGCGATCGTGATGGATCCCCCGCAGACATAAACCGCCGTTGTGCCCGAAACCGCGACGAGCGACGTTGTCGTTGCTGATGAGATATTGATCGCGACGCTGGATTTCTGGCCAAACGCGCAAGGGTCAATCGTACTGCCACTACTTTGCAATTGCACTGGAAATGGATTTGCCACCGATACGTAGGTACAAATTCCGCTCGAGTTGTACCAGCACGGTCTGACCGAGCTTTGTCCGTAAGCGGGAGCAGCGATGAAAATCGCGATCAGCGCCAGCCAGAATCGTTTCATCGCTCTACCCTCCTGTTCGAAATACTTTTACGGCGTCGGAGGCGTTGAAGCGTCGTCCGCCGCAATCTGCGCGTCGATGTCGGCGCGCCACTGCGTCTCTTGCGTTTGCATGGCTGTGCGCTCGGCGGCGGTCAAAACCTTGTTGCCGAAGGCGATCTGGTAGGCGTTAACCAGATACGGCCCCGCCTCCTGACCGAGATCGAACGCCATTTTGCCAAGGGAAAGCGCAAGCTGAACATCAGCCAGAAGTGTTGCCGGATCCATGTGAATCTCCGTTAGAGAGTTGAAGCGCCTGAGATCGTGATCAGAGACTGCGCCGCATCAATTGCGGTTTTCATCGTGTTGTAGGCCGCAACTGCGCCCGTGTTATCGCCCGACGTAATAGCGGCTTGCGTATCGGACATCGCTTTGACGGCAACCTTGTCACCGGCGCGAAGTCGCTTGAGAAGCACCTTGTCGTGACACGGATTAGCCGGTGTGAAAGTTTGACCGGCTGTGCACGCTTTCAGAGCCGCATACTTGTGAAGCGGCGCCAGCACAGTGCCGTCGTAGACGCTTTCAGCCGCGTCGAGCTGGCCTTGCGTGACACTGAATCCGTTGATGGCCTGAACGGTAGCACATCCGCCGAGCGAGAACGCAAACGAGATAACAAGAAGGATGCGTTTCATTTTTTGGTCCCTTCTGCAATGTTGGTAACAGCGACGGCATCACCTGGTGTCGCTTCGACTTTGATAGCCGCCGGATCATTCGATATAGCAACTTGCGCAAGAGTTTGAGTTGCGTTCTGATTCACTAAGACCTTTTCAACACCGGGCATCGCTGCCACGGTCTTGACTAACGAGCCTTGGCCATTGAGTGGAATCAAGATGGCCGAGATCAAGCTCGACAGAAACGAAGCGCCCGACGCGATGTCCTTGGCGACCACCGCGCCAAACAGATCAGTCATCTGTGCAGTGGAGCCGGATAGAGCGCCGAGCAAAGCAAGGATAATCAAAAACCACTGAATACCGGTGATGTTCATAGTATCGTTCCCTAAACCCCCAGTTGCTTGCGCCACAATACGGTCCAACGCTCCCGTTCGGCAAGCCCATTGAGCCCCCCGTTCAAGTGTTTGGTCGTATTAATGACATCTCCTCGCTCGGAAAACGGCAAACAACCGCAGAGCTCGACGAAGTCGGCAACTCCGCACTCAAAAGCGTATCTCGGATCGCTGAGGTATTCGGGGTGTGTGATGACGTCGATCCCCGTGACTTTCGCAAGACGCTGGTAATTTTCCTTGCCGGTAAGCTGGGATAATCCGCGACCCCGATAATTGAACCCGTCGTTGGAGGGCAACGGCGCGTTGCCCATTCGGCCGCCATAAGCGATGTTGCCGATCATCTGCTGATTATGCGCAGAGCGCACCGCGAGCGCTGTTGTAAAATGCGAAGGCCACACCTGGCGCAGGCGCGGCGCCGAGTAATTCAAATTCTCCACCATCTCAAGCCCAGCGTTACACTCCTCGGAGAACTGGCCCATCGTGAGAGCGAGCGCGAGCGCCGATGCGACTTTGTACTTTTCAAGTATCGCTTGCGCCGTAGCAACGATGCCTTCAAGCAATCCCGATACTTTGTCGTTGCCATGAGGCCAGAGTTTGTACATCGCTTGAATAGTCAGCATTTACGATCCGTAGTGCTCGTAAACGATGATTTGTCCGGCGGCACCCGTGCCAGCATTTTGGCCATTCGTTCCCGCGGTTCCCGCAGTCCCCGCGGCACCCACTGCGTAGGTATACGTAGCGGCTGGATTGTTAATAATCACATGACATGTTGCGCCGGCACCACCGCCCCCGCCTCCGTTTTGGGTTGCCGCGTTTCCAGCTCCACCGCCACCGCCACCGCCGCCACTATTTGCAGCACCTGCTGTACCAGATCCGTTAATACCGCTATGGCCTGCGCCACCTAAGCTGCTGCTGCCACCCTGGCCACCAAAAACTGATAGCGTGCCAGTAGTTGTTGCCGCGCCCGTAGCACCCGCGCTACCACCCGCGGACCAATCACAAGAAGAACTGCCAGATATTGCTCCACCACCACCGCCAGCAGCCCCTCCGGGTCCAGAAGCTGCCGCAAGCCCGCCACCAGCATCATAAACCGGCGTAGTACAAGCAGCCCCCGTGGTATTCCAGCATGTATCTCCCCCATTTCCAGCAGCGCCAGGTGAACCACCACCACCGCCACCGCCGCCGCCACCGCCGCCAACTTCAGTAATCTCAATCCAGAGCACATTAGCCGGTGTCGTATAAGTCCCGGAACTATTAGCGCTCATGCCTCCGCTATGAGACGTTGCAGTCGCAACACTGACGGTAGGAAGGGTGCGACGCGCCGCAGTCAATCCCAACGTTGTACTAACAATGGCAACACCGTTACCGGGTGTGACTTCACCTAATGTTCCAGCACTATTGAACTCGATATTTCCGCTCGAACCGCTGGTAATCGTGGTTGTTCCAACCTGGATCGATGACGCGGCTCCGGGACACGACACGAGAATTGTATTGTTGCCGGAATCAAGCCCGATTCCAGTTGAACAGGTGCCGGCAGACAAGCTTGGAAAATTCAGTTTTGTCGTACCAGTCGGTACACCAAAAACAAGTGCTCCGCTCTTGTTGAACACACTGACGTCGTTGGTTGATCCGTCGCCCTCGAGAATCGCGCCGTTGACCAGCGTATTGTAAAGAAACGCCTGTCCAGTATTCGCCAATGTCGGCGAAGCAATCGTTCCCATCACCACACTGTTGCCGCCCGCGGATGATGGCGCCGACGTTCCTGTCGCGATCAATTGTCCGCTGAACGTCTTGGTTCCGGAAAACGTGATATTGCCTGCCCACGTCCCGGCCATTGTCGGGCCGGAAGCCAGAACAACCGATGTCGTACCCGTTGTTCCGTTGGAAAGGTTAGCCGCTGCGATCTGAGCCGCGTTTACTTGATACTGCCCACTGACATTCACGTTTCCAGCGCCTGGAAGCGTGGCACTGCCAACAGCCAGCGCAGAAACGTCGGTGATACCCGTCGAAGTCCAGGTTGCTGCATCCGGGAATGTGACCGTGCCGGTAAATGTCGGAGATGGAATCGACAGCGCGGACGGTAGTGTCGTCGCCATGCTTGGCACACCGCCGGAATTCGTAACAAGAACTGCGCTTCCCAGTGTTGATAAATTGCCGAGCAAGCCGCCGTTATCGTACAGCACACCGTTATTGCTGCCCGAGGTGATCGTTGTGGTGCCGGCAGTCAAACCGAACGGCGTCTGCGTAACAAGAGTAACGAGCCCCTTGCCGTTTACCGTTATGACAGGAACCAAGCTACCCGATCCGAACGTCCCCGGACTTCCATTGACGGTCGCCAGCGTTGCAGTCGTGACGCCTGGCCCCGTACCAGTGACGTCTCCGATCAGAGACGTAATTGCCGATAATGTACAGGCTTGCTGGCCAACGACGCCGGCAGCAACGTAAAGGCACTGCCCAGTCGTTCCGCCGACAACCGGCGTTGTACCGACCGTGATGTTGGCGAGTGAGCCGGGGAACGGATATGCCGTGCCGTTGATGACGAATTGTAGATTTTGCGCGCCAGCAGTGCCGTAATTTTGCAAACTGATCGTGGCGGCCGAAGCCGAGTTTGCGCCCAGACAAAGCTGGTTGCGACCGCTGGCCGTGTTGCGTCCGGTCGAGATGCAGAAGCCGGCGTTGCCGTCTTTGGTGATGCCAAACGACGAGATCGGGCTGTCATCGGACGAGACGCTGTCGCCAATAATCCCGTTGGAAACCCAGTACGGGACGGTGAACGGCGTAATCGAAGCGCCGGATTGCTTGACCGAGGTCTGTGCAATTGCTGCGGTCGAGAGCAACAGCGCGATAATTGCGACGAAAGCTTTTCGCATCATTTGCGGGCCTTTACGATATGCAGCGCGATGATGAAAACCGAGTACAGCCCGATACCGACTAGCGAGTACACGGAAGGATCCGGCAACACTTTCCAGTAAAGCGCAAACACTGAGCCGGCGAGTGCGATGCTGAACAGCGAGGCAATGGCGATCAGAGCCCGCTGGCCAAGCGCAGAAATAGCGAGTTGCAGCATCGCGGCAGAGATCGCGCCGGCCGATGATTCAGCCGGGTTCTTGGGATCAGCTTCCTCGCCGACCACTTCGAAGCGGGGTGATGCTGCCATGATCGGACTCCTCTGCGGCGTTTATCTGAGCCGTAAAATTCTCGAATGTGTTCTCGTCTTCATCCTCGCCGCGCTTCTGCTTGGTCACGAGCACGTAATAAGGATGCAGCGCCTTGAAAGCGTCAACACGATCAGCGAGCGCGCGTGAATCTTCCTGCGCTTCAGCAGCGATCTTGGAGGCCAGTTTCTCCATCTCGTCCTTGAAGGACATTACTTGAATTCCTCAGTAATTCCCGCAGCTCCACCTGTTCCCAAGCCTACGCCGGCTTGAGAAATTTCCGAAGTTGCTCGGCCGGCCGGATTGAGCTTTGCAGGCACAATGCCCGTTCGCAATGCCTGAACAATCGGATTATCAGCAGGAGCAGGAGCGCTGAACAGCACTTGAGCGATCTTTTCGTTGAGTTCTGGGTTGGGTTTCAAACCCATATCACGGTAAAACTGATAAGTCGCCTTGGCGGCACTCCACCAACTGCCTTTTGCCGCGTGAGCTGCAAGCCGCGCTACGTCGGCCATATTTCCTTCGGATTCATCTTCGGCCAAACGCCCAGCTGTCTGAGACCCGCCTAGCGTTGCTTGCCGGGTACCGAACATCTTGCTTTCCGTCGTCACGGCATCAACAAATTGATCGAAATCTTCTTTGGTTTTGAACGCGGGACGTAGCTGATCTCGAGTCCAGGGATTTCGGATCAGCTGTTTTGCATCATCGCTACTTAAACCGGCTTTGGCCAACCTTTCTTTAAGAAGGTCGGCAAGTCCCATGCGATAAAATTCGCGATTGGCCGGCGAGAGCCCCGCAAGAGCGGCAGCATTTTCCTCCGGGTTAGATTGGAAAGCGGTACGCCCAAGTCGGATAGCATCCATGCTTGCTGAATAGCCGCCCCACGTCTCTCGCGCCTTTCGATACGTACCAGACGTGTCGAGTGAATCGATCTCTTCAAGGTAAGCTCTCCGAAGTTTATCGATGGCAACTCCTTTTGCACTCAAGCGCCCAGTAATCTCGTTGCGCTCGCTCGCGATCATCGCATCAAGTCCCTGCTTGGCCATGTCGAGCACGCGCATATTGGGAACGTCGACCATTTTAACGTTGCCATCGACGTCAATATCGACGCCCATTTGCTTCGCTGTCAGCGGTTCACCCCGCGCCAACGATTGCATGCGTTCAATCTCATATCCCTTGGACATTCCTTGTTTGACCGCAGGGTCAGCAAAAAATGTACCTAGCCGAGGACTCCATATTTTCTGAAGATCCCAGACTTTATCGTAAGCAATTTTTGAAGCAGCACTACGCGATTCCAGCAGAGCTTCCGTCGCCTGATGTGCCGTCTGTCCGCTAAAAAGGTGCGTACCGATATCATCGGACAATCGTTGAGCCGCACCTTCGTCGCGCTTGTTCAGAAAACTCGTTGCAATATTCCGACTGCCGCCTGGTTGCCGAGCAACATTACCACCAAGCCCGCGAACGTTTTCTCCGCTAACGTCAACAAGTGCGACTGGCTTTTTTGCGGTTTCAATCAGATCGAGTGCTTCCGCTGCACTGGGACTGCCGGCTTTTTCATCCTGCTTGAATCGGCGCAAAATCTTCTGCACGGCATCGGAAGCGATATTTTCCGGGTATTTTCTAGCAACGTACTCGCCGATTTTATCTGCTGCCCCGGCAATGGCGCCTGTCGCTGCGCCGAACCCGGCGCCAATTAACCCGCCAAGTCCAATCTGTTCAGCTTTTTCAAGCCCAATATCTTTTTTCGTTGCTGGTTGAGTAGCCCCCGATGCCATCCCGCCGACCGTCGCCCGAGCAGCATTAACGAGCTTACCAGCGCCGCCAATAATAGCCGGTCCAATGTAGTTGATCGGACTCAGCATATCTCCAGTCATTCGAGCCCAATCGATACTCTTGTCGTAGCCGCGTTCTTTCTGAATTTCTGCTTCGCGTTCCTTAACGCGTTGATTCATGCCCCCCGGAGGAAGTTTTCCAACCAATCCGGTTTTATCAGCCAGCCAATTGTTCGCAGTATCGATTGCCTGACGCACCGGCTCAGGCGTGATATTCGACAACAACTGCGCCCCGCCTTCAACAGGGTCCATAGCGCCGCGGCCAACTTGTTCAAGCGTCGTTGTTTTGTTTCTATGCTCCTCAGCATAAGTTTTCATGGCTTTGTCGACGATTTCCGGCGAAGTATCATCTGGAAATTCGTGCGTTACGCCATCAGCTGACTGGGTTTGGATGGGCATTACTGAATCCTGTTGCCATCCTTGTCGTAACGAATGATTTTACTCTGATACGGCGTCGCAGTTTTTGTCGTCGGAGCAACACCTTTGCCCATGATGTAATCGCGAATCTGATCAGGTGAGGAAATAGCTGCGTCCATTTCCTTTTCCATGATATCGAGCACGGCGCTATACGCTTCCGGCCCATCCGCAACACCCAACATACCGTAAGCATGCGACCGGACAAGATCAGTTGGAGCACCGGTTGACGAGATTGCTCGCACATACTGGTTAACCAACGAATTGTTTGCAGTGATGAACGCTTTCAGATCAGGATCACTGGTCCGCGCTTCCAGTGCCTGGACAGCTTCGTTAAACGGAACAATTCTCGTGCGTGCAACTTTATCTGATGCATCTCGAGCAATAGTCATGAAATTCTTGGCTTCATACGCCGCCATGCCGATCGTTGCCTCGCGCGAACCCGCCACGCGTAGCGCTGCTTTCTTGCCACCGTACTCTGCAGCGGCCATTGCCTGATCGGCTCCAGTTTTGCCTTCCTCTGCTAACTTCTCTGCAATGCGTTTTCGCAAAGCCAGCACGTTTGCCGATCCCTGTTTGCCGCGTCCAAGGTTAGTGAAAACCGATGTGTCGCCAGCCATCGCTTGATCAGCCATAGTGTCTAAAGTTTTTTGATCGAACGTGGCTCCTTGTTTGGCAGTATTAACTTCTTTTGTTGCTTCTTCGAACGCTTGATCGGGATTCATCCCCTTTGCTATTTTTTCATTCCTTCGACGTTCAATTTCCTTGGCATCAAGCGTGCTCTCGGTCAGCGCGCCGCGCCCAAACAAAGTCGTAATACCGTTATCCTGAGCAAACTTGCTGGCTTCTTCTGCAGTTGGGCCTTTTCCGCCGTTGTCTTGCGCATGATCCTTGAAAAACAACCCCATGAGCTGTTGCTTTGGATCCTTTGGATCAGAACCGTGAGTCCGTTGCCATGCTTCCAGCCGATGCGCTGCATCAGTGTTTGGATCACCGGTCTTGGGCAGCGCGGCCACTTCGGATTCATAAGCCTTTTTACGAAGCGTCGATTCAGTGAGTTTGTCCTGCAACCCCAGTAATGTCTCGGCGGACCTGGCGCGCGACTCCTGAAGCTTGAACACCTCATCGTTCATGCCGTGCTCGAGTAGCGTCAGTGTCTGCTGATCACCGTATTTCGTTGCCAACAGGCGCAACTTGGCCTGCCCCGCCGCCATGTTGTGATCCATCAGGCTCAGCGCGTCCTGATACTCCTCGTGCTGCAACTTATGACGCTCGAGCGCAAGCTTCTGGTTCTCCTTGTAGGAGTCAAAAGCCCGCGTATAAGCCTCTTCATTCCCTTCCTTGATCGAGTTCATGGCACCGGCCATGCCTTGGATCGCGTTCTGCATGGGAGCATTGGTGAAGGCCGAGGCAATCACGGCAAACAAACCACCTGCGGAGCCAAAACCCTCTAAAGGGTTGGTCTCAAACCTCCGGTGCTCCTTGTCTGCATCCCAAGGCTTTAATTCCTCCGGACCAATGCCCTCCGCCTTGAACGCCTTGTCGACGCGCGCCTGATCGCGCGCCATCCCACCTTCAACACCGCGAACCGCTTTGCTTTCTTCCGAAACTTTTTCGCGCTGAACCTTCGTCAAGTCGTCGATCAACGCCTTATCGCCGCCGACAATCGATGAGATGTCGGGAGAAGAAGTGGTATCGGTCGCGGCATCGGCCATTATGCTGTCGGCTTGGTCACTGTGCTGGAGTTACGCGCATTCATCGCCGCTGCGAGCGCAGCAATCGCATTCCCCGTTGCCGCAGTTTGTTTCTGGTCGATCCCGGCAAGCTGCGAATATAATTCGCCCGACAAGTTGGCATTCGACGCGCCGGCTCCCAGCAAGCTCGACGCGGTACTCGTGCTGATGCCCGTTCCAGTACCGATCAAACCTGCTCCAGCACCGAACAGTTGATTGGCAATCTGTGTAACCATTCCTGGACGCTGATTATCGATATTGGAAAGCTCCTGTGCCAGCGTCGTATTCTTGGTCGGATCGGTTGGTTGTCCTTGCGCAGCAGCGTTCGAGATCGCTTGCGTCTTAGCCGAATTGATCGCTTGATCGATTTGCTGGTTATAGGCATCCGGCAAAGTTCCGTTGGTGAGGTACTGAGTCAGTGCCTCACCCTGTCCCGTTATCTGCGCACCAGTCGCAGCATTGGTATCGGAAAGTGCCGAACCCTTCGCGGTCAAAGTCTGATTATTGAGCGCGGCGATATTTGCCTCGTTAGTCAACGCGGGGATAGCGCTTTTCAGCGCCGCATTCTGCTTCTGGCTATTCACGATATTCAGTCCGAGCCCGCCAACTCCAAGCGCGGTCCCGATCGGATTCTTGGTCACGGCATCCGTAATACTGCTCGCGCCGGATTTGAGAAGCTTGGAAAAATCGAAACCGGACGTATCTCCGCCCGTACCGATGCCGCTTGTCGCAAGATCCCCCGATACCGAGGTTGGATCGATACTCGTCGGAGCTGTCCCGCTCGGCGCCGAGAACGCCGCAGCGGTCGAACCGCCAGGTGCTGCAGAAATAGTCTGAGCAACACCGGGAGACGTGACAGCGCCTCCCCCCGGTGCCGCTACAATATCGCTTCCAACTCCGCCACTCGTTGATACCCCACCAAACGATGCTGGACCTGTTGGAGTCGGAGCGGGTGTCGGCGCACTTACCGGCGGAGTAATAGCGGCATTAATTGCGTCAACCGCTGGCGCAGGAGAAGTCGTGGAAGCTGCAGGTTGCCCAGTGAAACCTAACGATGTACCTCCAGTGAGTAGTGAATCAAAAGCATTTCCTACCGAACCGCCAAGCCCAGAACCACCCGCGCCCAAACCGCCTGTCGCAGCACCAACAGCGGCGGGGGCCACGATATCGCCAATCGACGATGGCGTGAACGCCGCAACATCGGGAAGAATATTCAATGCTTCACCTGCGGCGGCCGGTGCGGCCTCAGCAGCGGGCGCAAAAAAAGAACTGGCAAGATCGGCTAAACCGCCAAATGCATCAGGCATGGCCGACAAACTCCTCTGATACCCACGGTTTAAGAATGTATCCGATCCGTTCCGGAACGAAATCCAGTGCTTCGAGCAAACGACTGGCCGGATGTTTCGAATCGGTATCGATCTTGATCTGGCTGGCACCCAGGCGCTTCAAATCCTCAACCGCCCGACCGATCAATTTACGAAGAATTTGCGCGCGCGCAGGACGAGCTTCAACGTAATAGGGCGAGATCATCGCGGCGCCCTGACCGCGGGAATGGATCGCCATCGAGGCGTAAGCGATCAGATAGCCGACCGCCCGGCCGTTTTCTCGCGCCACCCAGACGAACAATTTTTGCGCTCGTTCTCCCGCGAGGTAGAGATTCCAGTCAGGGTTCAGCGGATAGTTCGGGTTGCCATTGAATTCGTAATGCGCCCGCGCCATGCGCTGCGCCTCCGGCAAGAAAGTCTCAACCCGCTCGCGCTGGTAAGTGAACATCACTTGACCTTCAGGTACATCATCTCGCGCTTGAACAGCCGCGCTCGGGTGCGATCCTCGATCAAGGCGCGTGGCACGTCGGTATTTTCATCGACGATAATTTCCTCGACGCCCTTCAAGAGCGCCCAGCGGTAAAACTCGGTATAAAAATCAGCCGCGGCTTCCACCTGATCGGGGTCGCTCTTGTTCTCGACGAACACAAACCGCTCCTGGATAATCGGATGCGGACGCATGTCGTAGCCCGACACTTGCTGAGCTAAACCAACCGCGTGCTCCTGAAACAAAAACAGATACTCGTTGGAGTAGATGAGGCTGCGCAAAAAACCGCCCGCCGACTGCTCGGTCATAGTCGGGAACGCGGTCAGAAGACGCTTCAAAACCCAGGGACCGTGACTCGAGAGGTCGGCAATCTCGAACCGACGCATCGTCGCGATTTCACGATCGACAAGTTTTTCGGCAGTGGCGGTCATTATCCGATTTCCAGTATGTTCGCCGCCTGCTGATGTTCCGACGAGTTCAGGAAGATCCAGCCGGCGAGCTCGTTAGGATTGGTCCATTGTACCCCAGTCAGGTCATTGCCCGCTATGCCTAAAACCGCATCCATCTGCTGGTGCATGACCTGGTGCTGATAATCCCAGACCCCGGTATCCTTGGGATCGATCGGGTCCAGCTGGTACTCGGGCAAGGCAACCTTCAGCAACTCGTAAATCGTGCGGATGATGTCGCGATGATGCGCCATGTGAACGAACGCCCACTGCTTTAGCGACTCATCGCTCTGCGGCACGTTGTAAAGGGACGCAATCGCCGACATGCTCTATCCAAACGCGCTGACCCGGTACGCGGCTGACAGCGCCCCGATCGACACCGACGTCCCATTAACCGCACCAATCCCGACCGTCCCCGCAGCAAGCACAAAACCGGTCAGCGCCCATCCCGCGGGGTGATTCGCAGGGGGGCCAAGAATAATGTTGTCGTTGAGCGACACGCCGGTCAGCACCACCGACACCGTCTGTGCCGTGTTGGCTGTCGCCAGCGCCAGCGTGATGCTCGCGAGTGTCGACAAATAACGCGACAGCGTCGCTCCGCCATTGATCTGCAATTGGGATGGATTCGCGGCCAGCAGCGCGTTCGCGGTATTCGAGATCAGGTGGAAACCACCGGCGCCCGCATTCAGCGCTGAATCGTAAATCAGCGTGAAAGCACAATTTGCAACGATCTCGCCGCCGGCAAGCGCCACAGGTCCGGCCGAGCCATCCTTGTAAACGTTCAAGGCGCCAAGCCCGCCGATATTCGCAGTTGTCGCGCCCGTATTGGTCGCAGCGGCAGTCCCGGTAAATCGCAGATAATTACTGTACGCGGTTAGCGCGCTCGACGGCACCAGCCCCGCAGCGTTCTGCGTCAGGGTCAGCGTATTGGTACCCGTCACCGAGCACTGGATATTGGTCGCGCCACTCAGCGTCAGCGTATTGTTGTCAAGCGCCGAGAGCTGGGGCGCAGTGTTGTTGGCAAATTGGGTAAGACTATACGCCATCGTTAACCCCGATACTGGACGACATCGTCAATAGCAGTCGCTGCCGAAACCAGCGCCATGTCAGCGGCTTGTGTCGATATTGTCATCCCAATGAAATTACCGTTCTGGGTAATCGCTTCAACCGGCGCAACCGTCAGCGAACTTCCGCCAGCAATCTGCCATGTCGCGGCACCGGACGATACCGTTTGCCAGATCGCGGTGATCTCAGCAGCGGTGAACCAGGTCGCGTTCAAAGGCCCGATCGACAGCGCCGACGTATTTGATAGCACCTCGTTGTCGATCGCCACCGTCAACTGGGGCGACAACTGGCTGTAGTATTGCGTCACTGCCCAAAACCGGCTGGTCGCCTTCTCTTCCCAATATCCGTTCGGCTTGTCCCACAGTTTCGACTGCACCGTTTTGGTAAACGCCGTCGACGGTTGTTGAAACAACGGAGAAAGCGCGTTGCCGTCAGTACCCCACGCCGTCAGCACCGAATTAATCTCCTGGTGCTGAACATATTGGAGCGTCAGATCCTGCGACGCCGCCCACCAGATTTTTCCGTTCCAGCAAAATAGCTTGTTGACTTGTTGTCCGGTAATTGGATCAATGATCGGGATCAACAGCAACCAGCACTTCTTGCCGAAGATGATCGCTTTGGCAGCGGACGGCACGAACGATCCGAAATTGGCAACCGAGGCGTAGACTCCATCGAGCTTGTCGCTGATCTTGGTCACCGCGCCACCGTAGATGACGTGAGCTCCGAACGGGTTGGCGAACAGAATATTGCGGCTGAAGACGTCGACGGTGCCTGGCCACGATGTTCCTATCTCCGGATCAGCGTTCTGATTGGTGAACGTCGTCGTTGGCGGCGAACCCGAGGTCTGAACGCCAGAGATATAGTTCACCGACGAATCCGCGACCAGATACAAAAAGCCGTTGGTCTGGATCAACGCTACGAAGCCGATGCGAAGGAAACTGTCGGTCGATGTGAAATTTCCACCGCCATTTCCGGACGTAAAATCGTGTAGCGAGCCCGGCACACTAAACGTTACCGTCGCGCCGTTGGCGATCCAGATGCGCCCGGCATAGGTCTCGATCGCGGTGCCGCCGATTCCGGTCGGCATGGTGCCGCCATCCGGCGCACCGCCGCCGGGAGAGTACAACGTCGTTCCGTCCCAGATGTAATAACCGTTGGTTTGCTGGGCAATGATCAGAAGATAAGTCGAACCGCGCTGGGCGACGCCGACACCTTTACGGGACGGATTCGTAATGGTCCCGGCAGGAGCGATCTGCGTCACTGCATTGGTCGCGGTGTTGACCTGTTGCACCGAGCCGTTGGACAGAAACACAACCGAGTAGGCCGTTGCACCGATATTGTAGAAATCGAAGAAACTGATCGTTGTCCCGGCAATTGCCGTGTAAACCACCGGGCCTTTGCCGTACATCGTGCGCAACTTGCGCTCAGGCCCGAGTGGCATGTAGCTGTCGCACCACCACATCTCCTTGTCGTCGACACCAGCGCGCGTCGTCGTGGTGTTGATGCCCTCGAATTGCTCCATGATGAGAGGACCGCCCGGAGTGGGCGGCATATACGGATTGCCTTGAGGGGCAGCGGGGCGTGCGCCCTTAATATCGGCCATAAGGATTCACCGCCCGACCGATCCGAGCCGAATTCGAATAACTCACCTTCGCAGCATTATAGAGTCCTTCGAAAAACTTGCTCGCGTTATAGTTCTGCAACTGAATCATCGCGAGCGAAGCCGCGTAGTATTTCACGAGCTCGGTCCACGGCTCCGGGATTGCTTCGTAACTCTGGTTGTCACTCAAGTCTTCCGGCAAGCATTGGCAATCGAACTCGCACTGGTAGACTTGCGATGGCAGCGGGTAGAAGTAGAGCGACCCAGAAACGCCTTGCCCAAACTGCGAAGCGAAGGTTGGAACATATTGGTAAGCAAACGGAAATTGGCGAATCGCGGCTTGATAAACCGAGAACGGATAGACCGGCAACGAGTAGCGATAGTTCGCATAGATCAACGAGATGCTGCGCACCGCAAAAACTGCACGGCATCCCGTATTACGACTGAGATCGATGTCGGAAAAATTATAAACCTCCTGCCCCTGATTGACCTGGTTGAACGGCTGCACCGTCAACGTGAAACTCGCGCCAGTGCCGGTCGGATCGGTGATCTGCCCCTGTGGCTGAAAATATCCATCGCCGCCGTTAAGGATGACGATGTCGGAAATCACGTTGCCTTGCAGATTAGCCTGCGCCGTCGCCTGTTGCCCGCTCGGGTTCGGCGCAACACCGCTCGGATAATCCGGTGGCGTGATCGTCACGCTCGGATTGGTGTACCCACTCCCGCCCGCAATCAGTTTCGCCTGCACCACCGGTCCCGACACGGGCGTCAGCACGCGAATGCACTGGGTCTCGAGCGCGATGACACGTCTCGCGTCATTGATATTCGAGACAAGATCAGCCGGATTGACGAACTCCTGCTTGTGCTCGCGCAAGAACCGCTGCGTCGATTGCATGTAAGTGAAAAGCGAGACCGTCATGCCGCCGCTCCCGCAGGTGGCTTGACACCAAGCTTCATCGCCTGGACCGGATCGCCCGCCTGTTCATACTGCCAACGGAGTGGCGATGGGTTGGCTTGGGTGCGGGCTCGCTCGAGGAAAACCTTGTAATAGTTGTAGTACGCCTCGGCCGCAGCGCGCCTCGCATCGGTTTGAGCCGACAGCAACGCATAATAGCAGGCGAGAAACGGTACCGCGTCGGTCCACTGATACGGGATCGCCTCCGCATCGCTATCAGCCGCGAGCGCAATCGGGTAGCACACGCAGTCGCAATAGAGGGTGTACACCGCATCCGGCACGTTGATATAAAACGATCCACCGCCAGTTGCCCCAACACCAATCTGGCTCGAAGGCGCGCCGCCCTGTCCGTACTGCGCCCAGATCGAAGGTTGCGCCGGATTAGGAATCGGATTGTTCAGGACATAAAAGTTAAACCACTCCCACGGTCGTCCTTCTAACCAAACCTGGCCGTTCCCCACTCCAACATTGATGCGCCGCACATGGATTGCCGCCTGCACCCCCGTCGTTGCCGGTACGCCAAGATTGATGGACGAGAAATTATAAGGCTGCTGGTTAACGATGGTCGGAACGGTCCCGATCGCGCGGATGCACTCGGCCTCGCCCGCAAGCTGGCCACGCGCCGTGTTGATGAACGAGGTGAGATTGGCGTCAGAATAGAGCTGCGTCGACGCAGGCGGGTTCTGCAGGAGCGCCCTGACGGTTGAGAGGTACGAAGTAAGCACGGCGGCGCATCTCCTCGGC
>Ga0210408_10002444_pt1 | contig 18065 bp, 22 predicted proteins | sample IncBWH4MmetaG_FD_155471 | JGI IMG/M metagenome (GOLD analysis project Ga0210408, IMG submission 155471) | Forest soil microbial communities from Barre Woods Harvard Forest LTER site, Petersham, Massachusetts, United States - Inc-BW-H-4-M | ecosystem: Environmental > Terrestrial > Soil >...
GTTCAGGTAGCACTTAGCGAGATAGCTGGTATCAAAGTAGATCATGCCCTGTCCCGATCAGAAGAGATGTATTCGGTGGAGTCATGCTCAATCGCGGGAAGTTCTTCGAAGCCGCGTACCAGTTTCCGATTGGCGAACGGCATCGCTTTATGAGCCGGCTCGAAAGGTATTAACGTAGCAACCGGCACGCCCCGGCAAGATCGCTAAACCCAAATTCCGAATTTGAGGAGTCGTCCTCGTGCTCGTCGTCGTCCTCGTCCCCGAGAATCCCGATGGTTTCGCAATCAGACTAACGGAACAAATTAGTTCCATCGGTCTCTTTGCGGTCCCGGAATCCCAATGCACCGAGGACGAGCACGACGACGAGGACGAGGACGATTCCAAATTTCGAAATTTGGGCTAAATAAGGGTGATCTCGCCCATGTCGATTGCGACCAGCAGAGGCTCTTTCACAAGCTGGTAATCGCCTTCGTAGGCATACACCCGACGCTTGGTCGGCACTATGATGCCCTCCACATCACGGTAGTCCGAGGCGTAGTTGAGCCCGGTGGCACCGCCAAGAATGTCGACCGTGTAGTCGTGACGGCGCAACAATCCATCGGGTCCGAAGCAGGAGATCTGTTCCCGGGTGTGGCTCTTCACGTTATCTGGGAAGGTCACCTTCAGGCGTCTCCAGGTTTCGCTTTCGGCTTGAATCGACGCGATTTCCTCCGTGGCGAATCCTTCATGGGTGTAGAGGAACGGAGTGTTGAGGTACGTCCACAAAGCCTCACCAGCGAAGTAAGCCACGTGAATGTCGTCCCACGGCGTTTCTCTCTGTTGTCCTTCAAACGACTTCTTTGGGTTGTCGCGAGCCTCAATGAGAGTTCCGTCCGCCGTTTCGATCACAATGCGGTCCGGCTCGAAAATCGATCGCTTGTCCTGGCCGGGGAAGTCCACTGTGAGGCGCTCAGTCCGCGTTTCGGCGGTCAATACTACATTCTTAAGAAAGTCTCCCTTGCGCTTGACGTACCAGATCCCGCCCGTGATGGATGCCACAACTTTAATCGCCTTAACCTTGTTCCAACGATCAAGACCGCCGTGTGCTTTGACAGCCAAATCCAATAGTTCGCTCATCGGTACTCCTAGTATGCTCTTGTTTTGGGATGGTGTGCAACCTTGCCGAAAAAGGTGCATTATCGCATGCTACTCTGATCAGTTATGAGGAGAAGGCCACGCCACATCCGGGTCCGGTCCGGGCAATTCGAACTTGTTAAGCTCAATGTCAAGAAGTTCGATTTAAGAGATACGTACCATTTGATCCTGAACCTGAGCTGGCCTGGGTTCGCCGGTCTTGTTTTCGGCATCTACTTCCTTATCAATGTTGCATTTGCCTCGTTGTACATGTTGAACCCACATGCTGTCGCCGAGATGAGGCCTGGCTCGTTTTTCGATGCTTTTTTCTTCAGCGTGGAAACGCTGGCGACCGTTGGCTACGGCCACATGTATCCTGATTCTTTCTATGGGCACCTAATCGCCATGCTCGAGATCATGGTGGGCATGTTTGGGCTGGCGGTGATCACTGGTTTGATTTTTGTGCGCTTTTCTCGTCCAACCGCACGAATCCATTTCAGTAAAGTAGCGGTCATTGCGCCGTTCGATGGAGTGCCCAATTTGATGATTCGCGTGGCCAACCTACGCCACCAAGCGATGGTCGAGCCCGAATTCCGTATGATCCTCTTTCGAAACATCATCACTGCAGAGGGAGACGATGTGCGACGCTTTCGTTCCCTCAATCTGGAATTCGATCATTTGATCACGTTTCCGGCCGTCATAACGGTACGGCACCGGATTGATGAAATGAGTCCGCTTTTCGGGATGACTCCGGAAGGTTTTCAGCAACAGGACGTCCGCATCGTCGCGTCCATTGTGGGCGTCGACACCGTTATTGTTGCTCCAGTCCAAAGCTTCGGGGACTACAATTACGAACAGATTGAGTGGAATCGGCGCTTCGTCGAGATCTATGATCAGAATGAGGAGGGCGAATGGACGGTCGATTATGCCAGAATTGACGAAACCGAAGATATGCAGAAGGGGTCAGTCAACAAATCTTGACTGGAGGAAGAGGGCGTTTTGAATGAGGAGTGGCGCTCGACGCTATCGCAATGGTATCCAGGAATGCAGGAAACATGCGACGCGAAAGCGGCGTAGCCCCCGGTTTTTCCCGGTCTCCGATATTACACGTTTCCTGAGCAGACCCTATTTGGCGGAACCACAGGATTCGCGAATAATCAGCTTCGGTTTGATGTGCAACGTTTGACGCTTTATGTCCGGCGTTTCAATACATGCGGCCAAGAGCGAGATGGCGCGTTTGGCGATCGCTCCAATTGGTTGGGCAATGACGGTCAATCTTGGATGGAAGTAATCTGCCCATTCAAAGTCATCGAAGCCCACGACCGCGATATCACGGGGAACCTGAAGTCCAACGGTGTGCAAGTATTGCATCAATCGCATCATTGATCGATTGTTCCCAGCGAGAATGGTGGTTGGTGGGGGATTCAAAGCAAAAAGCCGGTCAAAGGACTCCGCGTCGTCGCTTCCGTCATGAATCAGTGCTTCGTCGACCGGAAGACCGTGACCACGAAGAGTTCGCTTGTAGGCATTCACCCGCTCGAACGTGGTCGCCACATGCGGTCTCCCGGCAATCATCGCGATTCGCCTATGACCAAGGTTGTAGAGATGTTCAACCAATTGCTTCACCGCATGTTTGTTCTCGACACCAACTTGGCTGAATCGACGGGAGACTAATCTGTCAACCAATACGGTGGGCACTCGATTCTGCTCGAGATACGCGAGGGACCGGCTGTTTTCATCACCGCATGTGGCAAGGATGATGCCATCGACTCTGCGTTCGTGTAACTCGCGCACCGATTTTTCTTCAACATCAGGATCTTCTTTGGTGTCGGCGAGCAACGTCATCCATTTACGCGGGATGCACTCGGCAGCAAACGCGTATACCAGCTCAATGAAATAAGGATTGGAGGTGGTAGAAAGGGCAATGCCGATGGTGTTGGTTCTAGAACGGGCGAGCGAGCGGGCCAATGAGTTTGGAATGTAACCGCTAGCAACGATCGCCCTTTCAACGGCCATTCTTGTTGCCTCGCTGACAAACCTCGTCCCGTTCACGACATGGGAAACCGTGGAAATTGCAACTCCGGCCTGGCGCGCAACGTCATCAATCGTGACTGTGCCCTTCATGACCGAAAATTTCCCTGTCGAGACGCGAGAACCCTGCTCATCGTAGATCGAAATCTCGCTTGCCCATTATCACATAAGACCCAAAGCAGAAAGCACATTGCCGACTATGCAAAGTATGCTCTGCTTTGCGATCACGAAGTCAAGTGAATCATTCCAAGTCCAGCAGATCTCGCTACAGGAGTCAGGAGTCAGGAGTCGTGCCGGCTCTCTTGATTTTCTCCAGAGAACATCAGACCCGACAAAAGGCCGCTAAGAGCGGGCGGTCTTCGCCAGACGATATCGGTCGAGCGTGACCGCGCCAATAATAACCAAACCTTTGATGATATATTGCCAGATGTCGGATACGCCGGTAAGGACGAGCCCATTGGATAGTACCGCGATGATTAGCGCGCCGACTAGCGTACCCCAAATCGATCCGCTGCCCCCGACAAAGCTGGTGCCTCCGAGAATAACGGCGGCAATCGCATCGAGTTCATAGGACTGGCCAAGCTGTACGCCGTTGGCAGCGAACAGCCTTGCAGCGGACATCGCGCCTCCGAGCCCTGCGAGCAGCCCTGAAATTCCGTAAACAATTATCAGGATCAGCGGGACTTTGATTCCCGCGAGCCGAGCCGCGTCTGCATTGCCACCGGCGGCATAGATGCGGACCCCCAAGGAGGCAGACGCAGGAAGGCAATCAGAGCGCCATTGGTTAGACCCAATACCAGACCAGTAAAAAGGCAGGCCTCGAATCCGAGAAACGAATAGTTAGGCACTAGAGATACGATCAGCCCTAACATAGACGAGGCAGCCAGAATTGAGCCGGTTAGAGAATGAATCTCGGCTTCTCGGATCTTCAGCGAGGCCGAACGTAGGGCTCGGGAACCTCCGTATGTCTTCGAGACGTTGCGCATCTCGAGAATGGTTCTCTTGCCGCGCTCCATTGTCAGTCGCATTCTCTACTGGATCCATTGCCGATTTGCTTTTGGGAGGAAGTTCTCGTTTTTTTCCGCCGCTCATACCAGGATTGCATCGAGTGCGGCACGACATCCGTCTGCGGCTAGTTGCTGACTCCCCCGCCGAAATGGACTCTTCTATTTTTTGGCTTTGCCACTCACGCCGATTTCACCACGCACTCTCGCAATGCGATCAACTTTCCAACGCTTTCCGCGATCGCGTTCCGAGAAATGCAGGTACTTCCCGCCACGAAAATATCGACCACCGATTTTCCATAGTCCTCGATATTCTTCATCGAAATCCGCCCGTCGATCTCTATGGAGGTCTCCAGATTTCGACTGTCGATCATCCCGCGCAGTTCCCTGATCTTCCGATCAGCATAGGAGATCTGAGTCTCTGATTTATTCCACGCGTAGCCAGGATTGATAAGCATGAGCAGAACCGTGTCGCATTTTTCCAACACACAATCCAAAACCGACACCGGCGTTCCCGGTTTCAGAGCGACGCCAGCCCGAACGTTCCTGGATTTGATCTTGTTCAGCAAATTGTCGACATGAGGCTCCGTCTCGACGTGAAAAATCAATTGCTGAACGCCGATATCCAGCAATTCGTCGACAAAGTTCTCGTTGGCCGTCGCCATCAGATGCACATCGAATTGCAATTTGGTTTTTTGGCGCAGTTGTCGCACCGTTTCAAGTCCCAGTGGCAAACTCGGACTGAAGTGGCCATCCAGAATGTCGACGTGCAGGAGTTCAATGCCAGATGCATCGAGAAGATGCACATCACGCTCCAGATTGCACAAATCAAAACAAATCAGCGACGGTGAAAAGAGACAACACTTCTTCCAATTCAAGGCCATCACGCTTCTCCCCTTTGCCAGGCGCGTACAAACTGTTTTTCGCAAAAAACTACCGGCTGGACGAAGGCAAGCTGCTGCATACTGCTAACATTATCCATTACCCATTTACTTCTATTCCAGGTTCGCGTGGTACTGCCAAAGGTCCTTGAGGTTGACCTTTCTGTCGTCAATGATCATTTTTGCTAGGATATCGCCGAGCAGCAGGAGTGTTTGCTCAAACAATGAAGTCATTGGTTGCTTCGATTCTATTTCGTCATCCAGGTAAAGTTTTGTTCTGACCGGAATACGCACCATGAAATCCGCAATGTCTCTCATGTCGCTCTTGGGATTGGACCCAATGTGGATAACCGTCGCGCCAAGGGACTTTGCCTTCCGGGCAATGCTGACCGGAAAAAGGGTCATCCCGCTGCCTGATCCGACGATCAACAGATCCTCGGACGTCATCGCCGGCTCGGTAATCTCTCCAACATAGTGGGCATTAATGCCCAGATGCGCCAGACGCTTCGTCACCGCCTGGAGACACAGCATCACACGTCCGACACCGATGAAGAACACCTTCTCGGCGAGCAATATGGCGGCGACCGCCCGTTCGAGCTGCTCGACGTCCACCCTGGCGAGTGTTTCACCAATTTCATTGGTAACAAGCTTACAGGTATTTTTGTAGGATTCCTTGAAGTTGTCCACTGTCTCCTCCGATTCGGCTGACCGACCACCATCCATTCTTTCGTGCACCACTGCTGCCACTTCTCTTGGGCGTCGGTTTAATAGGTCAGTTTGGTCGTGGTACTGCTGTTTTTTGAGGTTTTGTTTAGTCTGTACAAAATCTAATGCCGCCCGGTTACCGACAGGTAAAGCCGCTAATCGATTACTAGGTTACTGGGACCAAAGCGCTTGTCGGACTTCTTCAGCACTAGAATAGGAGTGCCGGCCCTTAAACCTGTTATTTGATCTTGGGATTAAGAAGCTCCTGTGAACGGGCGCTGTCCAGGTTCTCCTTGGTAATAGTGTTCACCCCTGTGTCAACAGCGGCCGGGACTTTCTCGCCCTTGGAGGCGGCGAGCGCCGTTTTCACGCCTTCGTATCCCATGCGGTACGGGTCCTGCACAATTAGCGCCGCGATGTTGCCGTCCTTCAACAGCCCGACCAGTTTGTCGTCTGAATCGAAGCCAACGAGTTTGATTTTGTTGGCGATGTGGTTTTCGGCGATCGCCTGACCGGCGCCTTGCGCCATGATCAGATTCGAGGCGAAAACACCGCGTAGATCAGGGTTGGAGGTGATCAGATCGGTCATGATATTCAACGCGGTCGTAGCCATGCCGTCTGCAACCTTGTCCGCAACGAGTTTCAAGCCAGGATACTTAGTCGCGATCTCCTCCTTAAAGCCCTTCGCACGCTGTTCCGCAGAGCCGACGCCGGGGAGGGAGGTTATGAGTGCCACGTCACCCTCAGGCTTGCCAAATTGCGCCTGGATAGCGGCGGCGAGAGCATCGGCACCGGCGCGGCCGCCCTGAACATTATCGGTCTGTAAAAAGGAGGTGAAGGCTTTTGAGTCGGCAGCAGAGTCAATCCCGATAATGATACACTTTTTGGCGGCCTCATCGATCGGCTTGCCGAGCGCTTTAAATTGCGTCGGGGCGATCACGATCGCGGCCGGTTTTTCCGAGACGACGTTTTCGAGGATTGAAATTTGGCCGTTGATATCGGATTCGGACTGGGCGCCGAGTTCCGGCACGTTCACGCTAAGGTCCTTCCCGGCTTTCCGGGCGCCGGCCAGCACGATCTGCCAGAAACCAGATGTTGTGTCTTTAACGACAATCGGAATGGTGGGCTCCGCGGCGGATGCCGGAGCCGCAGCAACGAGACTGGCCAAGGCAACTGCTCCGACTAAGCCGGTAAAAATGCGTCGAAGCGGAAACGAAATGGGGGATTTCATGAGCTGATCTCGATAATAGAACGCCACTGACTGGGTTATCCGGATGAAGAGACGATGTTTCATGGTAGGATCAGGTTAGAGGTTTGGGTGTTAGTGATTATCCAACGTGACGCCAGGGGATGAGCTGCCCGACTCCGCAAAATGGCTCGACTGGGGCTTGCCGAAGTCCTGCGTCGCGGCCAAGTTGATGACCTCTTGGGACTCGAGGGTCAACGGCGCGCCGCAGTCTGCGCAGGCGGTTCCGCTCGTCCAGGATTGGGCGTCAGTTTAATAGGTCAGTTTGGTTGTGGTACTGTTGTTTTTGGGGGTTTGTTTACTCTGTACAAAATCTAGTTCCGCCCGGTTACCGACAGGTAAAGCCGCCATCGATTACCAGCAGGATCTTTGGGGGCAACATTTCATGAGAACGATGCTCGCCAGGAAAGGGGACTGCGGCACAAATTAGAGCATCAGAAAAGCGCTTGCGCAAGCGCTTTTTTATTAGGGCGGATTAATCGCGTGTCGTCAGCGGTTCCCGGGCTGTGAATCTGCGCTGGCTCACCTGCCGTATGGATTTTGAACGCCACCTGTGCGATGATATGAGTTCCGGAGGGCGCGCGCGGCTAACGAGGACGTGACCATGGCCAGAACGCTTTTCATCATTGATGATGCAACATTAAAGAGTCTCGGCAGCGCTATTGTTGCCAAGATGATGGACGAGGTGAAGAGTATCTTCTCTTTCGCTCCCAAATTCACAGTCCTGATGACAGCTCAGGACAAAATCCCCGAAAAGATTGATTTCACCGACTCCATAGTAAAGGTCGTTGCTACGGAGGCTGATGTCACCGCCATGCAGAATCAGGCGGAGCAGCAAGAACTCCGGTCTATTGAGTTCGCCATCAAGAATAATAATTTGAATATAAAAATGGCCTCGTTTAAGCGGAGCTCCGCCAAACCGGAACGGGGCGGTGTAAGTTGGCAGGCAAAGGAAGTTCTTGCCGTTGGCGGCCAGAAAGTCGCCTTGGTTCAGACCGGCGGTATTGCGTCGGTGGAAACCGCCGCCACCGACACGCTGACCTTTTTGGCGCCAAATAATTGGACCCTGAAGGAAGCCGAGGAAAAGCGCGACGGCAAACTTAACAAGGCGAAGCTTGCTCACGGCAAGGATCAGGAGGATAAAATCACGGAAGCCAATACCAGCTTTGAAAAATCAAAGAAGCATTGGGCGCTGCAAGGCACCGCTCCCAAAAGCTGGCCTCAGAATGTTCAGGATACCTTGGGCATCGCGCTGGGGCGCCTCGTTGCGCATGAGGCGCGACATCAGTACATAGTGGACCACTTCGACGACGGTGGACTGGGTGGCGAGTCCGCTGAACTTCTGGGCGTTGCGAGTTCGGAAAAATTTCATAAGGATGATCAGAAGAACATTGTCGGCCAGCTTGCCAAATTTGATACCATCCAGAAAACGGCAACAATTCACGTCGAAACATTCCCAAAGGGCCAAGCGTTTGCTTTCAAAGAATAAAGTATCTAGCCTGCATCGTTCCCAAATCCTTAGCTTAGAGATTTGTGAACAATGCAGGCTATGGCAGCGGAACGCTCCGGCTATCATGGTAGTCAGGAATCGCGTAAACCGCCCGTGCCAGATCCGCTACGTCACGTTGATCGATCATCGCTCCGTATCCAGCAGGGCTGCCAAGCTCATATTTATTAACTAAATGCATGGAGAAGCCGCACTCGAAAAAGGTAAGGGGGATTTAACCCAAATTCCGAAATTTGGACTCGTCCTCGTGCTCGTCCTCGGTGCGTTGGGATTCCCGTGACCGCAAGAGAGCGGCGTCCTGCAACTAATTTGTTCTGTTAGTTAGTCTGATTGCGAAACGGGATTCTCGAGGACGAGAACGACGACGAGGACGAGGACGACTCCTCAAAAGGCGTTATTATCCCTCTGCTCGCGCATGCCGCCGTTCACTTTCGCGGATCATCTCGGTTAAGTCTGCAGCTGGACGAATCTCGAAAGGCCCTGCCTTCACACCAGGATGCTTCGACATCAACTGGATTGCGTGGTTCAGATCCGTCGCTTCGAGCACGAGGATTCCGCCCAGCTGCTCTTTCGTCTCGGCATACGGGCCATCGGTGATGGACACCTTGCCGTTCTGCCATCGCAGTGTGGCGGCGTTCCGAGGACTTTGGAGCGCCTCTCCGCCAGCAAAGTGACCGTCCTTCCGTAGCGCGTCGTCGTAGGCAAAGCACTCATCCAACATGACGTTGCGCTCGCTGTCGGACATCGTCTCCCACTTCTTCTCTTCAATGTATCCAAGGCAGATGTATTTCATATTTTTCTCCTGATTCTGTAGCGTCAAGAGAGCTGCCGCTTTTCGACCGGTGTGTGCATCTCCCGCGCAAACTTCTCAGCAACTTCCTCCCGGAGTTCCGGGCTGAATGCGGGGCTGAAGTCCTCAGGCTCGAACACCTGCCGAATCTCGATTTCGGCCTCCTCGCCGGGCATGGGATTGGGACAGCGCTTGACCCATTCGATCGCCTCTTGCAACGACGCGCACTTCCATAGCCAGAAGCCGGCGACCAGCTCCTTCGTCTCGGCGAATGGCCCATCGATCACGGTCCGCTTCTCGCCCGCGAACTTGACTCGAGCCCCCTTCGAACTTGCCTGCAGCCCATCGGCCGCGAGCAGCACCCCGGCTTTGATCAGCTCTTCGTTGAACTTTCCCATCTCGGCGAGAAGCGCCTCGCTCGGGAGGGTGCCCGCCTCTGAGGACTTGGTGGCTTTGACTATTACCATGAATCGCATTTTTTTCTCCTTTTTCGGTTCGGTGGAATTGTTCTTCCACCACTTAGTCGTTCGAAGACACCGGAAATCGACAACGAAAACGCATCTCAGCCTAACTCAGCCAATCGCCGCTCGAGAAACCGCCGTTCCGGCTCCTGACGCGCCAGGGTGAGCGCCCTTTCGTAGCAAGCTCGAGTTTCCGCCGTTCTCCCCAGTCGCCGGCACAAGTCCGCCCGGGCCGCGTGCGCCAAGTGGTAGTCGGCTAGATCGCCGCGCGCGAGGATGGCGTCGATCAGCGCCAGACCCGCGTCAGGGCCATCACGCATCGCCACCGCCACCGCGCGATTCAACTCCACCACGGGTGACGGTTCCACGCGCACGAGCACATCGTACAGCCCGGTAATCAGCGCCCAGTCCGTCGCCGCGGCGTTGGGCGCGTCGGCATGTACGCTCGCGATGGCCGCCTGAAGCGTGTACGGACCAAACCGGCGCGACGACAGCGCCCTTTTCACCAACGCCTTTCCTTCCGCGATCTGATCGCGATTCCAGAGCGAGCGGTCCTGTTCTTCGAGTAAGATCAGGTCGCCCGTCAGCGAGGTCCGCGCAACGCGACGCGATTCCTGCAGCAGCATCAGCGCGAGGAGTCCCATCGCTTCCGACTCCGGTAACAACTCGACCAGCAGCCGCCCCAATCGGATCGCTTCGCCCGAGAGATCGGACCGCGTGAGTGACTGACCCCGCGAGGCGGAGTATCCCTCGTTGAACACCAGATAAATCACCTGGAGCACTGTGTCCAAGCGGTTCGGCAGTTCGGGCGGCGGCGGCACCTGATACGGAATACGCGCATCATGGATCTTGGCTTTGGCGCGCACGATGCGCTGAGCCAGCGTGGATGGAACCGTGAGGAAAGCGTGCGCAATCTCCTCGGTCGTCAGGCCGCACACCTCCCGTAGTGTCAGTGCCACGCGAGCCTCCTGCGGCAGCGCTGGATGACAGCAGGTAAAGATCAGCCGGAGCCGGTCGTCCTCGATGCTCTCGTCTTCAAACGTCGCGGCGTCGCGGGCCTCGGCTTCGAATTGCTCCGCGATAGCCGCCTGCGACGCTTCGAGCCGGGAGCGTCGTCGCATCGCGTCGATGGCCTTGAACCGGCCCGCCGAAACGAGCCACGTGCGGGGATTGGCGGGCACGCCCTCCTTCGGCCATTGCTCGAGCGCAGCACTGAAGGCATCGTGCAGCGCGTCCTCGGCCAGCTCGAAGTCGCCGAGCAGTCGGATCAGGGTCGCAAAGATCCGTCGTGCCTCCGAGCGATAAACGGCATCCACTTTCTCCCGCACTTGTTCAGCGTTGTGCTCTGTCATGTCGACAGCACCTTCCCATTGGTGGCGATGGTGTTCCAGTTGCGCGTGGTGTCGGGACGACGAGATGGTTCTCGACGACGGCGCTGGATTACACACCCGTTCGCCCCTATTACGAAGCTAAGCCGCGCCCGCTCAGGAAATTCTCTAGGTGCCGCAGTGCGATATTCGCCTTGGCTGACATGGCTTCGACAGTCTCGAAACCAACGTGGGGTAGAAGCACGGTGTTCGGTGCGTTGAAAATCGGGTGGTTCGTCGGCAGCGGAGGCTCTTTGTCAAACACATCGATGCCTGCACCGGCGAGGCGATTCTCATGCAATGCTTCTATCAAGGCCGATTGGTCTACGACCGGCCCGCGCGCCGTATTTATCAGAATGGCCGAACGCTTCATTCGGGCTAACTGTTCGCGTCCAATAAAGCCCCGTGTCTCGATAGTCAAGGGTAGATGCAGGGTGATGATGTCGCTCCGGCTCAACAGCTCATCGAGCTCTACCTGCTCGATCGCCACATCATCAATCCGGAGAACATGATGTTCGAAACCGAGCACCTGGCAACCAAAGGCGTTGCCCAGGCGAGCAACCTGCAACCCGATGGCACCACATCCAATAACCCCTAGAGTCTTGCCAAACAATTCGTTGCCGACCAGCTCGCGATTGTCGCCGGCGGCGCGGACGGTCGCGTCCGCAGAGACGATCCGCCGCAACAGGGCGATCATCAAGCCAATGGCCAACTCGCTTACCGCATGGACAGCGTAACCTGCCGCGTTATGAAGAATGATGCCGCGAGCCTTGCATGCGTCCTGATCCACGTGATCGATCCCGGTAAATGCCACGCAGATCAGCTTGAGATTCGGGCAAGCTTCGATCACCGCCCGGGAAAGCGGCCGATTGCTCAGCAAGAGGATGTCAGCGTCACTTACATTTTGGATAAACTCGGCATCGCTCAAGCCTCGGGTGTCGCTGATGAGGAGGCCATGACCGCCCTTTTCTAGGAGATCTCTGAGCCGAGACCTGATCGCTGCTTCTGATTGGCCGATGGGTTCAACGATTTTAATATTCATGAACTTGTCTTGTTTCAGCGCGCGGTTACGGGCGCCGTAATGGTTTCATCTCAGCAAACGCCAAGGAGCAGCTTGGACCCGGGAACTCGACCATGACTAGTCGAAAATGCTGCCAGCACGAAGGCTTTTTGGGTAAATCAACGCGCTGCCCTAACTGGCAGATTGCCCCGAAAGGGCATGAGAATTTAGCCCAGGGTTTCAACCCCATAAGCGCTTGTTGTGCTAATCCACTGCTCTTGCGGTTTACACTCCCGGTGAGGCCAAGTGGGGATTGCAAGGGCGGCTGAAGGGTTCTCGATCTTTGATATTTTCGCTCCGACCCAAGAGAATCCGAGGACGAGGACGAGCTCGAGGACGAGGACGATTGGGGGCCTCAGAACGATTGAGAGGAAGGAGAAACGGGCGATCGAGTACCAGATTTTCCTCGAAATCTCTTTCTCGTACCTCGTTTTCGTTCTTCAATCGTAATCGTCCTCGACCTCTGGTGTTGCCGGACAGGCGAGAATTTAGATGAAGCTAGCCTCAACCTGTGACCTCAGAGACTCGCAGTTCTTGTCCGTCTCTTCGCAGGCTTGACATGCCCTTTAGTGACAAGATACTATCCGCACGAGCTTGGGGACAGAGGCCCGGCGGGCTCGTGTCGCCTCTCGATGGGTGGAGAGGTCAAGGCAGTCTAAGCTCTTGTTTCCAGAATCTTGGAGAAAGGACCTACCATGGCCAAATACACACAGCGCGAAGTCGACCCGCAGAGGTACGCGCAATCCAGGCGTCGTTTCCTGCGCAATGCCGGTATCGGGGCGGCCAGCCTCCCATTCCTCGGGTCTCTTGCTGAGACTGCGGACGCGGCGGCGTCCGCCCCTACCAAAAATCCGTGGCCCAGCTACCCCGCCTACAAGTTTGCCTTTGTCTGTCACGTAACTGCCGACGTCTTCTTCAATGCCGTCCGAGCCGGGGCGAGCGACATGTGCGCGCTCCTGGGTACTTCCTACACCTGGACTGGCTCCGAAAACGACATCATCCCCGAGATGGTCAATGCGTTTAAGGTGGCGATTACCAATAACGTTGACGGAATAGCAGTCGCTGTGGTCGATCCCAAGGCCTTCAACGCCGTGACCGATGAGGCGCTGGGCAAGGGAATCCCTGTGGTAGCCTACAATGCTCAAGCTCCGGCCGGCGCCGGCAGCCACGTATTGTCCTACATCGGTCAGGACCTCTTCCAGGCCGGAGTTGCGGTGGGCAAGCGCATTCTCACCTCCGTCAAAAAAGGCGACCTGGTCGGCGGCATGATCAGCGTCCCGGGCTCGCTCAATGAGCAGCCGCGCATGGACGGCGCCGCGAGCGTGTTCAAGCCGGCCGGCATCGATTTCGTCCAGGTCGGCGTCGGCGCTACCGAGGGGCCCGCGCTCGCCTCGATCGAGGCCTGGTATCAAGGGCATCAGAACGTTAAGTTCATGTTCTCGAGCGGTGGAAGCAACGGCGTCGCCGTCGCGAAGACGATCCAGAAGCTGGGTCTGGCGCCCAAGGGTATCGGCGGCGCCGCCTTTGACGTCGGCCTTCCCGTGCTGGAGAATATCGCCGCCGGTAACCTGGCCTTCACGGTCGACCAGCAGGCCTACTTGCAGGGCTCCATGTCAATCTACCAGCTGTTCCTCTACAACATCTCGGGCGGACTGATCACGCCCACTGACTACAACACCGGCTTCAAGTATGTGACCAAAGACACCGTCGACGCCTATCTGCAGAACAAGGATACCTGGGAAGGCTCGAGCCCGTCACCGGTCGTGTTCACCCGTCCGAAGTCGATCAGCTTCTAGTCAGCCCATTCGGGGCCTGTACAAGTTCGGTACTGGGGTATCTAGGTTATGAGTTTGAACACCCTGGCGCCGCGTGAGGTGAGCCGCCGCATACCCGCATCGGGTATCCGACGGCTTATCGGCCAGCACCTGAGCGAGCTGGTCAGCATTCTGGTCGCGGTCGCGTTGGCAATCTTTTTCACGAGCCAGTCCCCGAACTTCTTCACATCCGACAACGCCCTGGTGCTCTCCCAGTTCATCGCACCCTTCGCCATCTTTGCGCTGGCCGAAGTCCCGGTCCTGATCCTGGGCGAGATCGATCTGTCCGTGGGCCAGATGTACATCGTATCGCCCTTTTTTGTGACGTACTGGAATAACGCCGGTGTCCCCGTGTGGCCAAGCATCGTCCTCGCGCTGTTGGTATGCTGCGGGCTCGGGTTGATCAACGGCCTGGTCACTGTCAAGCTTCGCGTGCCGTCGTTCATCGCTACCCTGGGAATGGCCTTCGCCCTCAGGGGTATAGTCCTCATCTATTCGAACGGGGCGCCGACGAATCCGATTGGCTCGGGCATGTTGGTGAACATCCTGGGCGGATGGTCCTGGTCCGAGGCCTTCTGGGCGCTGGGCCTCGCCGCAATGCTGCATGTGATGCTGCGAGGGACGACCTTCGGCCTGCACATCGTGGCCGTGGGGGGAAACACGGAGTCCGCCAGGGAGTCGGGAATCGGGGTCGACTACATCAAGATCTGGTGCTTCGTGCTCTGCGCGCTCCTGGGCGGGTTGATGGGCATTCTGGACGGCTATCACCTTGGCAGCCTCGATCCCGCCACCGATGGCCTGACCTTCACGTTCTACGGCGTGACCTCCGCTGTGATTGGCGGCACCGCGCTCACCGGGGGACGCGGGACCATGGTCGGTGCCTGCATCGGTGCGTGCGTGCTGGGCATGATCAAGGACGGGTTCCTCATCCTCGGCACCAGCTCCTTTGCACTCGACCTGGTCACCGGCCTGACGATCCTGCTCGCCATGATCCTCAATGTCCAGATCGAGCGGGCAACTTCCATGCGAGGGCCGCGCGGGTCGTTCGGCCAAGCCGTCAGTTTGGTCTTCTCGATCTTCACGCGACGCGGAAAGGGAAGGGTGCGCCCATGACGCCAAATGGCGGGACCAACGGACCGGCCGGCGTCGAAGACGTGTTGCGAACCGAGCAGATCTCGATGAGCTTCGGTCCTGTGGTCGCGTTGCGGAGCGTGGACTTGCATCTACAGCGCGGCGAGGTTCTGGGGCTGGTCGGCGACAACGGCGCCGGCAAGTCTACGCTGGTTAAGATCTTGACGGGCCTGTACAGGCCGGACGGTGGCCGCATCTATCTTGAGGGCGAGGAGGTTAGGTTTCGTTCCGTGCGGCACGCACGCCAACACGGCATCGAGACTGTGTTCCAGGATCTGGCGCTGGTTGACGAGCTGAGCGTGTACCACAATCTGTTTCTCAACCGCGAAAACACCCGCGGCGGCTGGTTTCGGTTTCTCGACAACCGGGCGATGCGCGCCGCCGCGAGGCGGTTTCTGGACGACATCGGAGTCGACATTCCTTCCGTCGACACACCGGTGGCGAAGCTGTCCGGCGGCCAGCGGCAGGCCATCGCCGTCGCTCGCGCGGTCCGGCAGGAGAAAATCAAGATCCTGCTACTCGACGAGCCGCTGGCGGCAATGGGCGCGAAGGAAAAGTCCCTGATCATTGGGCTGATCAAGAGTCTATCAAAGAAGGCGAACATCTCGATCATCGTCATAGACCATAACTACACACACCTCTTCGAAATCTGCGATCGCATCAACGTGATACAGCGTGGTCAGGTGACGATGGACAAGAGTTTAAGCGAGATCAAACTGGAGGAACTCATCGAGTTCATGGTGCAGAGCTTCCGGCGGGAAGTAGCGACAGGAGCCGCGAAATGACCCTGCCAACACGCGCCCTCGGCCGCAGCGGCCTTGAGATCACGGTGCAGTGCAGGGCAGTCTTCGCCCTATTGGAGCTTCGGGCGATGATGAAATCAAACGGGAGAACAAGCTTTCTCATTGCACCTACAGTGCTTCACGTTTCGTTTATGAGGTTCCTGGGCCTATCGGCCCAGGCTATAGTCCTTTTGCGCCTTCGGCGCTTAGGAAAACGAGCCCCAACTCACTATGGGATGTCGGAGAGGATAGGAGCTTGGATACGAACCGTCTGGGCGGGATTCCCGTGACAATCAGGCAGACTTGTTGACTGACCCGTTGACTAACCCCTTTTGGGACCTTGGGACATCAGTCCGCTAACGGATTTTCCCATTTCAGCCCTGGGAACTTTGCGAAATCCCGGTCCGACGAGCACAGCACGAAGCCATTTTCGATCGCCAATGCGGCAAGCTGAGCGTCAGGAATGAGATTCGACCGGTCTACAGAACTCAGCATCAATCTGGCGAGAATTTGCCTGTACCGGTCTCCGGGATTGGGGATTTGAACGACCGGACAATCGAGCCAGTTTTCGATTTGCGCCCAGGCCGAGGCAACGGGTAACGGTCGTTCGAAGAGCCGTTGATTGGTGACCAACCGGGCAAAGCTCAGAAGGCTTTGCCAAGGCAAAGCCACGATGGCGGTTCCATTCAGCTTTTGATCCAACCAGGAAACGGCAGCTGGGTGTTGGGGCATCGATGCGACATGTGCGTAGACGAGGAGGTTGGCGTCGATCAGAATCACTGGAAGGTTTCTCCTTCGCCGGCTGCTAGGGCCTCCGAAACATCGTCCAAGCTGCCGATCAGGCAGCGGCCAAGGTCGGCGTGCCGCGTCTTGAAGCTGTGCCGGCGGCGCCCCGGGGCCCCCATCTGTACGAGTCCGGCTCGTAACGCTTCGTTAACAATCTGCTTGAAGGACTGGCCCTTAGCCCGTCGGGCCTTTTCCAGCAGAACAGCGACATCATCATCGAGGGTTAATGTCGTTCGCATACATCAAAACATCCATCTTATGATGCCATGATGTCAAACCTTATCTCTGTAGACGCCTGCCGCTAGTCAATTCAATAATTCAAGCGCCTCGCCTTCTTTTCGTGCGGTTTTGCAACCGGACAGCTTGGGCAAATTTCCAAAGACAGGCTGTAGTCCGTAAACCCAACGGATTTCCAGAAGGCGATGGCCCCGGAATTGTGACAAAGAACATCCACCGTGATGCGCTTATCTCGTGGCCATACTTCGGAGAACAGAATGTTCATGCATTGACGACCAATGCCTGAGCGGCGATTACGGCGGTGCACAAAGAACTGGCGCAGGTAAAGGCGATCTTCGTCTTCCGCGTAGAGGGCATAAGCCAGGATTTCCGAGTCATCTTCAAAAATGGAGGCCTGGTAATCGATCATCAGCCAGCCGCGCATCCGTTCGACCAGTTCTGGAATCGTCATCGAATTGCGATGACCCTCATCCTCGATGAGCTGGTGATTGAGCTCTCCGAGGATTTCGCTGTCTCCAACATTGGCTGCCCGATGCCGCATGAGTCCAGCCCGATCCTATCGAATTGTGAGCGACATTTCACGAATCATCAATTGGAGTCTCCGGAGAAACCTTTGACGTTTTGTGAGGTTACCCCTAGCAACCTTGAACATTCCCGGCACGATATTGTCAAAAACCAGGACCATGAAACCGGAGCGCAACAATTCCGCACGGAGGAAAGGAACGGGTGCTTAAGAGCCTCAGAAGCGAGCGGCGAAGATCGTCAGCAGGAGCGGCATCAACGTTCCTTTTAGTCCTGTTGCTCAGCTGCTTTTTCGTCTTTGGGACGATCTGGATAAAACAGACAGCGGTCGGTTTTTCAGATTCAGTGTACGAAGCACTCACCTTGTTCAGTCTTGGATTGGCAATCTTAATCCAGTTCATCGTTCGGATCCCTAGTTTGCGTTGGGTGGTGCTCGCCTGCGTCCTCGGTACTCTCTTCATTGTGATGGCTATCGCTTGCGCCACATAAGAGGAGAGCCGCGTCATTTGGTAGGGGGGAATTGACTCACACAGAGGTCACCGAGGTCACAGAGGTTTCTAAAGATTTTAAGAGATAGGCTAAAATTGGGAGCCGGTCGGGTGCGGACAACTTTCATATTTCTTCGTGA
>Ga0210408_10002448_pt1 | contig 18055 bp, 15 predicted proteins | sample IncBWH4MmetaG_FD_155471 | JGI IMG/M metagenome (GOLD analysis project Ga0210408, IMG submission 155471) | Forest soil microbial communities from Barre Woods Harvard Forest LTER site, Petersham, Massachusetts, United States - Inc-BW-H-4-M | ecosystem: Environmental > Terrestrial > Soil >...
TACCGCAATTCCTCGCCCGCGCCGCGGCGGCCGGCGTCACGCACATCTCGGGCACGCCGTCTCACTGGCGCAGCGCGCTCATGAGCGGCGAGGCCGCGATCCTCAAGCCGCGGTACGTGAGACTTTCGGGTGAAGTCGCCGATCAGGCGGTGCTGGACAATCTTCGCAAGGTTTATCCCGATGCTCAAATCGCCCACGCTTTCGCATCCACCGAGGCGGGCGTGGCTTTCGACGTCAACGACGGCCGCGCCGGATTTCCGCCGGCGATCATCGACAATCCCGTCGGAGGGATCGAGATGAAAGTCGTGGATCACACCCTGCGCATCCGCTCCGGCCGCACCGCCGCGCGCTACTTGGGTTCCGCGGGCGTTCTCGCCGGCGACGATGGATTCGTCGATACCGGCGACATGGTCGATCTGGTGGAGGGGCGCTATTATTTTCGCGGCCGCATCGGCGGCGTCATCAACGTCGGCGGCCTCAAGGTATATCCGGAAGAGGTCGAAGCGGTGCTCAATGCCGATCCTCGGGTCCGCATGTCCTTGGTAAGGGCGCGGCGCAATCCCATCACCGGCGCAGTGGTGGTCGCCGATGTGGTTCTCGCCGATCCGGTGAGCGCGGCCGCGACGGAGCTCGTCAAGCGCGATCTGCTCGAATCCTGCCGCCGCGCGCTGGCGGCCCACAAGGTGCCGGCGATGGTGCGGTTCGTCCCAGCGCTGGAGTTCACCCCTGCGGGCAAGTTGGTTCGTCCCGGCGCCTGATGCCGGGCGCGACGCGCCATCGGCGCGGGCCGTTCCTAAAATCTCACGCTGCCGGCCGAGATCGCCGCGAATAACGTCGCGTCGAGAGGTACGTAGGCTTGGGCTCGCGGATCGTCGAAATACAGCGGATCCTGGATGCGGGCGGGATCGAACCCGGCCTGCACCAGGTCCTGTTTGCGCGGCTTGAATGTGCCCGTGGCCTCGATGGTCTGCAGCAGGCGCAGGAATACCGGACGTGCATAGGCCGGCAGGCGCCGCGCGAGGTCCGCGCGGAACACGGCGAGATCGAACTGCGCATCCACCACCAGCGCGGCGGTTCCCGCGCGGCCGTCGGCTCCGGGCACCGTAACGCCGTAGACCACACCGTCCTGCACCCCGCGGCTTGCCGTGAGCGCGGTCAACACCTCGGCGGTCGAGACGTTCTCGCCCTTCCAGCGGTAGGTTTCGCCGACGCGGTCCACGAAGTAATAGAAGCCGGCCTCGTCGCGGCGCATCAGGTCGCCCGTGCGATACCACGCATCACCCTCCTTGAAAACATTGCGCAGTATCTTGCGCGCGGACGCTTCGGGGTCCGCATAGCCTTCGAATCGTCCGGCGAGTTCCGCGCCGCCTCCGGGGATCAGACCGGCCGCTTCACCGACTTCGTTGGGCGAGCAGCGCTCGCAGAATCCGTCCGGGTTGCGCCATGGCTCGCCGCTGTCCACATCGAATTTGAGCAACGCCACCGGCAGACGATGCGCAAGAAATGACGGTATCTTGCCGATGGCGCCGGGGCGGCCCTCGCAGTTGTAGAGTGAGAAATTGCCCTCCGTGGAGGCGTAGTACTCGAGAATTCGCGGAATTTTGAAGCGCTGCTGGAAGGGCTCCCAAACCTCGGGCCGCAGACCGTTGCCGCAGGCGATCCGCAGCTGATGGGCGGTCTCGATGCCCTGATGCGGCGCGTTCAGCAGGTAGCGGCAGAGCTCGCCGATGTACTGGAACAGGGTGCAGCGCTCATCGCGCACGTCGCGCCAGAAATCCGAGGCCGAGAAGCGGGCGCGAATCACCACAGCGCCCCCGCCCACCAGCGTGGCGCCGGTGGCGACCACGCCCCCCACACTGTGGTAGAGCGGCAGGCAGTTGAACATGCGGTCGCACGATTGAGTGTCCATCAAGCCCGCAAACCAATGGCTCCATTGCATGACTCGGTAGTGACTGACCTTGGCGGCCTTGGGCAGGCCGGTGGTGCCCGACGTGTAGATATAGAGCGCGGTGCCATCGATCGGCGGCGGCGCGCGTTCCGAATCGCGCAATTCCTCGCCCGAGAATCGTGCAAGTTCCGGCGACAGCGGGGCCAAGTCCCGGGTGCCGTCCCCGAACACCCGGCACTCAAGGCCCGCCGGCAGCCGCGAGCGCACCTCCATCAGCCGCGCCGCGAGGCCGCTGCCGACGATGACCGCCCGCGGCGCAACGATGTTGATCGAGTGGGTCAACGCGTCGCCCGAAAGATTGTTGTTGACGAGCGCGACGACGGCGCCGATGCGGCTAAGGCCCAGCCAAATCGCCATATATTCCACGCAATTCGCCATCAGCAAGCAAACGGTGTCGCCGGCTTTGAGATCCTGGGCAAGCCCCCAGCGCGCGTACTGGTTGCAGCGGCTCGCGAGATCTTGGTAGCTGAACGTGGCCTCGGTCGACACCAGCGCGGGCGCCGCCCCGAATGCTTCAGCCAAACGGTCGATCAACGCGGGCAGCGTGACCCCGAGCTTGTCGATCGACGCGGTGCGCTGCAAGGCGCGGATCCACGCCTCGCGAGCGAACTTCGAATTCGCCGCCGCCGATTCTGTCGCGCAAATGTTCATTGGGTCCCTATCGAAGGAATTTGCGAACCGTACCACGACTACCCGTGGTGTTCGAGTTACACTGTGAGCACTTTTACCACGAAAATTCGAAAACTGATGAAGCGAGAAACAATCGCAATTCACGGCGGTTTCGACTCGGACCCGACCACCAAGGCCGTCGCCGTGCCGATTTATCAGACGGCCGCGTACTCGTTCGACAGTGCGGAGCATGGCGCCGCCCTGTTCAACCTCGAAGTGCCGGGCTATCGCTACAGCCGAATCGCCAACCCGACCTCCGATATTCTCGAACAGCGCGTCACTGAACTCGAAGGCGGCGTCGGCTCGTTGAGCGTGGCTTCAGGACAAACCGCGCTGTACTACGCGGCGTTGAATGTCACGGAAATGGGCCGCAATATCGTGTCGGTGCCGCAGCTGTATGGCACCACCTACACCCTGTTTGCACATATTCTGCCGCGGATGGGCGTTGAAGTTCGCTTCGGCAAATCCGACCGCGCCGCCGATCTGGAGGCTTTGATCGACGGCAATACCCGGGCGATATTTTGTGAAACCGTCGGCAATCCCGCCGGCAATGTCTGCGACCTCGAATCGCTCGCCGCCGTTGCCCATCGCCACCATATGCCGCTGATCGTCGATAACACCGTCGCGACCCCGATGCTGGTGCGGCCGGTCGACTACGGCGCGGACGTCGTCCTGCACTCCTTGACGAAATTCATGGGCGGCCATGGAACCACGCTCGGCGGCATCATCGTCGACTGCGGCACGTTCTCGTGGACCGACCACGCGGCCCGCTATCCCATGTTCACCCAACCCGACGCGTCCTACCATGGACTGGTATACACGAAACATTATGGCGCGGCCGCCTTCATCGGCAGATGCCGCAGCGTGTATCAACGCACCATGGGCGCGATACTTTCGCCGATGAGCGCGTTTCTGCTGTTGCAGGGCATCGAAACGGTTGCCCTGCGCATCGACCGGCACGTCGAGAACGCGCGCAAGGTTGCCGAATTCCTGCGCGGCAATTCGCGCGTCGACTCGGTGAACTACGCGGGCTTCGCGGACAATCCCTACCACCCGCTGGTGCAAAAGTACCTGGGCGGCAGGGCTTGCTCGCTCATGACGTTCGAGATCCGCGGCGGCCTCAAGGCCGGCATGCGCTTCTACAATGCGCTCAAGCTCTTCAAGCGACTGGTGAATTTGGGCGATGCGAAGTCGCTCGCCTGCCATCCGGCATCCACGACGCATCGACAGATGTCGGCGGAGGAACAGCTGGCCGCGGGGGTGGCGCCGGGCGGCATTCGCTTGAGCGTGGGAATCGAGCACATCGACGACATCCTCGCCGACCTGGACCAGGCGCTCAAGGTCGCCGTCGGCTAGACAGGATTCCTTATGAGCAAACTCTCGGCTGCCGAACTCAAGACTGAAAACGCCCTGCACATGCTGCATCCAATGGCGCACCCCGGTTCCGTGCGCGATGCGCCGCCGGACATCATCGCGCGGGGGGACGGCAGCTGGATCTGGGACGTGGACGGGCATCGCCTGATCGACGGAGTCGGCGGCCTTTGGTGCGCGAATCTCGGCTTCGGCCGCAAGGAAATTCGCGACGCGATCGTCGCGCAGCTCGACGAGCTGCCCTTCTACAACACCTTTCGCGGCGCAACCCATCCACGCGCCATCGAGCTGTCGCAACGCCTCGTCGGCCTGATGGCGGAAGACGGCGTTGCCGCAGTTCACTTCAGCTGCGGCGGTTCGGATGCCGTGGAGGGCGCGCTGAAGCTCGCGCGCCAGTACTGGAAGCTGTGCGGCCAGCGTGACCGCATCAAATTCATTTCGCTGCGCCAGGGCTATCACGGCGTGCACTTCGGCGGGATGAGCGTCAACGGCAACACCGGATTCCGCCGCGCATATGAGCCGCTGCTCCCGGGATGCTTTCACGTCGACACCCCGTGGCTGTACCGCAATCCCTACACCCAGGACCCCGAGAAGCTGGGCCAGATATGCGCGGAGCTTCTCGAGCGCGAGATCATCTTTCAGGGGCCGGACACGGTGGCGGCGTTCATCGCCGAACCGATTCAGGGGGCCGGGGGCGTGATCGTTCCGCCGGCGAACTATTGGCCGCTGGTGCGCCAGATTTGCGACAAGCACGGCGTGCTGCTCATCGCCGACGAAGTGGTCACGGGTTTTGGCCGCACCGGACACATGTTCGGCACGCGGCTGTGGGGCGTGAAAGCCGATCTGTGGTGCCTGGCCAAGGGAATCTCCTCGGGCTACATTCCGCTGGGCGCCACCGCGGTGTCGGCCAAGGTGATGGCCCCTTTCAACTCCGGCGACCCCGTGCTCGGGGCGATCAATCATGGCTACACCTACGGCGCACATCCGGTCGCAGCGGCCGCGGCACTGGCCACGCTCGAGGTGCTCGAACGAGAGAATATTCCGGCCCGAGCGGCGCGCGAAGGCGAGTATTTCCTGGCCCGCCTGCGTTCCATGCAGGGGCGCTTTGGCCTGGTGGGCGACGTGCGCGGCGTCGGCCTCATGGCGGGCATCGAACTGGTCGCCGACAAGCGCACGCGCGCGCCGTTCGCGCGCGGCGCGCCGGAGCTCGCGCGTGTGCATCGCGAAGCCTACCAGCGGGGCGCGATGATCCGGCTGTCCGGCGCCAACATCATCCTGTCGCCGGCGCTGACAATCGAGAGGTCGCAGATCGATTTGCTATGCGATGCGCTGGAGGGCGCGTTCGCAGCAGTGGAAGCATGAGGCCGGCGATCCCGCAAGGGTTGGCGATTCCAGATCCCGGCGAGGCGCTTTTTCCGCCCTGGCCCGAGCGCCAGCGGATCGACGACTATCTGACCCGCGAGCTGGCGCTGGCTCTGAAGCGGGTCGCAGCGGGCTCGGCCACGCCGACGCTCGACATGGAAGCCTTCCGGCGTGAGCTCGCCGGCTTCGACTTCGCAGTGCCCCGTCCGCTCACCGAGTTGCTCGACTGGTCGGTCGGCATGCTCGAACACGGCGTCGTCCATCTGACGCACCCGCGTTATTTTGGGCTGTTCAACCCCAGCCCAAGTTTTCCGGCGCAATGCGCCGACCGCATCGTCGCCTCGTTCAACCCGCAAGTCGCGAGCTCTGCCACATCGCCGGCGGCCGTGGCGCTCGAGGCGCACGTGATCCGCATGGTGGCGCAGCGCGCCGGGTTGCCGGCACAGTCCGGAGGTCACTTCACGTCCGGCGGATCCGAGGCCAACTACACCGGGCTCCTGTGTGCCCTGACGCGCGCCCATCCGCGATTCGCCGCCGACGGAGCACGCGCCTTTCCGGGCCCGCCGGTGTTCTACACCTCGAAGGAATGTCATCGCAGCTGGGTCAAGATCGCACACCAGGCTGGCATCGGACGTTCCGCGGCGCGGCTGGTCGCCACCGACGGTTCCGGCCGCATGGCGACGGCCGCACTCGCCGATGCGATCGCGGCTGATCTTAAAAGCGGCTGCATACCGGTGTTGATCGTCGCCTCGGCGGGCACCACCAACGCCGGCATGATCGATCCCTTGACCGACTGCGCCGAACTCGCGCAGCGCCACGGGCTTTGGTACCACATCGATGCCGCCTGGGGCGGCGCAATAATTGCTTCCGAGAAGCTGCGCGGCGCGCTCGCCGGTCTGGAGCGGGCCGATTCGGCCACTATCGATGCTCACAAGTGGTTTGCGACCACGATGGGCTGCGGAATGTTCCTGGTCAAGGATGACCATTCCCTGTCGCCCGTGTTCCAGGTCGCGGCCAGTTACATGCCGTCGCACGAGCTATCCCTGGACCCGTACATGAATACGGCGCAGTGGTCGCGCCGCTTCATGGGACTGCGGCTGTTCCTGTCCCTCGCCTCGGCGGGTTGGGAGGGCCACGCCGCCCACATTGAGCGGGCGGTGCAGCAGACGGCACGAATCCGCCAGGGCCTTGAAGCCGGCGGATGGTCGGTGGTCAACGATTCGCCGCTCGCGGTGCTGAGCGCCGTCCCGCCGGCAGCCCTCGGGAGTCCGCGCACCGTCGTCGAGCGCGTGCTCGCGTCGGGACGCGCCTGGGTGTCGCTGGCTCGCTTCGAGGAACGCGACGTGATCCGCATCTGCGTGACGCATGGCGAGACGTCCGAAGAGGACCTGTCGATACTCCTGGAGGTCCTTACGCGGGTCTAGACGGGCTTGCGCTGCGACAGCGTCCGCACCACCAACGCCTTGATCGCCGCCACCGAATGGAAATTCTCCGGGGTGATATCCCCTTGCGGGATGGCGATATCGAATTCCAATTCGACGGCCAGCATCAGATTCACCATTTTCAGCGAACTGATCCCTAGGTCGCTCAATTGCTGCTCGACCGGAAACGGGTCGGGGTGGGCCGAATCCGCCCCAATCAGATGTTTCACGAGCGCAATGAGCTGCTCGCCCACTCCCTCAATTGTCCGAGCATCCACCCGATACGCCTCCTAGCTGAGCCGGCCGATCATACCGTGCGGCCCGGTAGCGTGCAGAAATGAGAATCGCCGATGTACATTTCCGGCGTTGTCCCACAATATATACAAAGTTTTACATATCCTTACGCAAACTGAGCCGCGCGTCGCTAAGTCGGAATCCGGCGCCTCTCGGTTGCGATATAGCGGGTGACAACCGGTTGTCCGTCCACGCTGCTCTCCGCATAATGCCCGCGGACGGTCGCCGCCCATACGGGTGATTTTGGGAGTTTCAATGGAACCTCAGCGAGTACCGGGTACAGCCCGGGTAGTCAATGTTCGTCACAACGATCTGACGGCACGCGCGCGCGCCGCGGCCGAGGTTGCGAAATTGAACGCGGCCGCGGTCGACGCGGAGGCGCGTTTCCCCGGGGAGGCGTTTGCGGAAATTCGCAAGCATCGGCTGCTCGGCATTCAGATCCCCTCAGGGTTGGGCGGCGAAGGCGCGAGCATCGCCGACATTGCCGATGTGTGTTACATCCTCGGTCAAGCCTGCTCGTCGACGGGGCTGATCTACGCCATGCATCAGATCAAGATTGCGTGCATCGTGCGCCACTGCAAGGGCAATGGCGCCCTCGAGCGTATTCTGGGCCGCATCGCAGCGGAGCAGCTGCTGATGGCGTCCTCCACCACCGAGGGTCAGGCCGGCGGCAACGTTCGTTCCAGCGAAGCCGCCGTGGAGCACGACGGCGAACAAGTCACCCTCGAGCGCAAGGCGACGGTCATTTCCTACGCGGTCGAGGCGGACGGCGTCGTCACCACCGCGCGCCGCGCGGCTGACGCCGCGGGCTCCGATCAAGTGCTGCTGGTTCTGCTGAAGGCGGACTACACCCTCGAGCGCCTGCAGGTATGGGATACCCTCGGCATGCGAGGGACGCACAGCGAGGGTTTCACCCTGCGGGCGCGCGCCGCGGCCGAGCAGATCCTGCCCGAACCCTACGAAAGAATTCACGCGCAAACCATGGTGCCGTTCGCCCACCTGCTGTGGGGCTCGGTGTGGGCGGGGATTGCCGCAGCCGCCGCCGGCAAAGCGCAAGCCTTCATTCGACACGCGGTCCGCGGCTCCAACGGCCAGATGCCGCCGGGTGCCGCACACTTCACCCAGGCGGTCTCGACGCTGCGCACGTTGCGCGGCGTGCTGGCGGCGAATCTGCGCAGCTACGAAGCCGTCATGTCGGACGAAAAGGCAATCTCGTCCCTGGAATTTCAGGCCATGATCACCTTGACCAAGGTGCAGGCGTCGGAGCTCGCCGTCACGACGGTGTTGAGCGCGCTGCGCGCCTGTGGATTGTCCGGCTACCGCAACGACACCGAATTCACCATCGGCCGGCTGCTGCGCGATGTGCTGTCGGCGCCGCTCATGATCAACAATGATCGCATTCTCACCAATCTGGCCACGTCGTCGTTGATGACGCCGTTGCCGACCTCCATCAGTGGTTGAACCGCCCATGTCGACTATCAGCAGCTCAGGGTCGGCCACCGCCGCCAGCACTCCGGCCGATCCGCTCGGTTCCATCGCGGACGGGCTGTTTCGAACCATGGGCGTCGACGGCGTCTATGCGCGCACCGCGCTGTATGCCCATGTCGTCGAGCGCCTCGAAACCTACATTACGCGCCAGCGCGACCCCGCCGCGGAAATCATGCGCTTCCCCCCGGTGATGAGCCGCAGGCAGTTGGAGAAATCAGGCTACCTCAAGAGCTTCCCCAATTTGCTGGGCTGCGTCTGCGCTCTGCACGGCTCCGAGGCCTCGATCCGCTCGGCGGTCGAAAGAGCGGACAACGGCGGCGACTGGACCACCTCGACGACCGCCTCCGACCTCGTACTGTCGCCCGCGGCGTGCTATCCCCTGTATCCCATCGTGGCCACCCGCGGCCGGCTGCCGGCCGGCGGCTTGCAATTCGACATCGAAGCCGATGTGTTCAGACATGAGCCGTCGCGCAGCCTGGATCGACTGCAGTCTTTTCGCATGCGCGAATTCGTGAGAATCGGTTCGCCGCAGGAAATCCTGGAGTTTCGCGAGAGCTGGATGGCCAGGGCCCCGCAGTTGGCGGGCGACCTCGGCCTGCCCTTCACCATCGATGTGGCGAACGATCCGTTCTTCGGCCGCGTCGGCCAGGTCATGGCCGTCAGTCAACGCCAGCAAGCGCTCAAATTCGAGCTGCTGATTCCGTACTACCCTTCCGCGTCGCCCACCGCGTGCATGAGCTTCAATTATCACCGCGAACACTTCGGCCAGGTGTGGGGCATCCATGACGACCGGGGCGAACTGGCGCACACCAGCTGCGTCGCCTTTGGCATCGATCGGCTGGCGGTGGCGCTATTCGCGATTCACGGCTTGGACCTGCACAAATGGCCGGCCGAGCCCAAGGCCGCTCTGGCGCTATAACTGCCCGGACGTTTAGAACCGTGCCGCTCGACCCGCGCGTGAAACGGTTCTTGGATGTACTGGCGGCGGGCAATCCGCCCAACGCCCTCGATGCCACGGTGGAAGAGCGTCGTCGCGGCCTCGTCGAACTCATGAAGCTGGCGGGTCCCGAAGCGGCAGTGGGCCGCATCGAGGACCGAACCCTGCCCGGACCCGGCGGCCGGCCACTTGGCGCAAGGATCTATACCCCTCTCGATTCCAGGCCCGCCGATCCCACGCCTGAGTTGCTGGCGGGTCTGGTGTATTTCCACGGCGGCGGCTTGGTGGCGGGCTCCATAGCGACGCACGACTCCATCGCGCGTGCGCTCGCCAACTTCGGCGGTTGCCGGGTGGCCTCGGTCGAATATCGCCTGGCCCCCGAACACCCATTTCCCGCCGCCCTGGACGATGCCATGGCGGCCGTCACGCACATCGCCGCACACGCCATCCAGTTCGGCATCGACGGCACACGACTCGGTATTTGCGGCGACTCGGCGGGTGCGACGCTCGCGGCGGCGACGGTCCAGGCGGCCGCTCGAACCGGCGGCCCGCGCCTCGCGCTGCAATTGCTGATCTGCCCGATTCTTGATTACAGCCGCCAGACCGCCTCGCGGCGCGACCTCGCCAGCGGCTATCTCGTCGACCAGGCCACGCTCGATCACGACCTGCTGCACTACGCGCCGCCGGGCGCCGACCCGGCCAATCCACGGATCTCGCCGTTGCGCGCCCCGGACGTGACCGGTCTGCCGCGCACTCTCATTCACACGGCCGAATTCGATCCGCTGCGCGATGAGGGCCGGGATTATTTCGAGCGTCTTACCCGCGCGCGCTGTGAAGTGTCCTACACTTGCCACCCGGGTATGATTCATCTTTTCTACGGCTTGGGGGCCGTGATTCCCTACGCTCGCACCGCACTCGAACAGATCGGCGGTGAAATTCGAGCTGCATTGGCCTGACCAGAGGAGCGAGTAAAGTGGCGGAGCGCGTGGTTGCGGAACGCATGATTCAACAACTGCATGCGGCGCGTGTCGGCGGCGATCTCGCCGGCCTGTGCCGGCTGTTTGCCGACCAAGGGCGATTTGAAATCGTCGGCGCCAGCGCGGACAAACCGATCGCGATCCGGGCGACCGGCCTTGCCGACTTTCGACCCTGGCTCGCAATGATGGTGAAAGTGTTTCGGCTCAACAACTACACCCTGCTGTCACTGGTGGTCGAATGGCCCAGGGCCACCGCGCACTGGCGTACCGACATTTATTCCAAGGTTACCGGCGTAACCGTCCCCACCGAACTCGTCGATCTCGTGGAAATGAGCGAAGATCGAATCCTGAACTACACCGAGTTTTTCGCGCCTCGTTGATCCTAGATGCCGGCGGAAGACCCGCAATGGTTGAGTATCGCGCGCGAATTGCGCGCCATCGCGCAGACCGGCCTGACTTTCACCATGGACCGGTTCGACCGGCAGCGCTATGAGCGGGTACGCGAATTGGCGGCAAGGATGCTGGCGCAGGGTTCCGGTACGGACTACGACGTGATGCTCGGCATCTTGCTGAAGGACAAGGGGTATGCGACGCCCAAAGTCGATGTGCGGGGCGCCGCCTTCGTCGATGGCCGGGTGCTTCTGGTGCGTGAAATCAGCGACGGCAAGTGGACGCTGCCCGGCGGTTGGGCCGACGTCAACCAATCCGCCGCCGAATGCGTGATGAGGGAGATCGCCGAAGAGTCGGGATTCGAGGCCAGGGCTCTGAAGCTCGCGGCGGTCCGCGACTATCAAAGAAGCGGACACCCGCGGCGCAATCTCGACTCGATCTACAAGATGTTTTTCATCTGCGAAATCACCGGCGGCGCCGCCCGCGGCAGCGACGAGACCAGCGACGCGGCATTTTTTCCGCGCGATGATCTACCGCCGCTGTCGCTGGGGCGAACCACCGCGGCGCAGATCGAGAGAATGTTTCAGCACGCGCAAGACCCGGGCCTTCCCACCGACTTTGACTGATCGCGGCGCCAACCGATCGCGGCGCCAATCGATCGCGGCGCCAATCGATCGCGGCGCCAATCGATCGCGGCGGCGCACCTGGTCAGGGCGGCGCCAGCGGCAAATCCAGGACCACGCTCAAGCCGCCGCCCTCGCGATTGCTGAGCTGAATGCGCCCGCCATGGGCTTCGGCAATTTCGCGCGCCAGCGCCAACCCCAGGCCGGTGCCGCTGCGCTTGGTGGAATAGAACGGCAGCAGGGCCTGCGCGAGCACGGTCTGAGTCATGCCGGCGCCTCGATCGCGCACTTCGATGCGCTGACCGTTGCCGATGCACATGATCAGAAGTTCGACTTCGGACGCCACGCCGCCCGCCTCGTGCGCATTCTTCAGCAGATTGATCAACGCCTGTTCGACCTGCGCCCGATCGAACCAGCCGGGCGACTCCGGCAGCGCCGAGGCCATGCGATGCGGCTGTTGACGGGCGAGATTGGCCACGAATGCGGCCCAGTCGACGCGTTCCGGGCGCGGCGCGGGCAGTCTGGCGAACGTGGCATAGCCGGCGACGAAGTGGTGCAGGTGCTCGGCTCGTTCGGCGATGGCGGCGAACACCGTGGGCAGCGTCGAATAATCTTCCCGCCGCGCAATTTCGGCGCCGGAGTGCGCCAGCGACGACAAGGGTCCCAATGAATTGTTGAGTTCATGGCTCAACACGCGAATCAGCTTCTTCCACGTCGCGACTTCCTGGCGGGACAGCTCGCGCGTCAAGTGCTTGAGCAGATACAGCCGAAACGCGCTTCCTTGCAGGATGAAGGCGCGTTGCGACAGGTGGAAGGTCTCCTCCACCCCCTCGATCTCGGTAGAAAACAGGCTGTCGCCCGGCGCCGTGGCGGCGTTGCGCAACGCCGGCGGAGCACGCTCCAGCATGTCGCCGAAGCGCAGCCCATTGAGGCTTCGGCCCTCGCTCAGCAAGTGACGCGCCGCGATGTTGGCATAGGCGATGCGCTCGTGCGCGTCGACCAGCACCAGCGCCACGGGAGAGTTTTGCATGACGGTGTCCAGCAGCAGCTCGCGCTGCACCAGATGCGCCCGTTGCGTGCGAAGCGCCGCGGCCAGGTCGTTGTGAGCCGTCATCAATTCGCCGAGTTCATCCTCGCGGTCGGCCACGAGGGACAGGCTGAAATCCCCTTCCTTGTAGCTCGCCACGGTGCTCGACAGCGCGCGCAGCAGCTGCGTGATCGGCCGCATGATCCGAGCAGCCAGCCACAGGACGGGAAACACCGCGGCAGCGACGGTCAAGCACCACGCCAGAATCACGCTGTCAAAGGCGTGCGCGGCCCAGGCGCTTAAAGCCGCGGCCACAGCAACGAGTGCCAGGAGCAGACCCGCCAGCTTGGATTTCAGGGTCAGCTTCAGCCGCAAGCTCGGGTTCATCCGTGTTTCAGCCGCCGCCGGGCGGCCGCAAATTGAACCGCTCCATGCGGCGGTACAGCGCCTGGCGCGACAGGCCGAGGCTGTGAGCCGCCCGGCTGATGTTGCCGCCCGCCTCACGCAAACCGGTCTCGATCGCGTCGCGGTTGGGGTGATCGGCGTCGCGACGCGCTGCCTCACCCTCCGCCGATGCGCGGTGCGCAGCCGGTAAATTCAAATCGCCGGCGGCGATGATGGGTCCGCGGGCCAGCAGCTTGACGCGCTCGATGGAATTGCGCAGCTCGCGCACGTTGCCGGGCCAATCGTGTGCCAGAAGCGCCGCGGCGGCATCATCGCTCAACTGCAGTGCGGCGCCAAGAAAGTGCCGCGCCAGAGGCAAGATGTCCGCGGGACGATCCGCCAAAGACGGCACGCCGATCTCGATGACATTGAGCCGGTAGTACAGGTCTTCGCGAAATCGGCCTTCGCGAATCAGCGCCGGAAGATCGGCATTCGTGGCGCTCAAGACCCGGACGCGAGCGGTGCGGGTGCGGCTGGAGCCCAGCATCTCGAACTGGCCGGTCTCGAGCACGCGCAGAAGTTTCACTTGACCGGCCAGCGGGAGATCGCCGATTTCGTCCAAAAATAGCGTGCCGCCGTTCGCCATCTCGAACCGGCCGGTACGGGCGCGCCCGGCCCCCGTGTAAGCGCCGGCTTCGGCGCCGAACAATTCGGCTTCAATCAGTTCCGAGGGGATGGCGCCGCAGTTGATTGCGACGAAGGGCCCACTGCGAATCGCGGAGTTCGCATGCACGATTTGCGCGATGCGTTCCTTGCCGGCGCCGTTCGGACCCGTGATCAACACGCGCACGTCGCCGCGCGCGACGCGGCAGGCGAGTTCGACCACCCGCTCCATCGCGTCGGAAGCGAATATGATGCCGCATAAGTCGTATTGTTCCGACAGGCGCTCCCGCCGGCGCCGCTGCTCGTTTTGCAGCCGTTGCCGCTCGCGCGTCGCCTCCGCCAGCTCCAGCAGATTCTCGACCGTCGCCAGCAGCTTGTCGTTGTCCCAGGGCTTGCCAATGTAGTCCGCGGCGCCGGCCTTGACGAGCTGCACGGCCGATTCCAGATGGGTCCACGCCGTCAGCAAAATCACCGGCAAGTCCGGCTGGTTGACCCGCAGCGCGCGAAACAGCGCCGTCCCCTCATCGCCCGACGTCGTGTCGGCGCTGAAGTTCATATCGGCGATGACGAGGTCCACCTGCTCCCGCGCCAGCAGCGCGAGGCCCTGTTCGGGAGCGGCGGCGGCGAGAGTTCGAATCTCGTGCAGGCCGAACAGCAGCGAAAGCGCCTGTGCCACTGCAGGATTGTCATCGATGACCAAGACGGTGCGCATGGGCGAATGTTAGCGGGTGTGGAGCCGAATCACACCCACCCGTCAGCGTCGGCGAACACTTCAAGCAGCCCGCGTCGCCAGCGCGGGCGGAATGGAGGCCGCCTTCAGCGCCGGCCACAGCGACGCGAGCTGACTCAGCAGCAACACGATGATGGCGCCGATGATGGCATAGCTGGCATGCAGCCGCTCCATTTCGAAGGTCGTGACCATCCACAGATTCAAACACAGCGCCAAGCCGATGCCGACTGCGGAGCCGGCCGCCGCGATCAGGAAGTTCTCGGTCTGGAAGTAGCGGAGGATGGCCTTGCGGGTTGCCCCGAGCGCCCGGCGGATGCCGATCTGCCGCCGTCGCTGCGTCACCCAGTAGCTGGTAAGCCCCACGATGCCGAAAGCGGTGACCGCCACCAAGGCGCCGCAGACCACGCACAGAATGACTACCAGGCCCCGATCGTCCTTGTATGCGTCGGCGCGCGCCGCCGTCAGCGTTTCGGTCTTTTGCAGTACCCGGGCCCGGGCCACCTCAATGAGCGCCGTCTCCGCGGCCTTCATGACGGCGACGAGCTGGCCGGGCTGGACCCGCACGATGTAGTGAGCGTAGGGGAAAACAAAGCGGAACGGCATGATGGTCGAATTGTCGTTGAACTTGCTGCCCCAGCCGCCGGCCTGGGTCCAGGGAACTTGAAATCTGTCGACGACGCCCACGATGGGTACTTGCTTCGGTACGCCCTCGAAATAAATGGATTGGCCCAGCGCGCTCTTGCCGGGGAACAACTTGTCGGCCAGGGTTCGCGTGATGATCACCGCAGTGGGCGGCGTCAGATCCGTATACCCCTCCTTGTCCAGCACCTCGTCGGCATTGAAGTTGCGGCCTGCAACCAGCTTGAGCCCGAACGCCTGCAGACCATGCTCGTCCGCGAAATACAATGCGGTCAACGCCGATTCATCTTTTTGCTCGGGATTGAGCTTGATGGCTTCGGTCGAGCCGCCGTTGTGCAAGGGAAAGGAATTACTCGCGACCGCATCGATCACGCCCGGCATCGATCGCAGGGCCGCCAGATCCGCGCGCAATTTCGCCGCGAGGTCCGGCGCATTGCCCACCCATTGATTGGAAATCACGAAGATACTGCTCTCGTCAGTGCCGGTGGGGCGCTTGCTCAAGGCGATGCGCTGTTCGATGATGAACAGCGCGTTGCACAGGATGGCCAGGGTGATCGCCATTTGCACGCCGATCAGGATGGCGCCGACTTTATTGCGGCGCATGGCGGAGAGTATGGGACGCAGTTCCATGATGATTCCTCTACTGAGCTTTTAATTGCCAGGCGGGTTGAACTTGCGCGGCGCGCCAGGTGGGATACAGCGCCGCGAGAATGGTTGCTCCCACCGACAGCGTCACCGCGATGCCGACGTCGGTCACGCCGAAGTGGGTCAGCCTGTTCACCTCGTCGGACAGCAGCGCACGCAGTCCCATGAGACCCAAGCCCGTGAGAGCAAGCCCCAGCAACCCCCCCGCAAGACCCACTACACCTGCTTCGATCAGACATTGGGCGAAAATCGCCCGGCGATTGGCGCCCAGGGCGCGGCGCACGCCGATGTCGCCGGCACGCCCCATGATTTTTGCGAGCATCAAGCCCATGGCGTTGAGCAGGCAGACGAACAGAAAGCTGAACGACACCAGCACCAGGATTCGCACTTCGTTGGAAACGGCGTGCTCATACGCGAGCCATTCTCGCGCGTCGCGAATTTTCGTGTTGGGCGCCCAGTGGAATCGGCCCAAGCGGCGTTGTTCCGCCGCGTAGCCGTTCAGAAAGGCGCGGTAATGCTCGGCATCCGCGGCAGTCGGCAACTCGGCCCAGAACTGTAGCCAGATGCATTCGGACTGCAATCGGCCCTCCCATCCGGGTGCGGGGAGAGTCTCGCCGGAACAATTATTGTTGCCCCACGTTAGCATCTGCTGACCGATGGCCCGGGTGAAGGGGATGAACGCCTCCTCGGGTTTGCCGTACTTGCTGTTGTTGAGGTCGTAGAATTTCGGCGTCGGTTCCCAGTGGTCCAGCACGCCTACCACCCGATATTCATGATCGTCCAGGTTCAGCGTTTTGCCGACGGAATTGGCGCCGCCGAACACCTTGTCATTGAGTTCCCGGCCGATCACCACGACATCCGCATGCTCCGCGTCGTCCGCCGAGGTCCACGGCGCCCCGTAGCGAAAGGGCACCTCGAACATCGGGAAGAAATCCGCGTATGCGGCGCGGGTTTGGACTCGAAACGGGCGCAAGTCCGGATTCGACGGAGTCAGTGCAAAGCCCGTGGCATACATGGCCGACTGCCGGTGAGCGGCGCGCGCGTTCATCAATCCCATGGCGTCGCGATAGCTGATCTGTTCCTGCAGGTTGTCCTTATCGCCGGCAATCACGCCCTTCTGCGGTCCCCAGTTGTCGATTTGCACCGCAAACAGTTGCCGGGACTTGTTCGGGATCGGGTCGCCCGACATCGCTCGAAACATCGTCAGCGTGGTCATTGATGCGCCGATGCCGACGCCGATCGCCGCGATCATGAGCACGGTCAGCACCACATTGCGTCTGAGACTTCGCAGCGCCAAACCAAAATAATAGTAGAACATGACCGCACTCCTAGGCGTTCGCGTGCGAGGCAACCACCAGTCGCGGCTGCCCCGCCAGGTCAACCACCTGGCCGTCGACGATGTGCACTTCTCGCTGCGCGCGCACCGCGAGTTCCGGGTCGTGGGTCACCATGACGATGGTGGAACCGTCGCGGTGCAGTTCCTCGAGCAAATCCAGGACGCCGCGGGCCATTTGCGAATCGAGATTGCCGGTGGGCTCGTCCGCCAGCAGCAGCCGCGGGGAACCCGCGAGCGCGCGGGCGATCGCCACCCGCTGTTGCTGGCCGCCCGACAGCTCCGCAGGGTAGTGCCGGTTGCGCGCCGACAAACCCACCCGGCCCAGCGACTCAGAAATGCGGCGGCGTCTTTCGGCGCCGTCGAAGCCGCGATAGCGCAGCGGCACGTCGATGTTGTCCTGCACGTTGAGGTCGGCGATCAAATTGAAGGCCTGAAAGATGAATCCGATCTTTTCATTGCGCAGCCGCGAGCGCTGATTGTCATTGAGGCCGCGGACGTTGGCGCCGTCCAACTGATACTCGCCGCCGCTGAACTCCTCCAGCAGGCCGGCGATGCTGAGAAAAGTGGTTTTACCGGACCCCGATGGCCCGGTGACCGCGACGAATTCGCCTTCGCGCACGTGTATCGAAAAGTCGCGCAGCGCGTAGGTCTCGACGACCTCGGTGCGGTACGCCTTTGACAGATGGGTCATCTTGAGCATGGTGTGGCCTCGTAGCAAGAGTGGATCCAAAAACTGCATTTCATGAGCGGACTCTTTTGTCAGTGACTCAAGATGACCCGCGGAGCCGATTTGAATTCGTCGGTTCCCGAGATGACGATTTGATCGCCGACCGCCAATCCGTCGAGAATTTCTACTTTGGCGATGCTGGCCGCGCCGAGCCGCACCGGCCGGCGTTCGGCGACATTGCCATGGACGAAGTAGGCGAAACCGCCGCCTTCTTGATCCACGAAGGAACCGTGGTCGACCATCAGGACGTTGTCGCGCCGGTCGATGAATATTCGCACCGACAGTCGTTGGCTCTGGCGCAGACCGGCGGGCTTTTCGTCGCCGAAGCGCAGGCGTGCCGTCACCTGGCCGGCCACCACCTCGGGGGACACTCCGCTCACGGTTCCGGCCCAGTGATGCCCTCCGCCGTCCAGTTCCGCCTTCA
>Ga0210408_10002449_pt1 | contig 18053 bp, 15 predicted proteins | sample IncBWH4MmetaG_FD_155471 | JGI IMG/M metagenome (GOLD analysis project Ga0210408, IMG submission 155471) | Forest soil microbial communities from Barre Woods Harvard Forest LTER site, Petersham, Massachusetts, United States - Inc-BW-H-4-M | ecosystem: Environmental > Terrestrial > Soil >...
AACTCCAAACTCAAAACCCAAAACTTAAAACTCAAAACATCCTGGCTACAGGATCTTTTCGATTGCTTTGAAAATCCGGTCTCCGTGGCTCAATCGGGTTTTCCAGGTTTTTGGGATGTTATTAATCCCAAGATGTGCCCCTAACCATGCTCCGAGCATTGAAGCCCGTCCGGCGTTGTCGCCGCCAGCCCGGAGAGTGGCGAGAATACAGCTCTCGAAGTCATCCGGATGCTTGAGCAAAGCGTGAATCGACGCTGGAAAACTACTGATCAATGGGCAGGATTGTCCGAACGTTAAAGTCGCCTGGCCGACTTCGTGCAGCGTCTCTTCCATTGCTTGCCGAGTTTTGCGTCTGATTTCCTGGCCAAGCTCTGGTTCTGCGGAAACGATTTGCTCTTCCGCACGATGAAGCGCGGTATGAACATCACGTCCGGAAAACAACTCCGACAGGAGCAGAGCGTGAAACTTCATGTAGGCGATCGCGCGCGGATTATTCTGACAGACTCGGGTGGCTTGTTCGACCACAATTAAGAGGTTTGGGTCGTTCCAATACCGCACGACCAAGCTCGCCAAGCGTGAGGCCGCAGCCAGTTGGTCATCGTCAGCTCCCTGTTGGAAGTCGAAGCTCTCTACGGCATGGGATTCAGCGAATGCCTGGTAATTTTCCAGTGTACCCCGGGTGGCTTTGTCAATGTAGCCGGAATAAACGCCAGGCGTGAAGTTTTGGACAAAGCTGCGCCCAAACGCCTTGGCATCGAAGCTTCCCTCTTTTGCAAGTGATTCCAGAAATACTAGAGCACCGTCACCATAATGGGTTTGGTCTCCCGGTTTTTTCCCAAAATGGTAGTGGCCCTCTTTCGGTGCTTCAAATCCGCTGACGCCACTCGGGTAGAGCTGTTGGAGTTCGGTAAGATTGTAGATCCAATGAGTGCCCAGGGCTGCCGCATCGCCCACGAACTGGCCCACGACGGCTCCGCGGAACCTGTCTCCGATCGAGATATCCTCGAATAAATCCTGCGCTTTCATCGAGTCAAATTTAGCGTTTGAGGGTCCGGGGCGAAACCTCGATTTTGCTGGATCGTACGAGAGCAAACCCGCGCCAAGCAAATTCATCGTTGGGTTTCTCTTGAGACCGGGACAACACTGGCTGATATATTTCAGCTCAACTGAACGGTTGTCGATGCGTAAGGCGAAGATTTTCACTGCAATCCTTTTCTTATCCTATATCGCAGCGAACCCCGCTTCCGCAGAGGCGTCCAGCAGACTTAAGCATAAGAACGCAAGCAAGCATACCAGCTCGAGCAAGCATGCGAGCTCGAAGCATCATTACGCAAAGCATCATCGTGCAAATAAGTCTCAAGGGCCAACCGTCGAACAGGTTCCCCAAGAGATTTTTCCACCCGGTCATAAGTTCACGCCGGAAGAAAAGGCTGAGGCGAGCGAGATCGGCGTGATGGTTGAAAACGGGATGTGGAAAGAGGCGTTCAAAGCTGCAACCAAAGCGGGTAAAGAGCACCCGGAAAGATGGTGGCTGCAAGCGGCTCGTGCGGCGGCTGCGTCAAATTTGAACAGGCCGAAGGACACGATCGAGGCGGTGGACGCGGCGATTCAGAACAACGGTGGCGACGCGAATAGGTTGAATTTGGCACAGCTCTATACCTTAAGAGCAAACGCGTTGAGTCGCCTCGGTCGCAAGGCCGAAGCAATGGCCGATTTCCAGAACGCGATCAAACTGTCGAAAACCGATCCGATCTGTCGAGCCGGCGCCGCGTGGCTTTACGCCACTTCGGCGGATGCGCAGATTCGAAATGGAGGCTACGCGATTGCGCTGGCGACCGAAGCGGCAAAACTCACCCTTTGGAAAGATGACACCGTGCTCGATGTTTTAGCGGCCGGATATGCAGAAGCAGGCGACTTCAATTCAGCACAAAAGTGGGAGGAAAAAGCGATCCTCCTGGGTTCGGAGCAGGATGTGCCATTTTATCAGCGCCGCCTGCTGAGCTACCAGGCCGGCAAGGCGTGGAGGGAGAATTCGAAGTAGTGGCTAGACCAGTGGCGAGTCGGTGACCAGGCTCCACGGGTCGCGCGAAGGTTGAATATGACCAGGCTCCAGCTTTGACGTTGGGAACCAAGTGTGACCTTCAGGTCTAGCCACTAGCCACCAGCCACTACTTCATCGCCACTCGTGCTTCGGGTACTTGCGCTGCAATTCCTGTTTGACCTTTGGATAGGCTTCTTTCCAGAAATTTGCCAGGTCCTGAGTGATTTGGATCGGGCGGTGATTGGGAGCCAGGATGTGCACGAGAATAGCGATGCGGTCGTCGCAGATTTTCAATGATCCGTCGAGTCCGTACAAATCTTGGATCCGTGCGGCCAGGACCGGTAACTGATTCTCAGCGTACTGCAGTTTGGCGTGGCGGCCGTTTGGCAATTCGTACTTTGCAGGAGCAAAGCGATCAAGTGCCTGCTGCTGCACGGGGGAGAGCCACGATCTGACGACCGGCCAAACAGTGCGATCCTTAATCTCTTTGTAGCTGACCGCCCCATGACATATTTGTTGGATCAAATAGAGCCGTGCTTCCGCGTCAATCATCGGCAGCTTTAGTTCGGGGTACCATCGGAATAAGCAGTTGAGACGAACGATCCATTGTTCGACGTCGTGAGACCAGTTCGCCAGCGGACATCGGCCGGCGATGACCTCTTTCGCCAGCATCTCGGCCGCGACTTCGAGCGGCGGTGTATCGAGTTTCGTACTTTGCAGAAGGAGGTCTCGGAAGAGAAGGTCTTTTTTTGCCTGGACTCGCCGCGTCGCCTGGTCGAAGAAAACCTGGTCCGACTCTCGAAAATCGTTAGGGAATAGTTCGCGAAGCCACTCTTCGTGCACGCCAGTCACCTGAGAGAGAAGAACGATCAGTTCGTCGTCGCGGCCCTGGACTTCGCGGATCTCACCCGCGACGAACAGTGGACTCTTTTGCACCACACTCTCTCGAGCCAGGACTCCGTGCCTGCCGTGAACGAGATCGCAGCGCAGTGTCCCTGCATCAATCCGCTTAGCCAAATGATCCGAAAAGCCGACCAGCATGGCTTTACCGAGTGCTTCGGCATCGAACTCGTCGACTGGTTTGTCGACGTTGAGGCCTTCGGTCTTGGCGATGTCAATGAACTGCTCGAAAACCTGAGCTACCTGCTGGGCTACGGCATAGCGAATGCCAAGGCGGCGCGCCTTATCTGCGCCGTGTCGCTGAGCGTAAAGCCAGGCGCGTATCAGAACAAAGAAATCTGACTCGACTTCTTTGCCGAGCAACAGTTCCCGATCGTGTTCCATCTGGTCGTTTTCGCTCCGCCTGAGCAAGTGCCGCTCCTGGGTAAGCGCGGCAATAAGTGCGACAGTCGGAACACAGCCGAGTTCGTCCGCGATTAAGAGCATCCGAGAGTACCGCGGATCAACCGGGAACGAAAGCATGCGATATCCGAGCGCAGTAATCTGGCCATTCTGGCGGTCCAATGCCCCGAGATCTTCCAGTAGCTCAATCGCGCGCCGTAAAAATTTCGGGTCGGGCGCCTCGATCCAACCAAAGCGTTCGAAGTCAACCACTCCAGCTGCTTTCAGATTGAGCAAAACTTCGGCGAGATCGAGTCGCTTAATCTCGGGCAGGTCCTGCGGGCGTCTGCTGATTTGATCTCGCTCCGACCAAAGTCGGATACAGCGCCCCGGTGCGGTACGACCGGCACGGCCGGCTCGCTGGTCGGCCGATGCCCGACTGATTTTTTCAGTAATGAGCGTATTGATGCCACGATGCGGGTCATATTTTCCGATCTTCGCCAGGCCACTATCGATGACGAGCGTCACGCCGTCGATAGTCAGAGATGTTTCGGCCACGTTGGTAGAAACGACGATCTTTCGTTCTGCATAAGTTGCCACCGCAGCATCCTGCGCTCGCGGGGATAGGTCACCGTGGAGGGGTAAAACAACTCCATCGAATTTCGAACGCTTGATTTCCTCGATCGTCCGCGCGATTTCGAATGCGCCCGGCATGAATATCAAAACATCGCCACCATCTTCGCGAGCCTGAGCGAAAGCATCGGCAGCAAGTTCCCACGGCGGCTCATCGATCGTTTCGCGCTTAAGATATTCGATGTCGACGGGGAACATGCGCCCTTGCGAGGTCAGAACGTTGCACGGTCGCAGATGGGACTCCACCAGATCGGTGTCCAGGGTGGCTGACATTACTACGATCTTCAGGTCCGGGCGAATCGAGCGTTGAATCTCGAGTGCGCGAGCCAGAGCTATATCTCCGTAAAGGTGTCGCTCATGAAATTCGTCAAAAATAAGCACACTGACACCACCCAGCCGTGGATCACCAACCATCTGCCGCAGTAAGACTCCCTCTGTCACGAACCGGATTCGGGTATTTACCGTGGAAACATTGTCGAGCCGGATCTGATAGCCGACAGCCTCACCCAGCCGGACGTTTCTTTCATAGGCTACCCGAGCCGCCAACATCCGGGTCGGTAACCGGCGTGGCTGCAAGACGATGATCTGACCTTTGCCGGCGAGGCCTTCGTCCAGGAGCATCTGAGGAACCTGAGTTGACTTCCCAGAGCCGGTCGGTGCCTGGACGATAAGCCGAGGGAGAGATCGCAAAGATTCGATGATTTTCGGCTGAAGCTCGTAGATAGGAAGATCGGACTGCACGACATGGGGACTTAAGGGCGACGACGGAAGAATTCAAGAATTCAGAAATTAGGAGTCAGGAGTCAGGAGGCGCTGACGGTTCTCTTCACTTAAAGCGTGCGATTTTTGCGGGTTAGTCGACCTCCAACGCCGCCGATTCTTTACCGCCCGGCCCACGCGCCTCCTGAACTCCTGACTTCTCGACTTCTTGAGTACTTGAGTTCTTGCCCTGTTGAATCAATGCTAGCGTTACTGGAAGTAAGCTAAGCGATGCGAACGATCCTACGAATTTTCCAATACATTCGGCGATACCCGTGGTTGGCAGTGGGAACGGTGGGTTTCGCTGTGCTGGCGACCCTGATGGTCATCGTGTTTCCCACCGTAACGCAGCGAGTGATCGATGAGGCAATCCGAGGTCATAAACCGGAGCTGATCCTGCCCCTTGCTCTGTTGACAGCGGGGGCATTTTTCGTTCAAAGCGTGTCCAACGGCATTCGGATCATTCTGAATAACACCTTCGAACAGAAAGTCGTTTTCGATCTTCGTAGCGACCTCTACAACCATCTGCAAAAATTGCCTCTGCACTGGTTTGACAACCGCGCGACCGGCGACATCATGACGCGGGTTCTGGAGGATGTAAACGCGATGGAACGTGTTCTCATCGATGGTGTTGAGCAAGGAACAGTCGCAATCCTGCAGGTGTTGATCGTGGGGATGTTGCTCTTCCTGCGCGAACCTTGGCTCGCGACTCTGGCTATGCTGCCCGTCCCGCTTTTGGTGGCCGGCGCACTGATCTACACCTTGACGGCCAAGTCGCGCTACAAATTGCAACGGCAGGCCGCGTCTGCGATGAACTCATTGCTCCACGATAATCTGTCCGGTGTTCGCCAAATCAAAGCGTACGTCCGCGAAAGACAGGAACACCTTAGATTCAATGAGATGAGCAAACGATTGAAACAGGCAACGCTGGTGGTGATGAAGGCCTGGGCGCTCTATTCGCCGGGGATGGATTTTCTGACCTCATGCGGCTTGGTGATCGTCACCGGCTTTGGAGGAATGGCTGTTCTGCAGGGGCGCATGGCGATCGGTGAGCTGGTGGCATGCCTGATCCTGGTGCGTTTCCTCTACGAACCGATCGGAAGGCTGCACGCGTTGAACCAAATGGTTCAAAGTGGACGTGCGGCTGCAGATCGGGTATTCGAAATTCTCGATGAGCCGGCGGAGGTCGATTTTCGTGAAAGTGAACCGTTTAATCCGACTGGCCGGATTGAATACCGCGACGTATCGTTTTCTTACGTCGACGGACAAACTGTGCTGAGACATGTAACGTTCGTAGCCGAACCGGGACAAACGATTGCGCTAGTGGGCGCGACCGGAGCGGGAAAATCGACCTTGGTCAACCTCCTGTTGCGTTTCTATGAATTGGGTCCGGACGGTGGAGATATATTAATTGATGATCGGTCAATTCGCGACCTCTCCAAGCACGCGATCCGCAACGCAACGGGCTTCGTCAGTCAGGAAACCTTTCTATTTAACGGAACGATTCGTGAAAATCTGCTATTCGCAAGATCCGATGCGAGCGAGTCCGAGATTTGGAACGCTCTTCGCGCGGCGAACGCGGAGGAGTTTGTTTCGCGCTTGCCGGCGGGGTTGGATGCGAATGTGGGTGAGCGAGGGATAAGGCTGAGCGTCGGAGAAAAGCAACGGGTTTCGATCGCTCGGGCGATCTTGAAGGACCCCCCGATGCTCGTTCTTGATGAGGCTACCGCTAGCGTCGATACGGAGACCGAACGCCAGATTCAGGAGGCGCTGAACCATCTCTTGCTGGGCCGAACAAGTTTCGTCATAGCGCATCGGCTTTCGACAGTTCGGCACGCCGACCAGATCCTCGTTTTGGACCGAGGTCAAATTGTCGAACGCGGCGATCACCTACAGTTGCTTGAATTAGAGGGCATTTACGCGAAGCTCTGCCAAAGCGGACTGTTCTTCGCCAAGGAAGAAGCGGAGCTCGAACATCCTGAGCTTCTTGAAACCTAGTGTACCGTCTCGCATATAATAGTGACGTCGCCGCAGGTCAGTTGGCTGTTTTTCAAGGCGGTCCGAGCCGGACTGGCGGTAAAGCGCCCATATCTGAGTCATACGGGTCGATCCGCACTATTATACGCGAGACGGTACACTACCTAACCCGCAAAAATCGCACGCTTTCAGAATCGACGAGCTCATTGCAGGTTAGGATTGGATTTTTTCTTGCCTCGCGCAGGACCAAGCCTAATTAATATGAGTTGCTCTACAGGATCGGTTACCTAACTCGGCGCGCTCTCGAATACATCGGTAGTATTTTATGGCTCTTTCTAAACACCCTGGAAGAAATCGGGGATAGTATTCGCCGTGGGAGGTCGCCCTTCCGAGCTTCCATGCTTTTTGCGCAAACCGATCGGACCGGCGTCGGATCGATCCCGCTGGTTCTGATGGTTTCTTTTTTTCTCGGGCTTACAATGGCGTTGTTGACCGGGTATCAGCTGGAAAAATTTGGTACCGAACGATTGGTCCCGACTTTGATCTCGATAGCCTTCACTCGTGAACTTGGGCCGTTGCTGACCGGCATTGTTTTGGCGGCTCGGATCGGTGCAGCCTATACAGCTGAACTCGGTACAATGCAGGTTTCGGAAGAAGTGGAAGCGATCGAGGCGATGGGAATTGGACCACTGCGATTTCTGGTTGCTCCCCGGCTGGTGGCGATTTCCTCCCTGATGCCTTGCCTGTCAGTGCTTTCGTGCATCGCGGCGCTCGTCGGGTCGTGTTTGATTTCCTGGGCGGCGCTGAATCTGGTACCCGCAGCATATATCGACGCCGTCTTAACGAGCCTGATCGTCAGCGATATTGTCATCGGTTTGTTTAAAGCCGTGTTCTTCGGACTCCTGATCGGATTAATTGCCTGCTACCAGGGTCTCACAGTAACGGGTGGGGCCGAGGGTGTCGGTAGAGCAACGACGGACAGCGTCGTGATCTCGATTACTACGGTGATCGGATTCGATACATTGTTCAATATTATGGTTACAAAGATCACCGGATGACTGAAACACCGTTGGTGCATCTCGATAATATCGTGTTGCGGTTTGGTGACAAGACCGTCCTCGATGGGATCGATCTCAAAGTCTTTAGCAAAGATCGACTCGTTGTCCTCGGTCAGAGCGGCAGTGGCAAGAGCACCACGTTGCGGCTTATCCTAGGCATATTGAAACCTACCTCGGGCGTGGTGAGATACCGGCATCTCCAGGTTCAAAGGCTGAGCCGAAGTAAATTAAATTTGCTGCGGAGCCGTATAGGGATGGTTTACCAATATTCCGCTCTGATTAGCTCCATGACGGTGCGAGAGAATCTTGCGCTGCCAATCGAGGAGCTACGCCGTAACTCGAGAAAGGAGATCGACGCGTTGATAGAGCAAAATCTCGCGATCGTCGGGATGAGCGGGACCGAGGAAAACATGCCTTCAGAGCTAAGCGGTGGGATGCGCAAGCGTGTGAGCCTGGCCCGCGCGCTGATGATGGAACCAGAACTGATTCTATTCGACGAGCCCTCGGCCGGACTCGATCCGGTGATCAGTTCGGTCATTGACGAACTGATTATCAGCCTGACTGAGAAAACGAATACAACCTCGGTCATCGTCACACACGAGATGGAAAGTGCCTTTCGGATCGCTACACGGATGACCATGCTTTACCAGGGAAAGATTATCGAGGATACTTCCCCCGATCGATTTCGCACCTCGGAGAATCCAGTAGTTCACCAATTTGTTACCGGGACGACGGTAGGGCCGATAATGGAGACACCAGCGCATGCAGATTCTCCGAAATGAAGTTCGCACCGGACTTTTGGTCATTTTAACGCTGGGTCTCGTGGTCGGCATCGTGTTGTACATTTCTTCTCCCGGGCTGTTCCGACCGCAGAAAATGTTTTTCGTGTATTTTGATAATGCTGCGGGCGTCAAGCCGGGAGCTGCGGTGATGTTAGCCGGACGCAAAATAGGTACAGTGGCCGACATCCAATCGCCGGTGCCATTGAACGATCGCCCTGAGCACAACTACGAGGCGATGGTTCGAGTTCAGGTCGCCCAGGATTCGCAGATTTATAAGGAGACGATCGTCTCGATGCGAAGTTTCGGTCTGTTGGCGGAGCTCGTAATCGACTTTACCAACGGGAACCCTACCTCGGGTTTGGCTGAACCGAACGGCAAATTTGTTGGCAGGCGCGCACCTGATCTCGCGGAGTTGGGCCCGCTGATTATTCAAAAGCTCGAGCCTGCTCTGAAACAGTCGGAAGCTACATTGGCAGAATTGCAGAGAACCTCGCAAAACCTGACGAAACTGACAGCGCACGACTCTGTTTTGACGGGAACGCTGCAGAACTTCGAGGTTGTTGGCGCAAATCTGAAAGGCGTTACCCAAAAAGGCGGGGGAATCGACTCCGCTCTGGTGAAGTTCCAGGATGTGCTCTCAAACGTTAAAGATGTAATGGCTCAATTGGAGAAGGACAGCAATCTGGAGAAAACTTTAGCGAACTTTAAGGCCTCCTCCGCTCGGTTGAGGATCATTCTCGATTCGCTGGATAAGACGATGGATTCGGTTTTACCGCGGCTGGATCTCATCGTGCAGGACCTAAATCAATTGACCGACAAACTGAAGCGGCAACCTTGGCGCGTAGTTTGGCCTTCTACAATTAAGTATCCAGAAGGCCAACAGGGTGGAGAAGCGCCGCCGCGGGTTCCGCAAAAGAGGCGAGAGAGGAGCAGTGAATAATGGCTGGTGGCTAGTGGCTAGTGGCTAGAGAGTGCACGGCCGGTCAGAATTCATTCTAGCCACCAGCCACTAGCCGCTAGCCACTAAAACAGCTCCCCTTGACGGTTGGGAGGAATTTGGATTCCTAACTTTGCGTAGGCTTTGGGCATCGCGACGCGACCCTGGGCAGTGCGTTTGATGAAGCCTTCCTGAATCAGATACGGTTCATTGACCTCCTCGACCGTTCCTGAATCTTCTCCAACTGAGACCGCCAGGGATCCGAGACCTACTGGTCCTCCTTGAAAACGAACGGCCAGCGCCTCGAGGATGCGCTTGTCCATCTCATCTAAACCGTCGCGATCGATATCGAGCATTTCGAGGGCTCTGTCGGCGATAGGTTTGGTGATAAACCCGTCGGATTTGACCTGAGCGTAATCGCGGACCCAGCGCAAAAGGTTGTTTGCCACCCGAGGCGTGCCTCGAGCGCGCGAGGCGATCTCGTCGCAGCCTTCCTGATCGATGCCGACGCCAATCAAGCCGGCGCTGCGCCGGATGATCTGACTCAACTCCTTAAGCCCGTAGTAATCGAGCCGACTGGTCATCCCGAAACGAGAGCGAAGCGGTGCGCTAATCAAGCCTGCTCGAGTCGTAGCACCGATCAGGGTAAACTTGGGCAGGTTGAGGCGCACGCTGCGCGCGTTCGGTCCCTGGTCGATAATGATATCCAATCGGAAATCCTCCATCGCAGGGTAAAGATATTCCTCGATCGCGGCTTGTAAGCGATGGATCTCATCTATAAACAGAATATCCCCGCGCTCCAGGGTCGTCAGGACGCCGGCGAGGTCTCCAGCCTTTTCGATCATCGGGCCGCTGGTGGTCTTGATGTTGACTCCCATCGAATTGGCGAGGATGTAGGCCAGGGTAGTCTTTCCCAGTCCCGGGGGACCGCTCAGCAAGACGTGTTCGAGCACATCGCCGCGTTGTTTTGCGGCCTGCACCATCAATTCCAGGCGTTCACGAACACGGGTTTGGCCCTGGAACTCGCTAAATAGAGGAGGCCGTAGCGAAAGATCGAAGGCGGTCTTCGGAGCTTCGACAGTTGCCTGATAAAAATTTTCTGCCACAAACGATGTACATTCAGGTGTCTGGTACTCAATTCAATCAAATGTCGGCGAGTTTAATCAAATAAATCTGGCCAACGAGTTGCGAAGGCTGCTTTGAAGGCAACGACATCACGATTATATGCGAGACGGTACACTAGAATGACTTGCGTGTTTCGTTGTTCGGTTGCTCTACTCGGTTGGGTAATGGTGCTGTCTGGTTGCGGCCCCCGGTCGGAATCTGTAAGGCTGATTATCCTCCAAACCGGCTGTCTTCATGGGAATATTTACCCGGTCAGCCTAAACCATGCGGCGCCGCGGCAGAGCTATCAGTATATCAGCGCATACGTCAGTTCGGTACGGGAAGAAGCGGCAAAAACGGGCGCCGAAGTGGTTCTATTTGATTTGGGAAACAGCCTCTGTGGATCATTCGCCTCAGAGATCCTGGACTCTGAAAATGTTGCTGCGTTTTTCAACAAGGTGGGTTACGACGCTATTATTCTGGGAAATCAGGACATTCAGCTGCCGATGAAATCCTTGAACAATGTCCGGGTGCCAATGCTAAATCCGTTTCGCTTGAAACGTTCGGACTACCCGCCGGCGATTCGGAGTGATTCAATCGTTTTGAAGAAAGGGAGGCTGGAGGTTCGGCTCTTCGCGGTGTTTTGTCCGGACCAATCGTCGACCTGGCCATTGACAGCGGCTAGTATTCCCCCTGGCGTCGCGGCCGCCGGTTTGCCCGTGATTGATCAAACCGGTCATGCTCTTAATGTTTGCGTGGCTTTGAACGGGGATTTTTTTCGGCGACCGGATCTTGTCAACACCCTTGCGCAAACTGGCGCAGATGTTTTGTCGGGAGAAGCCGCAGACGCCCGACGCGACGCAAATCCTCCTCCGGATCCGGCTCATCCGGATACGGTCCTATCGCAGCATTTTTCCTCCGAACGCGGGGAAGATTACGTCGCTCGAATCGATCTGCGCCAGACAGTCAAAGGCTGGAGAGCGGATCGGCAACAACTTATTCGGATGTGTGGAGAAGTCGTACACGCGGACAAGGGTGTTGTGGAGGAACTCCTACCTCTTAGTCAAAGGCTTGCTCGATCGAATCGCCTGGTGGTTACGCTCAACCAGTCAATGGACCACAGTGCCATTCGAGAATTCGTTGGAAGAGTGCTCGGCGGGATAGAGCCCGGTGCCGCCTGGATACTACCGAAGGAAGATCAAGGGGCGATTTGGGAGGCGGGCCCGCTCTATCTTAGTGACATCTTCGATGTGATTCCCTGGGACGACGAGTTGGTCGTCTTGACCGGCTTGCGACCTCCCTTTTCGGAGTTGTCACAGTATTACTGGATTCGGCCAGTTGGAGAAGCAAACTCTCTTATCACGCTTCGATCGATTGCGGTCCGTCTTTCTAGCGATCAGGCCGTCAATGGTGGTAGTGTCCGGACAAGATTTACGGGCACAAAAGTCTATGAGGCCGTTGTCGCGCTTCTGTCGCATTGACCCTAACCCGCAAAAATCACACGCTTTGAGAATCGACGAGCTCATTGTGGGTTAGGAAGTAGAATTTTTCGGTGCAGCCGGAGAATTCTGCTGACACAGCCTGCATCGGTCACAAATCCCTAAGGATTTGTGAGCGATGCAGGCTAAGTGTAAGCGAAGGCTGCGGGCAAAGGCTGGAGCCTTCGCTTACGAGGAGGGCAAAGGCTGGAGCCTTCGCTTACGAGGAGGGCAAAGGCTGGAGCCTTCGCTTACTATTACCTTTCGTTGAGGACGCCAAGAAATAACGTATTATAAGATTCGCTAATGAATGCCACGATCTCCGATTCGCGAGTAGTCGACAAGGTTCTGGATGGTGCACGGATTACGGCCGAGGACGCCATGGTATTATACCGGTTGCCATTGAATGAACTCGGGCAATTAGCCGATCAGCGCCGGCAAAAGGCTAAGGGCGAGGCGTTTCAGGGTCGGGGAGCCGAGATCGTTACGTACATCGTAGATCGCAATATCAATTACACAAATGTCTGCAATGTTTATTGCAAGTTTTGTGCATTCTATCGAACAGAGAAGGACGCCGATCATTACGTTCTGACTCACGAAGATATCGATCAGAAGATTGATGAACTTGTGTCCATCGGAGGGATCCAAATATTGATGCAGGGCGGTCACCATCCGAAGTTGGGCATCGACTATTACCTCGACTTGCTGAATCACATCCGGGAGAAATATCCGCAGATCAACATTCACGCATTCAGTCCGCCGGAGTTTAATCATTTTGCTGAAGTATTTCGTCTGCCATTGCGTGAAGTTATCCTGAGGTTCAAAGAGGCCGGACTTGGATCGATCCCGGGTGGAGGAGGAGAAATCCTGGTTGATCGTGTGCGAAACCGGATCGCACCCCTCAAGTGTAATACTGAGCAATGGCTTGACGTCATGAGAACCGCGCACGAGGTCGGTTTGAACAGTAGCGCGACGATGATGTTCGGGCACGTTGAGGCCGTGGAAGATCGGATCGAACACCTTGAACGACTTCGTCAGCTGCAGGATCAGACTGCGGGTTTTACCGCGTTTATTTGTTGGACTTTTCAGCCGGGGAACGCCGTGTTGAAGGCTACGCCTGTCGGGTCGACCGAGTACCTGCGAACGCAGGCTCTTTCACGCATTTATCTGGATAACTTTGAAAATATCCAAAGCTCTTGGGTGACTCAGGGCCCGAGAATAGGTCAAATCGCCTTGCGGTACGGAGCGAACGATTTTGGTTCGGTCATGATGGAGGAGAACGTGGTGAGCAGTGCTGGAACGACGTTCCGGATCACCTGTCAGGAGATCGAGGATTTAATTGCCGAGGCCGGGTTTGAACCGCGCACCCGGAACAATTGGTACGGGCTGGTCGGGTGACGGAGTCACGCCGGCGCTCCGATACGCCATTCGTCACCCCGCCAACCTGCATTGCTGAGGAGTCGTCCTCGTGCTCGTCGTCGTCCTCGAGAATCCCGATCGTTTCGCAATCAGACTAATAGAACAAATTAGTTGCAGGGCATCGGTCTCTTTGCGGTCCCGGAATCCCAATGCACCGAGGACGAGCACGACGACGAGGACGAGGACGATTCCAAATTTCGAAATTTCAATTTAAAGCCAATCTTCCGCTTTCTTAGCGGCTCTAGAGCGCGAAAATCTCACGAGCGTTTTTGCTCGTGAGATTTTCGCGCTTGTGGTTTTTCTGTTGACGTTTGTGACGTCATCGTCATGAATTACGCCCATTCGCTCTGATCTGTTGTCGATCTTCCAAAATATGAATTTTTCGAGTCCCCATTGCCGCATCTGGATTATGGTAACGATCATTCTGGCGTTCCTTGGTCCACAGGGGCGAGCCCAGCAACCGCCTGCCGGACAGCCTCCGCTGCCTGCGGCCGGCCAGAATCCGCCGGCGCCCGGGCAGGAGGCGCAGCCGCCGGCGCAACCGGAAAAGCCGCAGCGGTCTCCGATCGTGCGCCAGATCGAGATTCAATATGCCGGTCCCGCGACTTTGAGTCGCCAGAGAATATTGTCGAACATGAAGACGACCGTGGGCCAGCCATATTCGGAACAGACAGTCGAGGATGACGTGCGCTCGCTCTACGCAACGGGATTAGTGACCAACGTCCGAATTTATGGGGAACCGCTTCCAGACGGCGTGAAAGTGATCGTCGTGGTACAGACGCGCGTGACCTTGACGGAGGTGGCGATTCAGGGGAACGAGGTTATTAAAACGAAACGTATTCGCAAGGAGCTGAATTTAAAGACTGGTTCACCTCTTGACGAGCAGGCTCTGGAACAAGCTCGTCAGAAGGTTGTGGAGATGTATCAAAAGCGCGGCTATCCGGACACCGATGTTCAATACAAGGTCGACGTGAACGAGGAGCGAGGAACTGCCAGGGTCACTTTCGCAATCAGTGAAGGTCGGAAAGCAGTCGTCAAAACGATCAGCTTCGTCGGGAACGTGGCGATTAGGTCGAAGAGGCTCCGCAAGGAGATGAAAACGAAAGAGAATAACATCCTGGGGTTCCTGACCGGTGCTGGCCGCTTGAACAATCAGCAACTCGACGGCGATGTTCAGAAAATCAAGGAACTCTACCAGGATAACGGCTACGCTGACGTCCAGGTTACAGACGTGAGGATTGATCGATTGGACAAGAAGAATGTAGCCATTACGATCTACATAAACGAGGGCCAGCAATACCATGTTGGGACGGTGGCGATCGAGGGTCTCCACATCGTGACTGAGGCGAATTTTCGAAAGGTGATAAAGGTCACGGAGGGCAAGGTTTTTTCGCCTCAAAAACTTCAAAAGGACATTAAATCGGTCGAAGATGCATATGGGGTAGCCGGGTACGCCGATGCGAAGGTAAACGTGGAGACAACACCTGGAGGACCAGCTCTGGTAAACCTTTCCTACAAGGTGGATGAAGGGATCCAATCTTTCGTCGAGCATATCAACATCAGTGGCAATTCTCGGACCAAAGATAAGGTCATCCGCCGGGAAATTGTGTTGTCTCCCGGGGACGTCTTCGACACCGTGCGTGTCGATATCAGCAAGAAACGCTTGGAAGGCCTGCAATATTTCGAGCGAGTGGATACCTATGCCAGCGATACTACGGTTCCGGGGCGCAAGGATCTAAACGTCGTCGTGCAAGAAAAACGGACGGGGAATTTGAATTTTGGTCTGGGGTTTAGCACGACAGACGGCTTGTTGGGCTTTGCTGAATTGTCGCAGGGCAATTTCGATATTACAAACTGGAAGACGTTCACCGGCGCCGGCCAGAAGTTTCGTGCTAGAGTTCAGCTCGGTACCCAGACGAAGGACGCTTCGATAGAGCTGACCGAACCGTATTTTCTCGATCAACGGCTGGCGCTTAGCGGGCGGTTGTTTTTTGACGAGTACAATTACTACAGCGATGTGTATGATCAGCGGGATTACGGATTCGACATCAACGTTCGCAAACCGATCACGAATTTCCTGTCAGTGAAGCTCGACTACACCCTCCAGGAGATAGGCATTTACAACATCAATCAGAGCGCCATTACGCAGCAGCTGCTGAACATAATCCAGCAGCAAGGTTCCTACAATTTGGAGAGCCGTGTGACATTGGCCCTGACCTATGATACCCGCGACAGCGCCTTTCTCACTCGGAAAGGGACTCGGGTCGATCTCTCTACCTATGTCGCCGGCGGCCCCCTCGGGGGTGACGTCAGTGTTTACGGTTTCGACCTTGATGCAGCCCAGTATTTCCATTTGCCGTACGATACGATCCTCCTGTTGAACGGTGAGGTGGGTGTGGTCTCAAACTGGAACAACGACTCTATCGTCCCGATTTTCGATCGTCTCTATCTTGGCGGCGCGAGCAATCTCCGCGGGTTCAGATTTCGTGATGTAGGACCTAAGGATGACCAGGGAAATGCGCTAGGCGGAAATACCCTGGCCCGGCTGACGGTGGAGTACACGATCCCGATCATCGAACGGGTACGCTTCGCAGTTTTCTATGATGGTGGATTTGTTAATCCCGGTTCCTGGAGTTTTAGTCCGCAGAAGGTTCCGACGACCCCGCCTGGCGGGAGTAACGCCGGAAAATTTTCCGGAGGGTTCAATCAAGACATTGGTATCGGGGTGCGTCTGGACTTGCCAATCGGACCGATTCGGCTTGATTACGGCTATCCAATCCAGGAAGACAGCTTCAGCAGCAAGAGCGGCCAGTTCCAGTTCAGTGTCGGATATCAATTTTGAACAAAACGTTTCTCCGACGGTCTGACCTCGAGTTCCCTTGACAAGTACTAGTCCCAGTAATTTATGAAGAAATCCTCACTGTTAACGATGATCTGTGTGTTTGCCATGAGCGGCGGCTTGGCATCGCAGGCCCACGCGGAGATGAAAGTTGGCACGATCGACATGCAAAAGGTCTTTACCGCCTACTACAAGACTCACGATGCCGAAGATAAGCTCAAAGAGGCTCAGAAAGCTTACAAAGACGAACTTGATCAGCGGATGGATGCCTATAAAAAGAATCTCGACGCAATCAATAAGCTAAATGAAGAGATGAATAAGCCGGAGTTGAGCGGCGCGTCGAAGGATCAGAAGGCGCAGGAACGTGACGCGAAGATTGCCGAAACGAAGGGCCTGGAAAAAGAGATTTCCGATTTCCGTGCAACGCGGGAGAGACAGATTCAAGATCAGTTGAAGCGGATGCGCGATGGCATCGTTGAAGAGATCATGAAAGTCGTCAACGATCAGGTGAAAACGCAGAACTATGACATAGTTTTCGACCGGTCTGGATTCAGTGCGAACAACATCGTTCCAGTGTTGCTGTATGCGAGGGACAATTACGACTTCAGCGAATCGGTTATCACAAAGCTTAACGCGAATCGTCCGGCAGCCACTCCAACACCCGGCGCTTCCCAAAGACCGGCATCCGCCGCTCCGACGAATACCCCGGCGACCACGGTCAAACCTGCCGGCGATTTAGGTAAAAAGCCACGGTAGTTCGCCGCCCGCCCATGCGCGTCAACATAAGGGAAGCCGTGCAATTCTCTTCCCACCGCTATGGTAGGGACGCGCTCCTGCGCGATCCGGCGTAGCCCGTCTCGAAGCTCGTTTTCGGCTTCTCCGATGGCCGCTTACGCGTGTCCAGCGGATATGGCTTTTATTCGCGTCTATAGACGTGCCACGCCGGATCGCGCGGGAGCGCGTCCTTCGGAGCGCGTCCCTACCATTGGGGGTAGACCTTACACCTTATGTTGACGCGCATGGCCGTCCGCCGGACAGAAAACGTCTTCAAAGTAGCATAGGCTTCCAGCCTGTAGGAGTGACACCCCTAAGCGCTAACTTAAGCGTTAGCGCTTATAGGGGAGACACCCAGGATGCGTATGCTACGAGACTGGAAACTAAAGAAGGAATCTGTCGAGATTATCGTCTTCCCAGCGTCTGGCACGATGATAGCAGTGAAATTGACGCTCTCGCCGGTAGAATTCACGCGTGTGAACTCTTCTCCGCCCGTAATCGTCAATCTCCTCAGGCACCACCGCGTGGAGCATTTCATGGTAGATGACGTATTCGAGGAACCAGGTTGGAACAAATGGCGCATCCAGTAATGGATGGATGCGAATCATTTTATCTTCTTCCTGGATCGTTCCGAAGACAAAGTATTCCTTTGGGGGGTGCTTTCGCTTGCGGCCCCAGGTGATGGTGTAACCTCGCAGCGCGTTACTGAAATATTCGGCGTTCAACTTGTCGAATAGCGTCTTGAGATCAAAATACTCACCTTCCGGGGAAAATAGAAGCTGCCGTTGAGCGGGAAGCCTTTTGAATGACAGTTTTCTCTTTCGCTTTCCCATAAGAGAAGTGCCCTTAGTCTAGAGGGTAAAAATAGAGTCGCAACCCCAAAGAGATAAGTTAGGAACAAATTTTTTTCGGGGTCCGCATTAAGACGCCGGTCCGACTGCGGCGGGCGTCTTGGCTGTATCATACGAGCC
>Ga0210408_10002450_pt1 | contig 18046 bp, 18 predicted proteins | sample IncBWH4MmetaG_FD_155471 | JGI IMG/M metagenome (GOLD analysis project Ga0210408, IMG submission 155471) | Forest soil microbial communities from Barre Woods Harvard Forest LTER site, Petersham, Massachusetts, United States - Inc-BW-H-4-M | ecosystem: Environmental > Terrestrial > Soil >...
ACCGAGATGAAGATGCTGGGGGTCACCGTGCCGGTGCGCGGGCAGATCATGGTGAGCGACGCGTACTCGGCCCACGCCGACCGCGAGGAGATCCTGCGCTGGCTCGGCGGCTTCACGCGGCCGCCCGGCATGACCTACGTCGTCCACGGCGAGGCGGACGCGGCGGCCGCCCTCCGGGACGCGATCACGAGCCGTCTCGGCTGGCGCGCCGCCGTGGCCGAGGACGGCCAGCGCGTGGCGCTCTGAGCGAGCGGGCGCCCGCGCCCTACCGGCTGGTCCGGGCCCTGGCCCGGCTCCTGCTCGCGCTCTTCTACCGCCGCGTCGACGTGATCGGCCTCGAGCGCATCCCGCGCACGGGCCCGATCATCGTGGCGGCCAACCACCACAACGCGCTGGTGGACGGCGTGCTCCTGCTCGCCCACTTCCCGCGACGCCTCCTGCCGGTGGCCAAGGCGCCCCTCTTCTCGAACCCGCTCATCGGGCCGTTCCTCCGCCTGATCGGCGCCCTGCCGGTGCACCGGCGCCAGGAGGGCGGCACCGATCCCGCGCGCAACGCGGCGCTCTTCGACGCCTCGTCGGCCACGCTCCGGAGCGGCCAGGCGATCCTGATCTTCCCGGAAGGGGTGAGCCAGCCCGAGCCCACCCTGATGCCGCTCCGCACCGGCGCGGCCCGCATGCTGCTGGCCGCGGAGGCGGAAGGGGTCGGCCCGGTGACGCTGCTGCCGGTCGGCCTCATGTTCCACGAGCCGGGCACCTTTCGCACCGGCTGGGCCCTCGTCACGATGGGCGAGCCGGTCGTCACCGCGGACTGCGTGGCCCTCGCGCGATCCTCGCCCGAGGAGGCGGCGCGCCGGCTCACCGCGCGCCTCGGCGAGGCGATGGGCGGGCTCATCGCGCTCGTCGACGACCGGCAGACCCTGCGCCTCGTCGAGCACGCCGAGCGGCTCTGGCGCCAGGAGCGGGGCGGGGAGTGGGACGCGGGCGCGCGCGCGGACTGGCGGCGGCGGGCCACCCGCGCCTATCGCTACCTGAGCCATCACGACCCCGCGCGTCTCTCGACGCTGCGCGATCGCATGGAGCGCTACGTGAAGGACCTGGACGCGGCGGGCCTGCGCACCGCGGTGCTGCTGAAGCCGCCCGCCCCCGGCGTGGCCCTGCGCTACGCGGCCGCGCAGCTCGCCGCGCTGCTGGGCGGCCTGCCGCTCGCGCTGTGGGGGCTCGCGAGCCACACGCTGCCGTACTGGCTCACCTGGGGCGCGGTGCGCCTCCTAGGTCCCTCGGGCGACGTCGAGGCCACCTACAAGCTGGTGGCCGGCGTCGTGCTGTATCCGCTCGCGTGGATCGCGGAGGCGTGGCTCCTCTGGCGGTGGGGCGGGGGCGGGCTGCTCGCGCTCTTCGTCCTCTTGCTCGCGCCGGGCGGCTTCTTCGCGCTCGCGTGGAGCGAGCGGCTACGGCGGGTCTCCCGGGAGACGCGGGCCCTGCTCCGGCTCCTCCTCGACCGCGACCTCGCGCGGCATCTGGCCGAGCGGCGGCGCGAGATCCTGGCCGAGATGGACGCCGCCGTCGCCCAGGTACCGGAGCCGGTGCTCGACGGCCGCGAGGAGGTCGAGACCTGATCGCGGCCTGCGGTGTCCCCCACCGGTAGCGGGTTCCTTGACACCCAGCCCCGACGGAGCGTAAGGTTGGCGCGTGGTTTCCACGATTGCGCTCGGCGCCGACCATGCCGGATACGGGCTCAAGGAAGCCCTCAAGGGCTGGTTGATAAACCACGACTACCAGGTGCTGGACCTTGGCACCCACTCCACCGAGTCGGTCGACTACCCGGACTACGCCGCGCTGGTCGCGGAGTCGGTCGCCGATCACAAGGTCGAGCGCGGGCTCCTGGTGTGCGGCACCGGGATCGGCATGTCGATCGCGGCCAACAAGGTCCCGGGCGTGCGCGCGGCGCTCTGCGCCGACCTCTACACCGCACGGATGAGCCGCGAGCACAACGACGCCAACGTGCTGGTGCTGGGCGGCCGGCTGATGGGCGCGGACATGGCGGCCGACATCCTCCAGGCCTGGCTCGAGACCGACTTCGCGGCCGGCCGCCACGCGCGCCGGGTCGCCAAGATCGCCGACGTCGAGGTGCGGCACGCGGGGGACCGCCGGTGAGCCCGCTCGAGCAGGCCGACCCCGAGATCGCCAAGGCGATCCGCGCGGAGACCGAGCGGCAGTCCCGCAACCTCGAGCTGATCGCGTCGGAGAACTTCGTCTCCGAGGCGGTGCTGGAGGCGGTCGGCTCGGTGATGACCAACAAGTACGCGGAGGGCTATCCGGGCAAGCGCTACTACGGCGGCTGCGAGTTCGTGGACATCGCCGAGGAGCTGGCCATCAGTCGGGCGCGCGATCTTTTCGGGGCCGAGCACGTCAACGTGCAGCCGCACTCGGGCTCGCAGGCCAACATGGCGGTGTACTTCACCCTGCTCAAGCCGGGCGACACCGTGCTCGGGCCGAACCTGGCGCACGGCGGCCACCTCACCGCGGGCAGCCCGATCAACTTCTCGGGCCGCCTCTACAAGATCGTGCCCTACGGCGTCCGCCGGGACACCGAGCGCATCGACATGGACGAGGTGCGCGACCTCGCCCGCCAGCACCGGCCGCGGCTCATCATCGCGGGCGGCTCGGCCTTCCCGCGCGCCATCGAGTTCAAGCCGTTCCGCGAGATCGCCGACGAGGTGGGCGCCGCCTTCATGGCCGACATCGCGCACCCGGCCGGGCTGGTGGCCGCGGGCCTCCATCCCTCGCCGCTGCCCCACGCCGACTTCGTCACCACCACCACCCACAAGACCCTGCGCGGGCCGCGCGGCGGCATGGTGATGTGCCGCAGCCAGTACGCCAAGGAGCTCGACCGCACGGTGCTGCCCGGCATCCAGGGCGGGCCGCTGATGCACGTGATCGCGGCCAAGGCGGTCGCCTTCCGCGAGGCCCAGACCCCGGAGTGGCGCGCCTACCAGGGGCAGATCGTGAAGAACGCCCGCGCGCTCGCGGAGGCGATGCAGGCCCGCGGCTTCCGACTCGTCTCGGGCGGCACCGACACCCACCTGATCCTGGTGGACCTGAGCGGGCGCAACGTCACCGGCAAGGACGCCCAGGAGGCCCTCGACCGGGCGTGGATCACCGTCAACAAGAACGGCATCCCCTTCGACACCAAGGGCCCCATGGTCACGAGCGGCGTCCGCATCGGGACGCCGGCGGTGACCACGCGCGGCATGAAGGAGCCGGAGATGGCGCGGATCGCGGACTTCATCGACCGGGTGCTGAGCCGGCTCGGCGACGGCCAGGTGGAGGCGACGGTGCGGGCCGAGGTACAGGAGCTGACGTCGAAGTTCCCGCTCTACCCGGGGCGCCTCCGGTGAAGTGCCCGTTCTGCGGCCACACCGAGGACCGCGTGGTGGACTCGCGCGTGGGACGCGACGGCGAGTTCATCCGCCGCCGGCGCGCGTGCCTCAAGTGCCACCGCCGCTACACCACCTACGAGTACATCGAGGACGTGCTGCCCCACGTGGTCAAGCGCGATGGGCGGCGCGAGCCCTTCGACCGGCAGAAGCTCCGCGGCTCCATCCTCAAGTCCTGCGAGAAGCGCTCGGTCGGGGTCCAGGCGGTGGACGACGTGGTGGCCGACATCGAGGCCAAGCTGCACGACCGGGCCGAGAAGGAGATCACCAGCCTCGAGCTCGGCGAGATCGTGATGGAGCACCTGCAGAAGCTCGACCAGGTCGCCTACGTGCGCTTCGCCTCGGTGTACCGCCAGTTCAAGGACATCTCCCAGTTCATGGACGAGGTGAAGCACCTCATCAAGGACGACAAGCCGGCCAAGCCGGCGCCGGGCAAGGGGACCAAGGCGGCGGCCAAGCGCTAGCCGCGGCCAGGCTCTAGCGGCGGCCAGGCTCTAGCGGCGGCCAGGCTCTAGCGGCGGCCAGGCTCTAGCGGCGGGCGGTCAGGACCACGCCCGCGATCACCCCGACCGCGCCCACCCAGTGGTACCAGCGGATGGGCTCGCCCAGCATCAGCCACGAGAGCCCGAGCACCATGAACGGCATCAGGTTCATGAACACCGCGGCCCGGCTCGGCCCCACCGTGCGCACCGCCTGGTAGAAGGCGATGTGCGCCGGCGTCCCCAGCAGCGCGCTGTAGAGGACCACCGAGAAGCTCACCCACGAGGCGTGGGCGAACGCCTGCCACGGCCGCTCCACGAGGGCCAGCGGCAGCAGCAGGCCGGCCGCGACCACGTGCGCGCCGGCCAGCATCTGGAGCGGTGAGAACGTGGAGAGGTTCGCGCGGCTGTAGAGCGTGTAGACCACCCACAGGCTCTGCGAGACCAGGATGATCAGGTCGCCGCGGTTGACCGAGAGCGTGAGCAGGGTGCGGGGCGATCCCTGCGCGATGGTCAGCAGCACCGCGCCGAGGGTGAGGCCGATGCCGGCCAGGTTGGCCGGCGAGACGCGCTCGCGCAGCCAGGCCGCCGCCGCGAGGGCCACCACCACCGGAGAGGCCGCCCCGAGGATCCCCGCGTTGGCCGGACTCGTCCAGCGCAGGCCCACGTACCACAGCGCGGAGTTGCCCACGAAGCCGCTCACCGCCAGGACCACCACCGCGATCAGGTCGCGCCGGGCCAGCTGCGGCAACGGCCCCTCGAGCAGCCGCGAGACCAGCACGAGCAGTGGCGCCGCGATGAGGGCGCGCAGCGCCGACATCGTGACAGGCCCGAGCTCGTGGAGGCCGATCTTGGCCAGCGGATAGTTGCCGGCCCACACCAGGGCGACGCCGAGCAGCAGGGCGTAGGCGTGTCGGTGGGTCACGGCGTCGGTGGTGGGGGCGAGTGGACTCGGAGATGGAACGGCCCTGCCGGGATGGGGCCGACAGGGCCGAGCGCCACGAGTGGCGCGTTACTTCTTCTTTTTCTTCTTCGCGGCCTTCTTCTTCGCCATGCGATGTCACCCCCCTCCCGATCCCCGCGCGTCACGCGGTCGATCTGTCCGGACAATAGGGGAGGGCAAAAAACGTGTCAAGGATAAAATACCGGATAGAGGGTCTCCGCGACACGATCACCCCCACATCTTGGGGGCCCACATCTTGGGGCGAGTGGTGCCGGCTAGGTCTTCTCGTGGGCGGAGGACGGCTTGCGGTGCTCGCGCCGCTTCACGTACTCCTGGTTCAGCGCCACGCCCTTCTTGCAGAGCGGGCAGGTCTCGGGCGCGTAGGTCGGGAAGTCGCGGCTCACCAGGCTGAAGATCTCCTTGCCGCCGATCTCCGACTTCTTGGTGCGGCGCCAGAGCGCGCCGATGCCGATCACCTGGCCGCCGAGATCCTCCACGAGCTGGGAGAGCAGGCGCACGGTGGTGCCGGAGCTCACGAGGTCCTCGACGATGAGCACCTTGGTGCCCGCGCGGATGAAGCGCTGGAACTCCACCGGCAGGGTGACCCGCCGCTTGCCCGCGCTGACGCCCTTGGTGCCGTAGGCCAGCGTGGGCCGCGAGGGATGCGCGCGGGCCACGCAGTGGGAGAGGATCAGCGCGCCGGGACCGGTCGAGAGGACCACGTCGATGGGCCACTGGGCGAAGTGCTTGGCGATGACCGCGCCGAGCCCCTCGGTGAACGAGGCCTCGGTCGTGACGAGGGTCTTCTCGATGTACTCGCTGGTGTGGTGGCCCGACGGGAGGAGGACGTGATCGTTGGCGTGATACGCGCCGGTGCGCTTGAGGATCTCGAGATGGATCTTCTCGCGAACCTCCGCGTCCATCTGGCTGTCGGTTTGTCGCGGCGGCGGGGCCATCAGTCGAGTCAAGGATGCGGGCCGATACGACGCGTTGTCAACTCGAAAGTGGCCGCCCGCGTGCGGCCGTCGCGGCGTGCTAGACTGCCGCGCATGAGGCTGCTGGCTCTCGAGACCGCCACGCTCGCGGGAGGCGCCGCGCTGCTCGACGACGGGCGCCTGATCGGGGAGAGCCGCCTCAACATCGCGCTCACCCACTCGGAGCGGCTGATGGCGGTGGTGGACCGGCTGCTGCAGGATTGCGGTTGGGAGGCCTCGAGCCTGCGCGCGCTCGCCGTCTCGATCGGACCCGGCTCCTTCACCGGCCTGCGGGTGGGCGCGGCCACCGCGAAGGGCCTGGCCCTGGCCCTCGACCTGCCGGTCGCGCCGGTGCCGACGCTCGACGCGCTCGCGGCCACCCTGCCGTTCGCGGACGCGGCGGTGTGCCCGCTGCTGGACGCGCGCAAGGGCGAGGTCTACTGCTCGCTCTACCGGTGGGACGGGACCGCGATGGCCCGCGAGTGGGACTACCTCGCGCTGTCGCCCGCCGCCGCGGCGGCCCGCCTCGAGGCGCCGGTCATCGTGCTGGGCGACGGCGTCGCGGCCTGCCGTCCCTACCTGGCCCGCCTCGGCGCGGGCCTGCGCGAGGTGCCCCCGGTCCAGTCGCTGCCCTCCCCCGCGATGGTGGGCGCGCTCGGGCACGCGATCTTGCGCGCGGGCGGAGGCATCCCGGCCGAGCAGCTCGCCCCCCTCTACCTGCGGCCCTCGGAGGCCGAGCTCAAGGCCCGCCATGCGTGAGCCCGGCGCGCGCGAGCCGGCGGGGCGTGACGACGACGCGCTGGCGATCGAGCCGATGACGCTCGAGGACCTGGACGACGTGCTCGTCATCGAGCGCGCGTCGTTCCAGACCCCGTGGTCGCGCGGCGCGTTCCGCTACGAGCTGACCCAGAACCGGGTGGCCCGCTGCCTGGTGGCGCGCCGGGGCGGCCGGCTGCTCGGCTACCTCTGCCTGTGGGAGATCGGCCACGAGATCCACGTGACGAACCTGGCCGCGCACCCGGAGCTGCGGCGCCGCGGGGTGGCCCGCGCGCTCCTGGGCGCGGTGCTGGACGACGCGCGCGGCCGCGCGGTCAGCCTCGCCTTCCTCGAGGTGCGGCCGACCAACGTGGAGGCGCTCGGGCTCTACGAGAGCTTCGGGTTCCGGGTGATCGGCCGCCGCAAGGGGTACTACTTCGACACCGGCGAGGACGCCCTGGTGATGGAGGCGCGCCTGAGCGCGGAGCCGTCCGAGTCGGCCGCCTCGCCGCGGCCGCGCGCCTGAGCCTCGCCCCGCCGGTGACCGACCTCGTCCGCCGGATGCTGGACGGCGACCGCCTGGCGCTCGCGCGCCTCATCACCCGGGTGGAGAACCGCGCGCCCGACGTGCCCGAGATCATGCGCGCGATCCACGAGCGCACCGGCCGGGCCTTCGTCCTCGGCATCACCGGGCCGCCCGGCGCGGGCAAGTCGACGCTGGTCGACCGGATCACCGGCCGCCTGCGCGGCGAGAAGCTCCCGGTGGGGGTGATCGCGGTCGACCCGTCGAGCCCGTTCACGGGCGGCGCGGTGCTGGGCGATCGCATCCGCATGCAGACCCACACCCTCGACCCCGACGTGTTCATCCGCAGCATGGCCACGCGCGGGAGCCTGGGCGGCCTCGCGCGCGCCACCGGCGACGTGATCAAGCTGATGGACGCCTTCGGCTTCCCGTGGATCATCATCGAGACGGTGGGGGTCGGGCAGACCGAGCTCGACATCATCCGGCAGGTGGACACCACGGTGGTGGCGCTGGTCCCCGAGTCGGGCGACTCCATCCAGGCCATGAAGGCGGGCCTCATGGAGGTGGCGGACATCTTCGTGGTCAACAAGGCCGACCGCGACGGGGCGCACGCCCTGATGGCCGAGCTGCGCTTCAGCGTGCACCTGCACTACACGAGCGGCGGCGCCCCCAAGGACGTCGACTGGGAGGTGCCGGTGCTGGCCGCGCAGGCCGCCAACGACGTGGGCATGGACGAGCTGCTGGGGCAGGTGAAGCGCCACCGCGCGACGCTCGAGCAGGCGGGCGCGCTCGAGACGCGGCGACAGGCCCGGCGCCGCGCCGAGCTGGAGGCGCTGCTGGTGGAGGAATTCACCGCCCAGGTCACCGCGCGGGTGCAGACCGACGCCGCGCTCGGCGCCACCATCGACGCGGTGACCGCGGGCCGCCTCGATCCCTACTCCGCGGTGGCCGAGATCCTCGCGAAGACCCTGCGGCGGCCTTGACACTCCCGAGGCTGCGCCCCACACTATCGAACCCATGAGGCGCCGCTGATGCTGCCCTCGCACCACTGGTACGGCCCCATTCCGGGCTGGCTCTTCTTCTACGCGCTCCTCGTGGTCGCGGGCGTCCTCTTCGGGCGCCGCGCCCTCTACCTGCTGCGCCTGCTCATGAAGGGCAAGCCGATGGCGCGCTGGGACCGGATCCCGGCGCGGGTGGGGCGGGTGATCGTCTACGTGTTCGGCCAGGCCCGGCTCCTCGCCAACGACTTCTGGCCGGGCCTGATGCACGCCACCATCTTCTGGGGCTTCGTGGTCCTCACCCTCGGCACCGTCGAGTTCTTCGGCAAGGGCGTGACCGAGTCGTTCTCCCTGCCGCTCCTCTCCGACACCGCGCCCTACCTGATCATCGAGGACGTGTTCAGCGTGCTGGTGATCCTCGCGGTGGGCTACGCGATGTTCCGGCGCCTCGTCACCCGGCCGCGGCGCCTGAACCTCTCGACCGAAGCCAACGTGATCCTGCTCCTGATCCTGGGCCTCATGGTCACCGACCTGGTGGCCGACGCGGGGCGCATCGTGCTCGCGCCCGCCCCGTCCGACCACTGGCAGTTCGCGGGCCGGGCCATCGCGGGCGCGCTCGCCGCGCTGCCGACCGCCGCGGTCACCGTGATCTTCCACGCCGCGTGGTGGCTGCACGCGGCGACCCTGCTCGGGTTCCTGGTCCTGCTGCCCTACTCCAAGCACCTGCACATCCTGGTCTCGCCGCTCAACGTCTTCTTCTCTCCGCTCGAGCCGAAGGGGCAGTACCGCACCGTGGACCTGGAGAACTCGGAGACCTTCGGGGTCGGCGCGATCACCGAGCTCGCCTGGAAGGATCTCTTCGACACCTACAACTGCACCGAGTGCGGCCGCTGCACCTCGCGCTGCCCGGCCAACATGAGCGGCAAGGAGCTGGACCCGAAGTGGCTCATCCTGCACCTGCGGGAGCGGCTGCTGGAGGAGGCGCCGGCCCTGCTCGGCCAGGCGGGGGCGACCGCACCCGAGAAGCCCCTGGTCGGCGAGGTCATCCACGACAACGTGCTGTGGGCCTGCACCACCTGCCGCTGGTGCGTGGACGCGTGCCCGGTCTTCATCGAGCACGTGCCGAAGATCGTCGACATGCGCCGCTGGCTGGTGCTCACCGAGTCGCGCTTCCCGGCCGAGCTGCAGCCCGCGTTCCGCAACCTCGAGACCAACGGCAACCCGTGGCAGATGTCGTGGGAAACCCGCGCCGACTGGGCCAAGGACCTGGGGGTGCGGCACATGGCCGACGTCAACGAGGCGGAGTACCTCTACTGGGTCGGCTGCTACGGCTCCTTCGACGAGCGCAACAAGAAGGTGGCCCGCGCCCTGGTGCGGGTGCTGCAGGCCGCCGGGGTGGACTTCGCGATCCTCGGCAACGAGGAGAAGTGCACCGGCGAGCCGGCGCGGCGCCTCGGCCACGAGTACCTCTACCAGACCCTCGCCCAGGGCAACATCGAGACGCTCAAGCGGTACAAGTTCCAGACCATCGTGACCGCGTGCCCGCACTGCTTCAACACCATTCGTAACGAGTACCCGCAGTTCGACGGCCACTTTCGTGTGGTGCATCACACTCAGCTGATGGACGAGCTGCTGCAGGCGGGGCGGCTCCAGCCCGCGCAGCGCGACAACGAGCGGATCACCTACCACGACGCGTGCAACCTCGGCCGCTACAACGACATCTACGACGAGCCGCGCCGGGTGCTGGCCGGGGTCACGCGCGGCAGCCTGGTGGAGATGAAGATGAACCGCTCCAAGGGCTTCTGCTGCGGCGGCGGAGGCGGACGCGCGTGGCTCGAGGAGCACGAGGGCCGGCGGGTGAACCAGCTGCGGGTGGAGCAGGCCATGGAGGTGAAGCCCGACATCCTGGCCTCGGCGTGCCCGTTCTGCCTGACCATGTTCGAGGACGGAGTGAAGGCGAAGGAGGTCGGCGACACGATCAAGACCCGCGACATCGCCGAGCTGCTCGCCGACCGCCTGGAGTAGCCGGGCGCGCCATGAAGGAGCTGCTGCTCGCTCTCCCGCGCCTGGCCCGCATGCTGGTCTCGCTGGCGGGCGATCGCGACGTGCCGACCGCGGTGAAGGTGGTGCTGGCCGCGGTCGCGGTCTACCTCGCGAGCCCCATCGACCTGATCCCCGACTTCATCCCGTGGGTGGGCTATCTCGACGATCTGGTGCTCGCCGCGGTGGTGGTGGACGGGGTCATCAACTTCGTGGAGCGGCCGCTCCTGCTGCGCTACTGGCCGGGGTCGCCGGAGTCGCTCGACCGCATCGGGGCGGTGGCGCGCCGGCTGGCCCGCTGGGTCCCGAACCGGGTGAAGAGCCGCATCTTCGGCGGGCGCCGCGCCGCCTGAGGAGCTCCGATGCTGAGCGATCCGTACCAGGACGTGATCCGCCGGCGCCTGGCCGTCCCCCCGCACGAGGGGCCCGACCGGACCACCACCCTCGAGGAGGCCGTCCGTCGCCACGTCCCCGCGGGGGCCACCGTCTACCTCGGCGCGGCCCACGGCCGCCCGAATCCCGCGGTGCGCGAGCTGGTCCGCCAGTGGTGGGGCAAGCACCCGGGCTTCACGCTCGCCACCGTGGGCCTGGGCTCGCCCTGGACCGCGCTGATCCACGGCGGGCTCGTGCGCCGGGTCGTCACCACCTTCATGGGCGAGGGCTACCCGTTCCCGACGCCGCAGGCCCTCATCTCGCGCGCGGTCCTGGAGGGCCGCCTCGAGGTCTCGAACTGGTCGATGCTGTCCTTCCCGCTGCGCCTCCTGGCCGGCGCGATGGGGGTGCCGTTCTTGCCCACCCGCTCGCTGCTGGGCTCGACGATGGAGGAGGACAACGCGCGGGCCGGCGACTTGATCGCGGCCGACGACCCGTTCGGCGCCGAGGGCCGCGTGGCCTACGTGCGCGCGCTGGTGCCCGACGTGGCCCTGCTCCACGCGTGGGCCGCCGACCGGGCCGGCAACGTGATCATCGGCTCGCCGATGAACGAGAACATGTACGGGGCGATGGCGGCCCGCGGCGGCGCGGTGGTCACGGTAGAGAAGATCGTCTCCACCGACTTCATCCGGCGCCACGCCGATCTCGTGCGGCTGCCGTCGCAGTACGTGCGCGCGGTGGTGGAGACCCCGCACGGCAACCATCCGACCGGCATGTACGGCATGAACGTGCCGGAGCTGGAGGGCTACGCGGAGGACATCGAGTGGATCCTCGAGTGCCGCCGCGCCTTCCGCAAGCCGGAGACCGCGGACGCGTGGATCCGCGAGTGGATGCTCGACCTGCCCGACCACGCGGCCTACCTCTCCAAGCTCGGCTACGGCCGCATCATGGAGACGAAGGGGCGCGCCCACACCGACGCGTGGGTCTCGGAGCTGGACGCCCTCGCGCCCAAGCTCTCCGCCGCGGAGGACGCGACCCCGAGCGAGTGGATGGTGGTGGCGGCTGCCCGCATGCTCGCCGAGAAGGTGCGCGCGCACGGCTACGAGACCTTCCTGGCCGGGGTGGGGAACTCGAACCTGGCCGCGTGGCTGGCCGCCTACGAGCTGAAGCGATCGGGGGCGGACGTCGAGCTGATGGCGGAGACCGGCATGGTCGGCTACCTCCCGCGCCCGGCCGAGCCCTTCGTGTTCTCGTTCCGCAATTTCCCGTCGTGCAAGATGCTGACCGACATCCTGCACGTGATGGGTATCTTCATGGGCGGCCGCCACAACCGGTGTATGGGCTCGCTCGCGGCGGGCCAGATCGACAAGCACGGCAACATCAACTCCACCATCATCCCGGGCGTCACCTACATCACCGGCTCGGGCGGCGCCAACGACATCACCTCCTCGTCGCGGGAGGTGGTGGTGTGCCTGCAGCAATCGCCGCGCCGCTTCGTGGACAAGGTGCCCTACATCACCGCGCCGGGGCGGACGGTGCGCACGGTGGTCTCGGACCTGGGGGTGTACGGCAAGACCACCGAGCACGGCGACCTCGTGCTGACCGGCCTGTTCGGCGGAGGCCCGGAGGTCCCCGCGGTGCAGGCGGCCCGCGCGGCCTGCGGCTGGGATCTGCAGGTGGCCCCCACGCTGCGCCGCTTCGAGCCGCCAACCGCGGAGGAGCTGGCCCTCGTCCGCCTCTTCGACCCCCGCCGCTACTTCCTGGGCGACTGACCCGCGCTCCCGATCGGGAGAGGGCCGGGTGAGGAGAGGTCCGCACGGCGTGCTCGCGATCGTCACGCTCGCCCTCGCCGCGGCGGCGGTCGCGGCCTCCCCGGACCTGTCCCCCGATCAGCAGCGCCGCGTCGCCGACGGCGAGGTGGTGGTGCTCGACGTGCTGCCGCCCGGCGCCAGCGCGTCGGCCGGCGGCGGCACCGCGGTGGGCCGCGTGCGGGCCGCCCCGGAGCGGGTGTGGCCGGTGCTGGTGGACTACCGCGGCCATCCCCGCTACTACCCGCGCGTGGTCAGCGCCGAGCTGGTGGAGGCCGACGCGTACCACGCGCTGGTGCGCTACGAGGTCGGCGTCGGTCCGTTCTCGTTCGGCTTCCACATGATGAAGTATCCGGATCCGGCGCGCCGCCGCATCGACTGGCACCTCGATACCGGCCACGCCAACAACTTCTTCCGGGAGAACACCGGCTACTGGCAGGTGGACCCCGCCGCGGGCGGCAGCCGCGTGACCTACGCGATCGCGGTGCGGACGATCCTGCCCGGCTTCGTCACCTTCGGGGCCGAGCGGCGCAGCCTCGTCGACACGATCGAGCGCCTGCGGAAGCTGGTCGAGGAGTGAGCCGCGCCCCCGCGGCGCGCCCGCCCGCGCCGGCGGCGGTCAGCGCGTCCGAAAGGCGATGCGAACGATCCGGCCGCCGTGATCGTCGGAGACGTAGAGCGCTCCGTCCCGCCCGGTGACGACGTCGACCGGCCGGCCCCACACCCGGTCGTCGCGGCGCCAGCCCGTCGCGAAGTCCTGCACCTCGACCGGCCGCCCGTCCTGGAAGACGACCCGGACCAGCTTGTAGCCCGCGGCGGGCAGCTCCGGGCGGGAGCCGTGCAGGGCGACGAAGAGGCCGTCGCGGTAGGGCGGGGGGAAGACGCTCCCGGCATAGAAGGCGAGCCCGAGCGGGGCCGAGTGCGCCGGCACCTCGAAGGTGGGACGCGTGAGGCCGCGGCAGTCGCGCCGGTCCGGCAGCTCCGGATCGGGCACGAACGCGCCGCGCTCCGCGTAGCAGTCGGGCCAGCCGTAGGCGCCGCCGCGGTGGATCTCGGTCAGGTAGTCGGACGGGGCGCCGCCGCGCCGCCAGTCGCGCTCGTTGACCGCGGTCCACAGGACGCCGGTGCGCGGATGGAACGCGAGGCCCACCGGGTTGCGCAGGCCGGTGGCGAAGAGGCGCTCGCCCGAGCCGTCGGGCTCGTAGCGCACGATCGCGGCCCGGCGGTGATCCGCCTCCCGGCAGATGTCGCACGACGAGCCGACGCTGAGGTAGAGCGCGCCGTCCGGTCCGAACGCGATCCCGCGGGTCCAGTGGTGTGCGGCTCCTGGCAGGTCGGACACCACCACCGTCCGGTCGCTCGCGGCGAGCGCCTTCGCGTCGTAGCGGAAGCGCACGACGCGGCCGGTCTCCGCCACGTAGAGGTCCCCGTGTCGGAAGGCGAGGCCGTGGGGCAGGTGGAGCCCCTGGAGGACGGTCACCGGCTCCACCGGTCGTCCGTTGACTCGCTCGGGAAGCGCGACGACCTTCCCCTGGCCGGAAAGCGAGACGAGCAGGGTGCCGGCGGGATCGACGGCCAGCGCGCGGGGCTGGGCGAGCCCGGCCGCGAACACCTGCGCGGAGAAGCCGGGCGGCAGCGTGAGGGGGGGCGGAGACGGGTCCGCCCCGCCGCGCTCCGGGAACAGCCCCCCGAGTACCGCGGCGACCAGCGCGGCGGCCAGCGCTCCGCCGGCCAGTGCGGCCGAGCCCCGAGGTCTCCTCACGTGCTCACCCCGCCGCGGTCATGCTAGGGGCGGGCCCACGCGGCTGTCAATGGCGCGGCGCGCTGATCATGTGCTATTGACAGTGCTGCAACGGCTCTCGTATAAAGGCGAATTGTCTGGTCTTCGCCCCGGCACGAGCGAAGATTCATGGCGCTGACGCCACTTTCGGAGGAAGGAGTGAGACCATGCGGACGATGACGTCTCGACTCACAACCCTCACCGCGGTGTTCCTGATCGCCTCCGCCCTGTTGACCTGCGTCGCTCACGCCCAGTCGATGGGCGCCTCTCGACTCACCTCGGACGACCCGAACAACTGGCCGATGTACCACCGCTCGTACGACTCCTACCGCTACAGCCCGCTCGCGCAGATCAACCGGACGAACGTGAAGGACCTGCAGGTGGCGTGGGTGCACCAGTCGGGCGTGGTCCTCCAGGGTCTGGAAGCCACTCCGCTCGTGATCGACGGCGTCATGTACTACATCGCCTCCAACAACCGCGTCTTCGCGCTGGACGGGGCGACCGGAAAGGAGATCTGGCACTACTACACCAAGCTCGATCCGGTGGTCACCACCCTCTTCTTCCAGCCGTACAACCGCGGCCTCGGCGCCGGGCACGGCAACGTCTACTTCGGGACGCTCGACGGTCGCGTCATCGCGCTCGACATGAAGACGGGCAAGGAGAAGTGGGTCACCACCCTCCTCGACACCAAGAAGTGCAGCTGCAACTTCACCGGCGCGCCCCTGGTGGTCAAGGACAAGGTGATCCTCGGCCAGACCTCCGGCGAGCTGCCGATCCAGGGCAAGATCTTCGCGGTGAAGGCGGCGGACGGGGCGAAAGCGTGGGAGTTCAACACCATCAAGAACGACCCCAAGAGTTTCGGGGGCGAGTCGGGGAAGTTCGGCGGCGGCGGCGGGTGGATGACCGGCTCGTACGATCCGGCGCTCAACCTCGTGTACTGGGGCACCGCGAACCCCGCGCCCGACTATGACTGGGGCGGCGCGCGGCCGGGTGACAACCTCTACACCTCGTCGGTGCTCGCCCTCGATCCCGACAGCGGCCAGCTCAAGTGGTACTACCAGGAGATCCCGCACGACGACTGGGACTACGATTCCGGCCTCGGCGAGAGCCTGGTGATCGACCGCGACGGCAAGAAGCTGCTCGTGCACCAGAACAAGAGCGGCTTCGTCTTCGTGATGGACCGCACCAACGGCAAGCTGCAGAACGTGTGGCCGATGACCCACACCTACAACTTCGTGAAGAGCATCGACCCCAAGACCGGCGAGCTGATCGGCCGGAACCCTCCGCGCGAGGTGGGCAAGCCCACCTTCATCTGCCCGTGGATCGCGGGCGGCCGGAGCTGGAACTCGGGCTCGTACAACCCGAAGAGCAAGCTGTGGTTCAACACCGCGATGGAGGTGTGCGAGGAGGTCACCGTCGAGAAGCAGACCCCGGTCACCGAGCCGGCGGCCGGCCTGTTCTTCGGGGGTGACCAGGTCGCGAAGCACCCGCCGGGCGGCGAGGCCTACGGGCACCTCGACGCGCGCGATCCGGTGACCGGCGAGCGCAAGTGGACGGTCAACTTCAAGTACCCGCCGATCGGCAGCGTGCTTTCCACCGGCGGCGACCTCGTGTTCCACGGGGACCTCGAGGGGGTGGTGCACGCCTACGACGCGGACAGCGGCGCGGAGCTGTGGAACTTCCGCACCGGCTCCGGCCACCGCGGCGGCCCGATCAGCTACTCGGTGAACGGCAAGCAGTTCATCGCGGTGCCGAGCGGTCTCGGCTCGCTGGTCCTGGGCCTCTACCCCGCGCTCTGGCCCGAGGTCGAGCACTTCCCGGCCGGCAGCGCGATGTTCGTCTTCACGCTCAAGTAGGACCGGATGGGGCCGCGGCGGGGCCGGAGTCGTCCGGTCCCGCCGCGGTGTATCATTCGAAAGCGGCAACCCTATGCGATCGTCCAGGCTCCTGGTGGGTGTCACGGCCAGCGCGCTGCTCGGCGCGCTGGCGACCGGCTGGCTGGTGGATCACGCTCCCGGGTTCGCGCAGGGAGCCCCCGCCGGTGGCCCGCCCTTCGACCTCGCCGACCAGCAGGTCATCGGCGAGGGGGCCCAGCTCTTCCGGCAGACTTGCACCGGCTACTGCCACGGCAAGGACGGCGGGCCGTCGCGGGCGCCCAAGCTCCGGGCGTCGAAGCTCGACCGCACGTACATCTACACGCGCATCACCAAGGGATCGCCCAACGGGATGCCCGCGTTCGAAACCGTCATGTCCCGGGAGAACATCTGGAAGCTGACCGCGTACGTGCTCTCCCTGGCGAAAGCGGAGGACAAGTGACCATGGCTCGACATCGGCTCGCGGCTGCCGTCACCGGCGTGGCCCTGATCTCCGCCTGCCTCCTCCCGCCGACCGCCGACGCCGCGACGCTCGCCGCGGTCAAGGAGCGGGGCTGGATGAAGGTCTGCGCGCACCCGGAGGCGCTGCCGTTCTCGAGCCAGGACCGCAGCCAGCCCGGCTTCCAGCTCGAGATCGCGGAGGCCATCGCCAAGATCCTGGGGGTGAAGGTGATCCCCGAGTGGATCGTGTTCTCACGGCACGCCCGGCGCGCGGAGTGCGACGCGGTCATCGGGGCGGTGGTGCCGCTCACCGCGGACGAGAAGGTCACGCCCACTCGCGGCGCGCTCCTGACCAAGCCCTACGCGGGCAGCGGCTACGTGTTGCTGGTGGCGCGGTCCAACACCGCGGTGCACCGGGTCGAGGACGTGAAGACGGGGAAGATCGGGGTGGAGTACACGTCGTGGCCGCACTACCAGCTCGAGACCCACGGGATCGGGATCTCGGCCTATCGCGACCAGACCGAGATCATCGAGGCGGTGGCGAGCGGCGAGGTCGCGGCCGGCATGGTCACCGATCCGTACCTGGGCTGGTTCCTCAAGGAGCATCCCCAGGCCTCGGTGAAGGTCGCCGACGGGTACGTCCGCGACCGCGAGCTGCAGTGGAACGTCGCGGTGCGCCTGATCGGCGCCGACCGGCCCCTGCGCGACGCGGTCGACCAGGCCATGGATCGGCTGCTCGCCGAGCAGACCCTGCAGGGCATCCTCGCCAAGTACGGCCTGACCTACCTGCCCCCGTTCACGCGCTGAGCGACCGTTATCGAAGGTAGAGCCGGAACCGGCCGAGGCTGACGCGCGGCGCGTCCGGCGCCTGCGCCGCGGTGATCAGCAGGCGCACGAATCGCCCGTCCGCCGAGGTGATCGTGAACGCCTGCTCCCCGGTCTGCCGGGCGAGGGTCACGGTGGCCAGCAGCTTCCATCCGCCCATCGTGGGAAAGGGATCCGCGGTGTAGATCCCCACGTCCCGCGCCCACTCGCTCTCGGGCGCGCCGCCATCCAAGCCGAAGACCAGCGTGTTGAAGCGCGCCGAGACCGGGAGCCGCACGATGATCTCCTGGGGCAGGGAGCCGTCCGCCGAGGCCCAGCCGCTCGGCGTGGCGCCCTCCTCGATGATCGCCGCCGCCCGCCACGGCCCACCGCGCTCCGAGGTGTACTTGATCACCTGGGCGCCGTTGCGTGCGGCGGCCAGGTCCCGTTCCTCCGCGGGCGTCGGGAGCGAAGCCAGCCCGGCCGCGGCGATCGCCAGGGCGGCGCCGACGGCGGCGACCCGCGAGCGCGCCCGCCGTCGCGGATGCTCAGACATCGAGGCGCCGCAGGTACTCATAGCTCCTCCGCGCGCTCGCCATCGGGTCGGCGGGCTCGTCGTGCTCGACGAAGACATGCCGGATGCCGGCCTGCTCCCGCCGGGCGAAGATCGCGGCCCACGGGATCCGCCCGGCGCCCACGTCCACCATGCGGTGCTCGGGAGGCCCGCTCGAGTCCTTGGCGTGGACCAGCGGGAAGCGGCCGGGCCAGCGCGCGAAGTAGGCGAGCGGATCCTGCCCGCCCCGGGTGATCCAGTAGA
>Ga0210408_10002454_pt1 | contig 18021 bp, 13 predicted proteins | sample IncBWH4MmetaG_FD_155471 | JGI IMG/M metagenome (GOLD analysis project Ga0210408, IMG submission 155471) | Forest soil microbial communities from Barre Woods Harvard Forest LTER site, Petersham, Massachusetts, United States - Inc-BW-H-4-M | ecosystem: Environmental > Terrestrial > Soil >...
CGGCGTGTCGGTGCGTGGGCGTGTGGGCGTCTCGTTCTGGCTGAGACAGAGACTCGCGAAACACGCTAAGAGACGCGAAAAATTGTAGAGGAGAATTACTCGCCGATACGCCCCACGCCGACACGCCGATACGTCTCCCCCGGTGGCTCCGTGCCCTCCGTGCGAGGCTTTCTCCCTTCTGCCGCGCAGCCGGCGTAGCACCTCCAAAGAACGCGGAAGCACGATACTTGACCTGTCCCTCCGACTTACACCTCAACCCGGAATTGGGATAAGCGCCATCCCGAAAATGGGAACAGCGCACTCGCTCTTCGCCCTATTCGAAACATCTTAACTTGTAACAACCTCTACGGAAGGATGTTACAAGAATTGGACGCGGGCTGGCATCCAATATGCTTTTAGACAGAGTGTTTCCTATGAAAGAGCTGAAAACAGGTTTTCTGATGCTGTTCGTTTGTACAGCGCTCTACATCCAGGTGGATCCGCGAATTTGGAGTGGTATTTGCCAACTGCTTGCTCGGCTGATGGTTAGCGGCAACTAGCCAGCCTGCATCGCTCACAAATCCTTAGAGATTTGTGAGCGATGCAGGCTGCTCGTCGTCGTGCTCGTCCTCGAGAATCCCGATCGTTTTCGCAATCAGACTAACAGAACAAATTAGTTCCATCGGTCTCTTTGCGGTCACGGAATGCCAATGAACCGAGGACGAGCACGACGACGAGGACGAGGACGATTTCAAATTTTCGGAATTTGGGCTTCCTAGCCCGCAATGAGCTCGTCGCTTCGGTCTTCGCGCGATTTTTGCGGGCTAGTCGGATTCCCGCAGCTGAGATGGCCCGTAGACGATGGCATTGAGCAATAGCCGAATGGTGGAGGTCCAGATCATTCGAAAACCAGGTTCAGAATTAAAGAGGACTACATTACCGGCCTCAAGCGGTTCGTCGATCAATGCGGAGGTGCCTCGGAGCAGTTCTTCGGTGTTGCCCTCCCAAAAAAATCCGCTGAGTTTCAACTTTTCACCCTCAAAAGTCAGAACGTTCGCGCCAGTTTCGCTCGGCTTGAAAAACGCATCGCCCTGGACGAAGAGCGGAAGGGAGTCAGAGTCGTAGCCAATGGTCAGAAAATGGTTTCGATTAATCGTGGCTCGAACGATCGCACCGGGAACCTCGATCGGTTTGCGATTCGCCGGTTCCTTTTTCGTTGAGGGCTGTCGTGCGGGCTTTTGTCGCGCCTCCGGCGGCGTCTTATCGGCTGAGGTGTCTGGCTTTTCTTCACTGCCGATCGTACGGGACGAGGTAAGTTTGGTATCGGGATCAGCGGCGAATTCGCTGGCGCCTCCGATGCACACAAGGACGCCTCCGCGGCTAACCCAGCCTCGGAGGTCATCGAGTTGGGTGTCTGTAAACGCTTTTTTGTAGTGTGAGGCTTCGCCATCAGGCAGAATCAGCACGTTGATCTGGTCAAGCACGTCTGTCGTCAAATTCTCAAGCGAAACGGGAACGGGATTGAGGGCGCACTGATGCTCCAGAAGGAACCGCACTAGCCCGTAGCTGGTTGGGGCGACCGGCTCATCCGCGAGGATCGCTACCTTGGGAGTTTTGAGTGCATACTCTGCCTCCGATCCGATACCGTGCTGGCCGCTATCCGGAAACGCTGAACGGATCGATTGAACAACCACTCCGTTTTTCTCCGATAAGTCCGTCAGGATTTGCCGGAGATTGGCGGGATTTCGTTCATCCCGCAGGATGAAAGTGCCGCGAGGAAAACTTTTGCCAGCCGCGCGGAACTCCTCGTCGGACGTGTCGATCCGATATCCTTGCTGCAACAGAGAGAGCGCCATGCGCATCGCCGCGACTGATGCTGGTTCGAAAGCGTAAGCAACCCCGGATTCAAGCTGGTCGGCCGCGAAGCTGACTTCTTTATCACCTTTTTCCGTGCGCAGGGTGATGCTCGGGTACGCCGCAGAAATCACAGGAGTGAGATCTGTTCGAATAGGTTCGTCAGTGAAATAAGCCTCGACTCCCATTGCTAAAGGAAGAGACCAGGCCGTCACGTCGTAAAATTCGTAATCTCGCTTGGCTTCCTCAGTACCTTTGGCTTCGTTCTGCTTTCGCAATTCATCCTGGCGTTTCAGAAATTCCGAGTCCTGCGGGGTCTCGATCTCCAGCAATGCGCTCGCCATTCTGCCGAAAGGTTGCGCCGCATCGACCAGAAATGAACCTGCCGGAATTCTTTTTTCTCTCGCATCCCCGCCAAAATAGTCTCTTCCTTGCAAGAGCTTAACCTCGGCATTCGTACGCGAGACTTCGATACCCTGTTTTAGCAGCACCGAGACGAGGTCGGCTGCCGCTTGAGGGTCTTTGCCGGGAACCAAAAAATATTTTCGTCGTAGATCGCTGAGAGTCGTTTCGAAGAAATCCCGATAATCACGGAGCCTGCCTTCGCGATTAACGGCGGCAACCTGCACAGTGGCGAGATCTGCCGTAAAATGCTTCGCGATGGCGCCACGGAGCGTCACCACGGTCCCATCGTCTCGAAACCATTGGTACCCCAAAGGGCCGCCGCCATCGGTTTCATAAGTCATTCCGGTAGCTCCGTGGAGCGACGACCAACTGTCCCAGTATCCGGGGTAGAAAAGGTCGAACCTTTCGCGCACGAAATAGGGCCAGGCATATCTGTCGAATGCTTCAGCGTTAGCTTTCCCAAAAATATCGAGCCATTTGATGGTGGTTTTCTCGGGTAAGTTTGGATTAATCGGAAGCGCAGGGGGCGGAAAGAAGTACTCCTTGGTTTGGCCATGATGATCCGCAAGGATTTGTGGATGCCACTGAAGAAAAGCTTTGGTCGCGGCTTGCGATTCCGGTTGAGACACTGAGACCAGATCGCGGTTCAGATCAAAGAAATTATGGTTCAACCGGCCGCTAATGGACCATGGCTCTTGGTGCTCATAAGCAAAATGTTCCGGCCGGCCGATTCCGTGAGCGTTATACCAGGTGGCGAAACGCTCGTGACCGTCCGGGTTTTGACAAGGGTTGATGAGGACCAGAGTGTGATCCAGCGCGTCGCTTAGCGCTAAATCGTTCGAAGCGAGAAGCTGATAGAGGACCTGAATCCCAGCCTCAAACGCGGCCGATTCACTGCCGTGAATACTGTATGACAGCCAGACGACGATCGGCATTTTCTCGATCAACCGATCTAATTCGAGGCCAGCCTTCAGCTTTCTCGGGTCGGCCAATTTCTCAAGTTGTTCCTTAATTAAGTCAAGATGTGCCAGATTACCGGGGGAACTGACCGCAAGCAGATAAAGCGTTCGGTGTTCCGGGGTTTGACCTATCGTGAAAACTCGTAGCCGGTCCGAGTGCTGCTGGTACTCACGCAGCAGGGATTCATAGAGAGCAAACGTCGTGAGGAAATCGCCCGTTTCGTAACCAAAAAAGTTGGAAGGCCGCGGGAGTTCGGGCCGGTAAGGTCCCCGCTCATAAAAGTCAAAAGGGCGGCTAGACACCGGTAAATCGGGGGAATGCGGCTGGGCCTGCAGCTGCAGAATGAAGGCCCAGGAAAGAATCGATAGAAAAAAGAAAGAACGCCTCACGGGACTGACTGTTTTGAGTTTTGGGTTTTGAGTTTTGAGTTTTGCGTAAAGCGTCCCGCTTTGTTCTTCGGAAGAAGCAAAGCGGGACGCTTCGCCTACTTTACGCAAAACCCAAAACTCAAAACGCCAAACTCAAAACTATTAATTATAAGCCTTCTGGTTTTGCCAGCAGCGCCACGATCCGGCGCACAAGCCTACCGGATTGGCCGCCATCGATGACGCGGTGGTCAAAGCTGACCGTCAACTCCGCTTCGAGGCGGGGTACAAAGCGTTCGGAGTTCTCATCCCAGAATGGCCGCTTTTCGCCGTATCCGAGACCGACGATCAGAGTTTCACTTGGAAGCGGTATGGGCGTTGCCCAGTGGACTCCGAGCGTTCCGAAGTTCGTCACTGTAGCGATCGCCGGAATTGAAGCCTCTTGCGGCAAGCGCTTTTCTTTGGCGGCCTGAAGAAATTTCTTGTACTGAGCGGGAAGGTCGGCAAGCGGCTGTTTGTCGAGGTTGGCGAAAACCGGCACAACGACGCCATCCTCCACTTCGACGGCCACACCGATGTCGATGGACGCGGGGAGAACGATTTTATTTCCGACCAAACGTCCGGCGGATTGAGGGGATTCAGCCAAGGCAATCGCTACCGCTTTGGCCAGATAAAGGGCGGGGCCGGGAGAAGGAGTCAGGGTTTTACGATGAGCCAGAATCGGTTCGAGCGAGATTGAGACCCCGAGGGTCGCAAGTGGCCGTGTCCAGCTTCGGCGCATCGAATCGGCGACCGCCAGTCTCATAGGAGACGCCTTCTGTGAAGGAAGTCGATTCACCTGCTGAAGATAAGCTTCGAAATCCTCAATCGTCACCCGACCCCCAATGCCGCTGCCCGGAACGACCCCGGCATCCGAAGTCTGCATGCCGAGTTCCTGCAGTCGTGCCCTCAGCCGCGGCGAGTTGAAACCGCCTCCTTTCTGGTCAACCGGTATTTCCAACCCGTGAGACGGATGCAGGTGAATATTGACTCCATCCGACGATTTATCGTTCAGGCTGTCTTCGGTAACCAGGCTTTGATCGCTCGCCGGTTTTGTGGCGGCGTTTAATCGTTCGGCATCTTCGACCGAAGCTTCGATATAGCCGAGTACGTTTCCGATTGGATAGGTTTCGTTGACTTCGACTTGGAAGCTCTCGATGACACCATCGCAAGGCGTAGTTACGCTCATAACGGCTTTGTTGGTTTCGACCTCGATGACCTCCTGGTCGCTTTCAACCTGATCTCCAACTTTCGCGGTAAGCCGGACGACAGTGGCCTCGGCGATCGACTCACCAAGCTGCGGCATGATGATAGGGACTTTCGGCATAGAAGCGGGGAATTAGTTAGTTCGTTATGATTGAGTGCTAACCGAAGTGCTGACGAATCTTATTCGTGCTTTGGGTTCATCCTACAAATTACCATTTGTAGAGCTGGCGCGCGGCGGCAGCGATCAGCTGGCTCGATGGTTTGTGGGCACCCCAGAGGTTGACATGAAACGGAACCGGCGTGTCCTTGCTGTTGATCCGCTGAGGTGGAGCATCGAGGAGATGGAATCCGTGCGTCACCACACTGGCAATCACTTCGGAGTTGACCCCACCCCAAGGCCAGGATTCTCCAACACAAAGCAGCCTCGCGGTTCTTGCGACCGAGGCGAGCACAGTGTCCAGGTCAAGCGGCTTAACGCATCGGAGGTCGACGATTTCGACCTCAATGTCCTCCTTGCGCAATTGTTCTGCCGCCGCGAGGGCTTCGTGAACCATTGCACTGTAGGCCACAATGGTAAGGTCCCGGCCTGAGCGGGCAACTCTGGCCTTGTCACAAGGCAATCCGCTCTCCGGGAGGGCATCGGCTTTGAGGCGGTTATAGAGGTATTTATGCTCACAGAAAATGACCGGGTCATCGATGTCGACTGCCTCTCGAAGCATGGTGTAAGCGTCTTCGACCGTGGCCGGCGTCATGACGACCAGCCCCGGAAAATGAGCGTAGAGTGACTCCAGGTTTTGGCTGTGAAATGGCCCGCTGCCCGGGTTCCCGCCTGAGGGTAGTCTGATCGTGATCGGACAACAAACCTGCGTCCGCCAATAAAGTGTCGCCGCCTGGTTTACGATCTGGTTGAGGGCCACCGTCGAAAAATCTGCGAACTGCATCTCGACGATGGGACGCATACCCTCGATGGCCGCTCCAATCGCGCTTCCGACCATCGCGTCCTCACTAATAGGAGCATCCAGGATCCGGCCTGGAAATTCCTTTGCCAGGTTCTTGGTCGCCTTAAACGAGCCGCCGAAAGTCGCGACATCCTGGCCGTAAATGTAGACACGCGGATCGTCTCGGAGAGCCTTTTCCTGTGCTTCCCGAATCGCTTCGAGATACGTGATAGTCATCGAACCAACAACGCTTCTGCGATTCTCGGAGTTGCGTACGGGCACCAAGTTTCATCGCTTGGGTCCGCCAGCGGTTCACGTTGTGCCCGGGCCACGGCCTCCTCTACGTGCTGTTTGGCGGTTTTTCTCCAGGTCTCGAGCAACGCCTCATCCGCCCACTTTCGTTCACGCAAATAGCTTTCTGCTACCCTCAGGCAATCGCGGCCGAGCGTGGTCTGGAACAAGCTCTTATCCACGTAAAAAGCGTCATCGTGTTCTCCGTGGCCGGAGAGCCTCAGGCAGCTTCCGACGACCATTTGCGGACCATGACCGGAGCGGGCCCGGTCTGTAGCGTGCGCAACCACCTCGAGACAATCACCGAGATCGGTTCCGTCCATGGTGTAACCTTCAACCCCGTAGCCAATGGCCCGATCTACCAGATTGTTGCAGGCGAACTGGCGGCTGTTTGGCGTCGAGTAGGCGTACTGATTGTTCACGACGATGACCACGAGCGGTAATTTTTCGACTGCGGCCATGTTGATCGCCTCATGGAAGGCGCCGGTAGAGGTTCCGCCGTCGCCGATCGTTGTAGCGCCAATTGCCGAGTTATCCCCTTTGAAGCGTCTCGCCATCAAAGCGCCCGCAACGACAGAGATGAGCGAGCCCAGGTGGCTGATCATTGCGTGACAGCCCTCACGCGGTTTACCCCGATGGACGTTGCCGTCGCGTCCCCGGCTCAGGCCGGTACGGGATCCAAAGTGAACCCTGAAGATATCAATCAGTGATTCACCAAACGCCAGTCGGCCGGCCTGATCGCGGATCAAAGGGCCAAAGATGTCGCCAGACTTCAACCGGGTGCCGATGGCCGCGCTAACCGCCTCTTGTCCCTTCCCCAGGTAAACGCCGCCAGCAATTTTTCCGGCGCGCCATAGACTTGCCAATTTTTCTTCGACGGTTCGTGCGAGCAGCATCCAGTTAAAGGCTTTGATGTACTGTTCCTGGAAAACCGAAGGAACAACATCCCTCTTTGGCTGCGTGAGGGTATCTAACATAAACGATCAATATCAGCTTTCTTGAAAGCCATGCAATGCTTTCCTTAACGTGGCAATCGTAAGCGAAGGCTCCAGGCTTTGCCCTTGCGTGGCGCGCCATGGCGGGCAAAGGCCAGAGCCTTCGCTTACGCTGTGCCGGCGTTTAGGGATGCGTTCCCGCGCGTCCCGGGGTTGCACTTCCATAAAACGTGAACAAGGGGGACCGAGGATAGAATTGCGCAGCGTCATAGCAAAGGGAAGTTTCCAGACGTGCAACGCCGGTCGCGCGGGAGCGCAACCCTACCGCGCCACGCACGCCGACGCGCCGATACGTGTTTTCCCCCAAGTCCCGGTTTGCTAGGAATTCGGAATCCGTTTATAGTCGTGAAGCGGAGTGATTAAGAAGTACAGATGAACGAAGAGAGAGCGCCCGAATATGGTGGTTTTGGTTCTGAGCCCGCAACTCCTCTCGAATACTTAGAGAGAATCATTGCTAGCCTCCCTCCAGGTGACCCAACAAGAAGCGAGCTGATCGATCTCCGGTCCAGCGTTGGCGAACAGGAAGAGATGATCAGCGAAGCTCGGCACACGATCGAAAAACTCGATGAAGTAATCAAGAAGGTGACGTCCCCTGCGAACCGCATCGGGACGTATCTCGGCAGTCCCAACAAAGAGACTGCGCAGATTGTTGTCGGAGGATCGGACTATTACTGCAACGTCGATCCGAGGATCAACATGTCGAAGCTAAAAAAAGGAACACGCGTTCTGGTAAACGAAGCGTACGTGATCGTCGGAGATCTCGGATACGATCTATCGGGTCCGGTCACCAAGATCACCGAGCTCCTTGGGACGGATCGTCTCCGGGTCGGCATGGAACATGGGATGCAGTCGGTTGTGCTGCAGAGATGTCAAGATCTCATGAAGGAATCATTAAAGGTAGGTGATGAGATCCGGGTGGACCCGAATTACCGCATTGCCATCGAGGTCTTGAGTCAATCGGCTACCGAAGAGTATTACCTCGACACGGTACCCGAGTTGCCATGGGAAAAGGTCGGCGGCCAAAAGGAAGCACTCAGCGCTATCAAGGATGCGATCGAATTACCTCTTTTGCATGCTGATCTGTTCGCGAAATTTCAGCACCAGACACCCAAAGGCTTCCTTCTCTACGGACCGCCCGGTTGCGGCAAAACGTTGATCGGAAAAGCGACTGCCTACAATTTGACCGAACAACTGAAGGAAAAGACCGGCGAAGATATGCAGCAGTTCTTCATGCATATCAAAGGTCCGGAAATCTTAAACATGTGGGTCGGAGAGTCCGAACGCATGGTCCGTGAGATCTTTTCGACTGCGCGGGAAAAGCGAAAAGAAGGGTTTTTACCTTTCATCTTCATTGACGAGGCGGAGAGCATTCTCGGTACCCGTCGAGCGGGTCGTTATTCGAACATCTTGTCGACGCTGGTCCCCATGTTCTGCACAGAGATGGACGGGATTGAGTCCTTGAACGAAGTGGTTATTATTCTGGCCTCTAACCGGGCCGACTTGATTGATCCTGCCATCCTGCGACCGGGCCGCATTGACCGAAAAATCAAAGTAGATCGCCCGGATCGGGAAGCCGCCCGCGAGATCTATAGAATCTATTTGAGCGAAGATCTGCCTTATGATCCGGAATTGGTGAAACGATCCGGTGGAGTTCCGCAAGCGGTCTCCCGTTTGATTGATAAGGTCGTCGAGGCTCAATTTTCCCGTAAGGAAGAGAACCGCTTCCTGGACGTCATCTTAAGAAGCGGAAAACGCGATACCCTTTATCGAGGAGATTTGGTCAGCGGAGCGATTATTGCTTCGATCGTCGAACGCGCGAAAGAATTGGCAATCAAACGCGCTATTAACTCCACGCTGGAAGAGGGGATCAGCGAATCGGACTTGCTCCTTTCTCTAAATACCGAGTATTCAGAAAACGATATTTTCCCGCCGACGGACATTGTAGAGGATTGGCTGAAGCTGATCGACTACGAGTCAGAGAACGTCGTCAAGGTTTCTCCCGTAAGAGGTAGTGAGAGACCGACGGGAGAATCGCATGTCATTTAATTTGGTTCTTGACCCTGGCGCACCTTTTAGTTGCATGAAGCGGGTTTTTGGTATCGAAACGGAATACGGTATTACCGTAAACGGGGTCGACACCGTTGATGTAGTGGCTGAATCTATCGAACTTGTCAGGTGCTACACCGAGCACGGTGCGTTGTTGAAGTGGGATTACGATCTGGAAGATCCGCACATGGATGCGCGCGGGTTCCGTGCGCAGTCTCTGATGCAGGATACGGACGAATCGGCTTACTATGAGCTCGACAAAAATCGGCCTCTCAGTTTCGAGGAGATCAAAAGCGATCTGGTGTTGAGTAACGGTGCCCGCTTTTATAACGACCACGCTCACCCGGAGTATTCGACTCCGGAGTGCACTCGGCTTCGAGATATCGTGGCGCAAGACAAAGCCGGGGAACGCATCTTGAGCGAGTGCGTCCGTCGCCGAAACAAAAAGATCGCGCCAGAAAGGGAAGTCCGGCTCTACAAAAATAACACCGATTTCATTGGTCACAGCTACGGATGCCATGACAATTATCTGATGAGTCGATCGGTGCCTTGGGATCGACTGGTAGGTGATGTGATTCCTTTTTTGGTGACCCGGCAGATCTTTGCCGGCGCTGGGAAGATGGGCGTTGAAGGCGAAGGATCGTCGGGCCAACCCGGTATTTATCAGATTTCGCAGCGGTCAGACTTCTTCAGCGTGTTAGTAAGTATCGACACGATGAACCGGCGCCCGATTGTGAACACGCGAGACGAGCCGCACGCAGATCCCGGCAAATATCGTCGGTTTCACGTGATTCTAGGAGACGCCAATATGAGCGAGTTCGCGACGGCGATGAAGATCGGAACCATGTCTTTGGTCCTGGAGTTGGTTGAAAAACGCGAGGCCCCGCAATTAGAGGTCGCGCAACCCGTCGACGCAACAAAATCGATCAGCCGCGATCCAACATACGACTGGATCATTGAGCTGAAGGATGGCCGCAAGATCTCGGCCATTGAGATCCAGCGAATGTATCTTGCACAGGCTCAGAAGCATTGCGACCGGACGGATCAGGAGGTTTGCTGGATTCTGCAGGAGTGGGAGAACATCCTCAATGACCTCGAAGTCGATTTCATGCGATGCGTCGATCGAATCGACTGGGTTGCGAAAAAATATCTGCTCAATACTTTTCAGGAAAGCGAACGCTTGAATTGGACAGATCCGTGGTTGCAATCCATTGATCTCGAGTATCACAACATTGCGTTGGAACAGGGGCTCTACTACGAATTAGTCCGGCAAAATCAAATCCGGCGGATCCTGAAAGAGGACGAGATAAAGACGGCTATCTTTATGCCACCGGAAACGACCCGAGCGTTTTTTCGCGGACGGTCCGTCGCCCGATTCAATGCTCAGATCCACACGATCCATTGGGACGAGGTTGTTTTCGACCTGGATTCAGGCCAGCGTCGTGTTTCTTTCAACCACGCCTCTGACGATGAGCGAATCGATCGCTTGAACACGGTTATCCGAGAGGCGGTTAACTATAAAGATTTCCTGCATCTCCTGGAGAAGTTCGATCAATAGATTCGCGGGCGAGGAAGCTTTAAGGCAGGAGTCAGGGGTTGCAGGAGTTCAGGAGTTGCAGAATCGGACGGCGCCTTTCCGAGGATGGTACTCATCCGCTTTTACCCGATGAAGAATTCAAGCCGGCTCCTGAACTCCTGCAACTCCTGACTCCTGAACTTCTGTCTTTTTTCGGGAGTAGACAGAACTGAGAAGAGAGGTTTTCTTCCTTCATGAAATCGGCTTACCAGCTCGCAATGGAACGCCTGGAGAAGCAATCTCCTTCGCAGAAATTGACGGACGATCAGCGCTCTCGGATCGCGGAGATCGATTCTCTGTACAAGTCTAAAATGGCTGAGAAGGAGTTGCTCCTTAAAGACCAAATCCAGCGGGAGCAAGTGGCTGGGAAATTTTCTGAGGTCGAGAAGCTGCAGCAGCAACTCTCTTCCGAACTGCGGCGACTTGCCCAGGAATGTGAATCCAAGAAGGAAAAGGTGAGAGAGGGGGAGCCGGGGGTGAGAGGTGAGAGGCGAGAGGGGGGGGGGGGGAGGGGGGGTGAGAGGCGAGAGGGGAACGGAGGGGCTGGTTTGACTTCTCGGCTTCACTCGCTCGCGGGTCCGCACTAGCCACCAGCCACTGTCTAGTGCATGAAGTGTCCGTGACTGACAACAATTGATTGGCCGGTTAATGCGTTGCTCGGAAAGCTCGCCAGGAACACTGCGGTTGCGGCAACATCTTCTATCGAAGTGAATTCGCCACTGACCGTTTCCCTTAACATTACGTTTTTGATGACTTCCTCTTCGGTAATTCCGAGCAGTTGCGCCTGCTCAGGGATCTGTTTTTCAACCAATGGAGTACGCACAAAACCGGGGCAGATTACGTTTGATCTTATTCCATGTTTGGCGCCTTCCTTGGCGACGGCTTTCGCCAGGCCGACAATGCCGTGTTTCGCCGCGATGTATGCCGATTTATTCGGCGAAGCGATATGCGAATGGATCGATCCCATATAAAGAATCGTTCCGCCTCGCCTATTTGAAATCATTGCCCGCATCGCCGCGCGAGTCGTCAAAAAGGAGCCGTCCAAGTGGATCCCAACCAGTTTCCGCCAATCCGAAAACGAAAAGTCGACGATCGGATTTATAATCTGGATTCCGGCGTTACTCACCAACACATCCACTCCACCGAAATTCTGCACAACTTGTTCCATTCCGGCATTAACCTGGTCCTCGTTCGCCACGTCCATTTGAATTGGAATAGCCCTGCCTCCTGCCGAGTTGATCTGCTTGGAAACGGCTTGTGCAGCGCTAAAGTTTAGATCTGCAATCGCCACGCTCGCGCCCTCTCGGGCAAAAGTCTCGGCGATCCCTTTTCCGATTCCGCTACCCGCACCGGTAATCAGGGCGGACTTCTCTCTAAGCTTCATGTCTGTTCATTTTAGCGAATGTAAGCGAAGGCTCCAGCCTTTGCCCGTGTCGAGAGACGGAAGACGATCACACAAAGGCCACGAAGGTCACAAAGATTTTTAAAGAACGGAATTGGACAACGTCTGATTCTGACAACTTTTATCTTCGTGACCTATTCTGACCTTCACGACCTCGGTGTGATTCTTCCCTCCGCCTTAAAGGGAGTTTAGATTGGGCGGTCCCTCTATTCATTTGTTGTACGGACAACCGCGTCGTGCATGGTTTGCAATTCGGAGCATCGGTTCCCCTGGCACCTGCCGGCGAAGGGATCTGATTTCCGTGTCGGGTAGAGAAACAAGCTCGGTAACGAACCAACCTAGAAGATGTCAATGCAACCTCCAACCGCTGCTGGCGGCGCTACACCGTCTTATCCTCCATGCGTCGAACACGGGATATGGACCCCGATTCCGGCCGCTCCTCCAAGCGATGCGCGTAGCCTCACACTGAGGGAAATCGACCCGGATGAATCGCACACCGTCAAACAACGAGGTGTCATGACCTTCCATACAGTCGGGTGTTCTGGCGACTTCAAGGATCATGTGCCGGGCTTGCAAGTGGCTAAGGCGATGGCAGCACAAATCTCGGATCCCCGCGCAGGCGGCGGGAGTTCAGCGGCTGTCGCGGCGTCGTTTTTGTATCATCTCGGCGACCTCGTCTACAAGGACGAAGATCCGTCGGATCCGGATGGCAAGGATCAGGCCTTGATGTACAACTCTGAGTTCTACGCCCAGTACACGAGTTACGGCCGCAACATTTTCGCGATCGCGGGTAATCACGACTCTAAAAGCTCCGACCGTAAGAAGAAGTCAGCGATCGTTCATTTCCTGCAAAATTTTTGCGGCTCGAAAAGAGAAGCGAGTCCGGACAATCGGACGGACAAGCGGCTGACAATGATTCAGCATTACCCCTACTGGTTGTTCGAAACATCAGTTGCGTACGTCGTCGGTCTGCATACGAATGATATAAACGGCGGGCAATTGGACGATCCTATGGGGACGGCCAACCTCCAATATCGGTGGCTCGTCAAAACCTTGAAGGAGATCAAGGGCGCCGCCAACGGCAAGGTGGTTTTCCTCGCGCTGCACTATCCTCCTTATTCGGGCGCAGCGAATTTTGCCGAGCGCGGCGACCCAAACTTGGGTCCGACGCCGCGCCGACCGCCTCCAGCTGGGGTCCTGCAACCGCTTGGCAACATCCTGCAACAGGCTTTTCACGAGAGCGGTCAGTATCCTGACGTTGTTCTCTCAGCTCACGCTCACCTCTATCAGAGAATCATCTACACATATGCCAACGGGTGGCAAATTCCTTATATCATTGCCGGCAGCGGAGGTCATGCACCGGTCGAAAAGCTCTCTAAAACTTGCTCCGGTGAGATGATTACTCTCCCTAACGTGCCATTCGATGTCGTACTCTCTCTCGGGGCGGCTTTGCCAAAAGGGGACTCGGCCAAGGTCGTCGCTTACAACGACAAGGAATTCGGCTTCGTGCGTTTAACCGTCGATATCAACGAGAAAACGGTGATAGGTGAGTTTTTTGCCGCCTATGACCCGTCTAATCCAGGTGCCGCCCTGCCGGCGTTATCGGACTCTTTCACCCTTCGCCTGCAAAAGCATACCATTGATTAGTCGGATTGATCCGGCGGAACCTACGGGCCGGGGGAATGTAGCATAGGCTTCCAGCCTGTGTTCTGCACTGGTTGAGCGTAAGCGAAGGCTCCAGCGCTCGTGGCGTGCCAACAGGCAAAGGCTGGAGCCTTCGCTTACGCTAATCGCAGAAAACAGGCTGGAAGCCTATGCTACTTTACAGACTTCCGAGCAAAACACCGTCCCAAACCTCTCCTTATCTTTCGCGTCATTCGGGTCAGCCAGATATCTTGACCATGGAAGTATGCTCGGACTTCGCAAGGGTGTATCGGCATCCGGTTCCGGCGGGTATGCTGAAACCGCCAGCCTTTTGGACAAGGCTTGTTGGAATATCTACTCTCATGATAGAGAAACCCAAAACATGAGGGAGAACCACTCTTGAAACTTCGAGCCTTTGCCGTCATGCCGTTCGGCGCGGTCGACATCCATTTGGCTGACCGCTCGAACCCGCTCAAGATTGACTTTGATCGCGTCTACCGTGAGCTCATTGTACCCGCCCTTCAGAGGGCAGATTGCGAGCCATTCCGCGCCGATAGCCAAATTTCCGCTGGCGATATCCGGACGGACATGTTCTTCGAACTGGTCACCGCCGACGTGGTCGTGGCGGACTTATCAATACCGAATCCCAATGTCTACTATGAGCTCGGCATCCGCGATGGCGTCTGCCCGCGGGGCGTGCTCATCATTCAAGGGGGATGGTCGGTATCTCAACCCTTTGATGTTGCTCAGGACCGCTGTTTTAAGTATGACGGCATGCTGTTTTCGCTCGACACCGATGCCGCCAAGTCGCCTGCGGAAAACGCCAAAGAGATCGCGGAAGCAGTCGATGCGCTAGCCTCGGTTCTCAGCCGCGCCCTCGCATCCGATGCGCAGGGAACCGGCAGCCCATTGTACGCGCACCTCCCAGGCCTGAAACCCGTGAACTGGGATGGCATTGAAATCTCCCGGGCGCGTTATTTCGGAACGCTGCAGCAAGATTGGGAAGAGCGGGTTCGCAAGGCTCAGGAGATGGATCGCCCCGGTCACATCATCACTATTGCGCAGGATGCGCCGACTCGCCTTCATCGAACGAAGATCCTCTCGGAAGCCGCGCGCGCTTTAATCGGGCTCTGCCAGTTCGCCGCTGCCGAAGAGGTACTCGAGGAAATCCTGCAGCTCACGCCCGATGACATCAATTCTCAACTTTACCTTGGCGTCGTTCAGACCATCCGCGGCGATACCGGGCGTGCCGAACATCAGTTGCGCTACATGTTACGGCAGCACGAGGCAAATCCGAAAGCGGGCGCCGCTCTCGGATTTGTTTATCGCGTCCTTTGGTATCTGCAATGGAAGGACGACCCTAATCCGCGAGAGCGTGCAAAACAGTCTTCGCGACTCCTGCTCTCCTCAATTCGCAGCTTCTACAATGTACAGAGGCTTCATCCCGAAGAGTATTTAAGTGGCTACAACGCGCTTCTTCTCATGGCAGTCACTGCGGAACTCTTCCCCGGCATAGAGTTGCCTCCGCGCTTGGTTGACCGCGACGAATTGGCCGTTGTCGTCCGTTACGCAGCGAACTCGGCAAGGGAAAATGCCGAAGAAACCGGAGACTATGACACCCAGTTCTGGAGCGCCGTTGCCCTATCCGGCCTGGAAATGCTAAAGGACAACAAGAGTGCTGCGATCCAAGGTATCGTGGACGCCTGTTCTGTACCCTCCGCCACCCTCTTTTTTCTTCAGTTGCTTAAAGAGCGTCTGGACTTGCTGAAACGTCTCAACTTCAAATCGGACATCGTGAACGCTGGCATCGAGACTGTCGAGGCCGCCCTCCACTCCAAGAAGCAGCAACAGAAATGGGCAAAAGTGGTGGTCTTTCATGGTTATCCGATCGACAAACCGAATCTTTCCGTTGCCCGTTTCCCGGCAACCGCCGCAACCGCGGTAGGTCACCGGATCGACGAAGTCCTCGACGCGTGGAAGATTGGGAAGGGGGATCTGGCAATCTGTGGCGGATCAACTGAGGGCGATGTGATGTTTGGAGAAAAGTGCCTCGCCCGCGAGGCCCAAGTCCGTCTTCTCATTCTGGAGCCGACGCCCCTGCAGTTGGCGGAAGTCTTTAGCGATCCGGTTTCCAGCGAATGGGCGACGCGGAGTTCCTCTCTGGTGGATCACCCCGCGACGGAGGTTTGGTATCACCGGGCCGAACTGGGCGATCCTGTCGAGACGGCTGATATTCAAGGTCGACACAACCGATGGATTTTGTATACCGCCCGCATGGAAGCGGAAAACGCCACCGAAGAAACGCGTCTATATGGTTTGATCCTTTCGGATGGCAGCCTCGAGGTAACGGACCCCGAAGATCCGTCGTTCTTCATCTCGGAGATCCGTTCTTCGAATCGATACAAGGGCCGCGTGCTAACGATCGACCCGTGCCGCGTCCAGGGTAAAGCCCAATAGGCGTGTCAACCGCCGGATCGCTCAGGAATCCTCGCGTCGTCTACGCAACAGCGCGACGATCGGCAGAGTCCGAGCCAGCATCGCTCACCGACCGCTAAGGATTTGTGAGCGATGGCGGCTGAATACCGCACCGTCCTCAATTACAAAGAGCTTCACCACTGTTTCGACGGCTTCGTCCATGTGCCATCGACGACAACACTCGTCAGGTCGATGCGGGAGTTGCTCTGGATCAGCTGAGCGACCCTTTTTAGCTCGAGGCGAACGCATCCGTGTGAGGCTGCGGACTTCGGAACAGACGGAAAATAATGGAGAGCGACGCCTCGCGCCCGAACAAACCAGGTGACGTAGGTTGCGCGAGAATCACTGTTCAAACTGTCTTGGAATCCTGAAACGACAAAAGTTCCTTTGGGAGTACACTTGCTGCCGGAGCGCTGGCTGGTGGCTGGATCGTCGCAATTCAGCCCCTTCAATCCCGCACCGGGTGAACTGCGAAAGGGCCCGGACTCCTGCGCGGCTGCCTGTGGCCCTGTCCATGTCAGGGTCACGGGATGATCTGGATCCTCTAGCTTGACCGAGATTTGTTGGATATACGTTTCAGGAAAATCGCTGTTGCGGAAGGGGTGCGGCGCTGAAACTTCGGCGAGCGCGAGTTCTTTATTTCTCGGTTGTGTCTTGTTGGTTGCCGCGCCGGAAGCCTTGGCACGATCCACAGCTTCTAGTTTCTTGGCTTCTGCAATGCGTTCCTGCAACGTAGGCACCGCCGGTACTTTGGTTGGTTTCTTAGGTGCCTCGGTCTGCTTCCCGGGTGCTGTTTTCTTGGTGGCAGGCTTCCTTTTGGTTTTGGTGTTACTCGCCTGGTCACCCTTGCTGGCATTAGCCGATAGCGAAGTGGCTTTTTTCATTCCACGGGCCAAGTTGCACTCCGGTTCAAGAAAGCGCAAGGATGTAAGACACCGGGCCTATGGAGATCAGCCGAATATTTTTAAATAGCTGGTTGAGTTAAGTAGCTGGTTGAGGCGGCGGATTGGCCGCGTCGCCCGGCATCAAATTCTCATCCTCTACTTTCGCGTTGAGATTTCCCTTTTGATCGTATTCCAGGCTGACGACCCAGCCGAACACATCTTCGGGCCATCTTCCGTCAGGAAGTAATTTGTGAGGATCGGCGCCCAAAGCGGCGAGCAATTTCGGGATCTTCCCGTGATGCCAGCAAACAAGGATATTCTTATTGCTGTAACGTCCGGCGTGAAGCTCCTGAGCAAGTGCCGCATACTCGTCGTCTTTGAAATCCGTATTGATAACGAGTCCGAGAGCCTTGCTCAGCGGTTTGATGGTTAGCCTGGGACGCTTGCTCTCTCGGGAGTCCTTCGCGGCAAATAGGTAGTCAAAATGAATTGCATTCGAATTAACAGTGAAATGCTTGAAATAATCCACATAGGCGTTGGCTCGTGCATCCCCGGCGGGAGCCAACCCGTCACCAGCGTCGGATTTCTCGGCGTGACGAACGATGATAATGACGCTGCTTTGCAGTTGGCTGGCATTCGTACAATGCACGCCCATCCAGAGCAGAACCACCGTGATTAACGATATGAGGTTCTTCATACCGATAAAACTAAACTAGATTTGCAGTTTGCACCTTACTCCTTTCGGGTACTAGGCAAGCATACGTGAATCATTTAGGATCTGGTTGGTAGCCAATCCCCACAACTCTTCATGATAACCCGAGCACGTTTAATTTTTTCAGATCGTTTACCCGATCTGACCTCCTTGGTAGCGGTTTTCTCGTTACTGCCATTCGGTGGTTCGCTGACGGCGCAACCGGTAGATCGCTATGCCTTACCTCTCGATCGAGAGGCACCACGCGGCG
>Ga0210408_10002455_pt1 | contig 18021 bp, 16 predicted proteins | sample IncBWH4MmetaG_FD_155471 | JGI IMG/M metagenome (GOLD analysis project Ga0210408, IMG submission 155471) | Forest soil microbial communities from Barre Woods Harvard Forest LTER site, Petersham, Massachusetts, United States - Inc-BW-H-4-M | ecosystem: Environmental > Terrestrial > Soil >...
GGCCGAAGCGCAGCCGCAAGGAAGCATTTGGTGATGACATCGACGTTGTAGCCGAATCGCGACATCAGTTCATCGGCAAAACCCCGGCCGATAAAGTCGCGACGTTTCGGCGGGGCCCAAGGCCGGCGGCCACGAATCAAACGAGGCGGGCAACGGGCCCGCCTCGCATCTCAGACCGCGTCAATCGAACGCGCTCAGTAGCACCAGCGCGGATCGGCCGCGACATATTGGCCGGAGGGATAGCGGTAGTAGCAGTTGCCATCGGCAAGGTAGTAGCCCGGCCGCGAAGCGGCGGTAGCGCCCGCAATCGCGCCGGTGGCGCCGCCGATCACGGCGCCGGCAGCGGCTCCGGAGGCGCGCCCGGTCAGAAGCCCGCCGAGCAGGCCGCCGACCACGGCGCCACCGACGGCACTTGCAGCCGGATCCGGCGGCGGTGGTGGAGGCGGCGGCGCCGCGACATAGGCGGGGGGCGGCGGTGGATACCCACCAGCGGCCGGATAAACGTCGTCGGCGTAATCCTCGGAGATGTAGGCCGGCGGACCATCCATCTGCTCCGGATAGAAATACCAGACGCCGCCGACGTCCCACCACCAGCCATCCCGCCCATTGTGGATTTCGTGGCGCCAGTGACCACGGTCCCAGGCCATGCGGCCGCGATACGGGTTGCCGCCATAGACGCGCATGGACGGCTGTCCCGGCCCTGCGACGTGCGCCGCCGGACGGCCTTGCCTGGCCTGTGGCGGCGGCCCGCCGCCCGCGCCCGCCGCGGGCGGATTGTGCTGCGGGTTGTGCTGTTGCTGCTGCTGGGCCTGCGCTGCGCACGCAAGCAGGGACAGCGCGGACACCAGCGACACGACGATCGTGGATCGGCTGGACATTTTCATGCTGGGATATCCCCCCTTATTGCCAGATGCTGGCGGCCGAAACCGAGAAGTCGCTTGCGGGCCGGCCTCGGCCAGGAATCTCTTGGGACGGCCAATATGCCGTCATCGATGCGGTCTGCAACTCGACAATAGCGGTCTCGGCCGATTTGTAATGTTACAAGGCGGTAAGACGAACAGAATATGGCCGATTGCGGGCAGGCCCGAGTAATTCCAGCGCTCGAGGCCCGGCTTGCCTCGGAACGCTATCGGGCGGGCTCGATGACATTGCAATTGGTTCGTCCGGACATCAGGCAGTCCTGCATCTTGCTTGCAGCTGACAGATCCCGCGCCAGCCACAGCCCGAACGCCAGAAGCACAGCCGCAATGATCAGGCCAACCATCGCGCCGCGCCGGCTGTCGCCTTGTTCGGGTTCTGTCATCATCACGGGTCCGTTTAGCAAGAGCAGCCCTGCTCCTACCACGCCCGCCACGCGACCGTCATACACCGCGCCGCATGGCTGTCGCCTTGCCCGTGCGGTCGGCGACCGGCTGGAGCTGCTCCAGCCGCGTGCAGCTGGTCAAAAACGCGATTCGATGACACTGCCAATCGGGGCCAAGCGCGCTCACGACGGGCCTGGGATAGGCGACGGCAATCGACAACAAGCCGGTCGCGCCGAGCGACATCGCAGCAGCCACGACAAGGGCTAGTTTCCCGCGGGTCCATGATATGCCATTCATCTTACAACTCTCCAGTCCCACAGGCGGATAGATTAGCACCGCCCCTCGCATCGGCTTGTGAACGAGATCACCAATCTGGTCGTCTTTTGAGCGATCTCAACCGCCCTTGCGCGATCGTGATCGCTAAAATTGCGCGAAAATTCCTCACTCACGCCCTAGTGTCCACTTTCCGACGTTCCTATCATTTTGCCGCGAGGTCGTTTACGAACGTCAGAACCAAGGCACCAGCCGACACGCCCGACTGGTAACTTGCCCGAATCAGCCCGGAAATAACGAGGCTTTGGTGGATAATGGGTGGCGTCCCGGCGCGCCACGCTGTAAATCGCTGTCCAACGCCTGTCGACCGCGCGCGCCGCGGTTGGACTGCGGATTTGTAACGACATGAAGAGAATAACAGGCTCGTTCGATGAGTGGATTCAAGGAACCCGGCTTCACGGACCGACAGAAAGCGGCCCTGCAGGCGAAGCGACATCTGCTGGATAAATTCCGTGCCCAACCTGGGCCCGATGATCCGGAGGTCCTCAAGCGCAGGACCGAGCGCGAGGCGATCGCAACTCGCCGCGAGGCGGCACGCCAGGCGCGTGAGGCCGAACTGGCCGATCAGAAACGGCGCGAGGAAGAAGCCGCTGCCGCGGAAGCCGCGCGCATTGCGCGTGAGAAGGAAGAGGAAGACGCACGACTGGCCGCGCTCGAAAACGAGCAAAAGGCCAAGCGCGATGCGCGCTATGCCGCGCGCAAAGCCAGGGGCAAGCGCAAATAGCCGGTCGCGCGTCCTACGCGCAGATCGGCGCGTGGTCCGCTTCCGGCATTCGCGCTCCGTGGCGTCCGGAACTTCCGCGAATGTCGGAATCAAGGGAACGCGAGCACGTGGCATTGCTCGCGGGGCCTTGGATTTGAGGTTCGCTTTTTCGAGTTCGCGGCGAATGCGCAGCGAACTCGAATCCGCGACACGAGCGCGAAGTGCGAACGCGGTTTGTCGGAAAGCGTACCCTTGGGCGCGATCCGAGGGACCATGCTCCAAACAACAGCCTTGGAGCGCGATGGCGATTCGATCCGAAGCCATCACGCTCTGATCTTACTGCATCCAGTGGAGCGGATTTGACGTTGGCTACCCGTCGGCCGCGAGTCCTTCATGTGAACGTCAAATCCAAGCCTCCACTTGCACAATCGCGTGCTAGTGGTCCTTTGCTTCTAACATTCGCAAGAGTGCTCTCCGCGAACGGGATGCGAATGTAGAAGCGGACCACTAGCCGTCGTCACTCCCGAGCATTCGCAGAACGCGAATGTGCCCGGAATCCAGAGCCGCAGCCGGAAATGATCGCGCAAGATCATGGTTGCGCGGATTGCGTTCCGTGCAAACAGCAAGGGTTACGGATTCCGGGCTCGCGCGGAGCCCGTCATTTCAAGGCGAGCGCTAATCGCGCTCGCTGGGGGCCGCGCTACGCGCGGACCCGTTGGCGCGCCCTGGAATGACGGTGGCGAGGGCGAGTGGGCTTGTGACGCGACAGGGTTAGTTCTTCTTCATCATGCCGTCGTCCTTTTTCATGCCGTCCTTCGACATCGTGTCCTTCTTCATCATGCCATCGTCCTTCGACATGGTGTCCTTCTTCATGCCGTCCTTGGACATCGTGTCCTTCTTCATGGCGTCGTCCTTGCCCATCTTGTCCTGGGCGAAGGCGGCGGGGGCAAACGCAAGGCTCAGCGCGAGAGCCGCAGATGCGAGTCCTGATGCGACACGGATGGTCATGGCTGGTATTCCCTTTGAACGAGTGTCCTGACAGCGACGGATGCCGCTTTGGTTGTTGACGCACCTGCCTGCTCTCCTGTTACGTACATCGGGACTTTTTTTAAGACTGGGGGCTTTCGAGACACGTATCGGGGTTCAGCCACGAGGCACGACACAATTTCGTCCGCGAATATTGTGTAGTGCCGGACCAGCAGAGTGCGTCGCAACAAAGGCGGCGGCTCGGCCTCGATCCACGAGACGAATGGCACTTTGGCCGGCCAACAGGCGCTCGAGACGCTGGCACGAGGTGCAACCCACCAAACAGTTGTTCCAGGGAGTTACCATGCTGACACGCCGCCACGTTCTCGCCTCCACGCTTGCCGCACCCGCCCTGCTCCATTTCGGCACCGGCACCGCGAAAGCCGCCACCACGCTCAAGATCTCGCATCAGTTTCCCGGTGGCACGATCGACAAGGGCGATTTCCGCGACCGGCTCTGCCGCATGTTCGCCGCGGAAGTCGCCAAGCGTTCGAACGGCGAGATCGCGGCCGAGATCTATCCGAACTCGTCGCTGATCAAGACCAATGCGCAATTCTCCGCGATGCGGAAAGGTGCGCTCGATATCAGCCTCTACCCGATGCCCTATGCCGGCGGCGAACTGCCGGAGACCAATATCGGGCTGATGCCGGGCCTGGTCACGACCTACGACCAGGGCTTGAAGTGGAAGGGCCAGCCGGTCGGCAAGGCTTTGAGCGATTTTTTGGCCGACAAGGGCATCATCCTGTTGAGTTGGGTGTGGCAGGCCGGCGGGGTCGCGAGCCGTCCGCGCGCGATCGTCGCCCCGGAAGACGCCAAGGGCCTGAAGGTCCGCGGCGGCTCGCGCGAGATGGACATGGTGCTGCAGACCGCGGGCGCCTCGGTGCTGTCGGTGCCCTCGAACGAGATCTACGCCGCGATGCAGACCGGCGCGTGCGACGCCGGCATCACCTCCTCCACCAGCCTGATCTCATTCCGGCTCGAGGAGGTCTCGAAATTCCTGACCTCCGGCGCCGGCGCCTCCTACTGGTTCATGCTGGAGCCGTTGATGATGTCAAAGACCATTTTTGACGGCCTGCCGAAGAACCATCAGGACATCATCCTTGCCGTCGGCGCCGAACTGGAGGCGTTCGGCAAGAAGGGCGCGCAGGAGGACGATGCCGAGGTCGCGAAGGTCTATGAGAAGGCCGGCGCCAAGGTCACGCCGCTCGATATTTCGACCGTCAACAAGTGGCGCGACATCGCCCGCGATACGGCCTGGAAGGACTACGGCGCCAAGACTGCGACCGCGGCCAATCTGCTGAAACTCGCATCCGACATCGCCGCATGATGCATGGTCCACTTCCGGAGCGCGACGACGCTACGCACGCCCCGACCAGCCACCCGCTGGTCGGGGTTTGCGAACGCGCGCTTCGCACCTGCAACCGCGTCATCGTCGTGTTGGCGGCGCTCGCGCTGATCGCCGCCTGCGCGATCCTGAGCTACAGCGTCCTCAGCCGTGCGCTGTTCCACGCCGCCAATTACTGGCAGGACGAGGCTGCGGTGTTTCTGCTGGTCGGCGCGACCTTCATGACCGCGGCCTATGTGCAATCCGGCCGCGGCCATATCGGCATCGAGGCCTTCGTCGGCCTGCTCTCGCCGCGCGCCAATCGCATCAGGCTGTGGTTGATCGACCTCGCGAGCCTGTCGTTCTGCGCTTTCTTCACTTGGAAGTCGTGGACACTGACGCACGAAGCCTGGAGCGACGGCCAGGTCTCCAACTCGATGTGGTCGCCGCCGCTCGCGATTCCCTACGGGCTGATGGCCTGCGGCATGACCCTGCTCTGCCTGCAGATCCTGTTGCAGCTCGCTGTTCCCCTGAGCGGAGCGAAGGCCCGATGAGTGTGCTCGGAATAGGCATCTCCTACGGGGTTGCAACGCTGTTTGCGATGTTCTCCGGGATGCCGATCGCCTTCGCGCTTGGCGCGGTCGCCGTGGCGTTCATGGCGATCTATATGCCGGCCGCCTCCCTCGATACGGTGACGCAGAACGTCTACGAAGAAATGGCCTCGATCACGCTGTTGTCGATCCCGCTCTTCATCCTCAAGGGCGCGGCGATCGGCAAGTCGCGCGCCGGCCAGGACCTCTACTCCGCCCTGCATGCCTGGCTGCATCGGATCCCCGGCGGCCTCGGCGTCGCCAATGTCTTTGCCTGCGCGCTGTTCGCGGCGATGGCCGGCTCCTCGCCCGCGACCTGTTCGGCGATCGGCTCGGCCGGCATCCCCGAAATGCGCAAGCGCGGCTATTCCGGCGGTTTCGCGGCCGGCATCATCGCCGCCGGCGGCACGCTCGGCATCCTCCTGCCGCCGTCGATCACGATGATCCTGTTCGCGGTCGCCGCAGAAAAATCACTGGGACGGTTGTTTCTGGCCGGGATCGGGCCTGGCCTCCTGCTGGTCTTGCTGTTCGGCCTCTATGCCGTGATCCGCTTCCGGCGCGAATATGAGACCGCACGCGCGATCTACGAGACCAGCGGCCAATCGTCGGCCATTCTCACGCGCGACGAATACACGCTGGCGCAGAAATTCAGCGTGCTGCCGCGCGTGCTCCCCTTCGTGCTGCTCCTGACCGGCGTGATGATCGCGCTGTACGGCGGCTATGCGACGCCTTCGGAAACGGCGGGCCTCGGCGGCCTGCTGGCGCTGGCGCTGATCGCGATGATCTACAGCGTCTGGCGGCCCGCAGATCTCGCGCCGATCCTGTCCTCGACGATCCGCGAATCCACCATGCTGATGATGATCATCGGCATGTCGCTGCTCTATTCCTATGTGATGAGCTATCTGCACATCTCGCAATCGGCTGCGGAAGCCATCGTCGCGGCGCAGCTGCCGCGCTGGGCCCTGTTGTTTGCGATCCTCGTGCTGGTCGTGGTGCTCGGCTTCTTCCTGCCGCCGGTGTCGATCATCCTGATGACCGCGCCGATCATCCTGCCGCCGCTGCGCGCCGCCCATTTCGACATCATCTGGTTCGGCATCATCATGACGATCGTCATGGAGATGGGGCTCATTCACCCGCCGGTCGGCCTCAACATCTTCGTGATCCGCAATGTCGCACCAGACATCCCCCTGCGCGACGTGATTTTCGGCACGCTGCCCTTCGTGCTGCTGATGATGGCGGCCGTGCTCGTGCTCTGCTTCGTGCCGGGGATCTCGACCTTTTTGCCGGATCTCGTGATGGGGCCGGATGGGGGCCGGTGAGAATGGCGCGCTTGATCAACGGCGCGAATCAGCCATGTGACGCGCCATGCTGCTCGAGCAGGCGCACGATCTCCATCTGTTGCGCCCTGGCCGTCGGCGAGCCGGAGCCGCCCCGGCCGGTATTCCGTATGGCGAGCTGCATCGGTGTCGAACCGTTCCTGTTCTTGCCATCGGCATCGGCGCCGCCGTCGAGAAGGGCGCGCACCGCCGCGGCGCAGCGTGTGCGTACCGCACGATGCAGGGGCGTAACACCACTTTTGTCAGTGGCGTTCGGATCGGCGCCCGCTTCGATCAGAACGGTGACTGTCGCTGCCTGGGCGTTCGGATTCCAAGCGGCCGACCCGGGAAACCCATCAGCGGCATAGTGAAGCGGCTCGCCGCCACGGCGGTTCCTGGCGCGAACATCGGCACCGGCCGCAAGCAGCTTGCGCGCGATCTGGTGTCGATAGCCGGCGGCAGCGACATGCAACGCCGCATCACCTTCATAGACGTAGTGTTGGATTTCTTCGAGATAGAAGTCAACTGCAGCTCGGCGCGTCGCGCCCCGCACAAGGCATACTCTCGCCAAATCTGCCGAAGCGGCCAGCAAACGCGACGCGGTTGCCACATCGTCGGCAACAATCGCCTGCAAAAACCTCCAGAACGTATCGTGACTAGTCACGCTTGCTTGTTTCCGAGCGGTTTCCCTTCGCGTTCAACGCATTTGCCACCCGGCTCACCGGCGCTCGGCCGAGCTGATGGCTGATCGCGTTGGTGGCGGCGACAAGCTTCGCCATGTCGACGCCGGTCGAAACGCCCAGGCCCTCCAACATGTAGACGACGTCTTCGGTTGCGACATTGCCGGTCGCGCCGGGCGCGAACGGGCAGCCGCCAAGGCCGCCGGCCGCGGAATCGATGACGCGGGCGCCCTCCTCCAGCCCTGCATAGAGATTGGCCAGCGCCTGGCCATAGGTGTCGTGGAAGTGCATCGCCAAGCTTCGCATCGGCACGCTTCCCGCCACGGCGCGCAACAGTTCGCGCGCCTGGCCGGGCGTGCCGACGCCGATGGTGTCGCCGAGCGAGATCTCGTAGCAACCGAGGTCCCACAGCGATTTCGCGACATCGACGACGGCCTGCGGCTTCACCTCGCCGTCGTGGGGACAGCCGAGCACGCATGAGACATAACCGCGCACCCGGATGCCATCCGCCCTGGCGCGAGCAACCACCGGCTTGAAACGCTCGATCGACTCGGCGACCGAACAATTGATGTTGGCGCGGGAAAAGCCCTCGGAGGCCGCCGCAAACACCGACACCACCTTGGCGCCGGCCGCGCGCGCCGCCTCATAGCCTTTCAGGTTCGGAACCAGGACGTGAAACTCCGAGCCTGCGATCGAACCGACACCGCGCAGCACCTCGTCCGAGCCGACCATCTGCGGGATCGCCTTGGGCGACACGAAGGCGCCAACTTCGACGGTGTGGAGGCCCGAGGCAACCAGCGCCTCGATGAACGCAATCCGCGCGGTGACGCCAACCGGCGTCCTCTCGTTCTGCAGGCCGTCGCGTGGACCCATTTCGATGATGCGGACGGTCTCACCCATCGCTCTACTCACTTGACGGTTCGACCTCGGCGAGTTCGACGCCTTCACCGACGATGTCGCCGACCTTGCACTTGATCGCTTTCAAGACGCCGGCAAACGGCGCGCGCAGGGTCTGCTCCATCTTCATGACCTCGAGGGTCAGGATCGCGGCACCCTTTTCCAGCGTGTCGCCCTCCTTCGCGAGCAGCGCCACGACCGTGCCCGGCAGCGGCGCGACGATCTTGTCCTCGCCGACCTGCTCTTCGGTCTCGCCGCCGAAGGGATCGACCCAATGCAGATCGAAGCGCCCGTTGCGCGTACGGAGATAGAGTTCGTGGCCTTCGACGACATAAGCGACCCGCGACTTCACGCCGTCGAGCGTCAGATCGAACGTGCCGTCGTCTCCACCCGAGAGGACAAACGCGAATTCGCGTTCGCCGACGCTGAGCGTCATCGGTCCATTGCCGTAACGCAGCGTCACCTTCTGCTCGGCGCCCTGCCCGCTCCGGAACGCAAACACGCGCTGCCTGCGGCCAACCGGCATCCAGCCCGACGTCCGCCAAGGCGACGCTGGTTCCGACGCCGCGACCTTCTGTTCGTCGACGAGAATGGCCGCAACCGCTGCAGACAAATCGGGATCGCCGGGCGCGGCAGGCTCGCCGGTCAACGCGGTCAGTTCGCGCTCGATGAAGCCGGTATCGATCGCATTGGCGGCGACCTGCGGATGCGTCACCAGCCGCGACAGGAACGGGATGTTGCTGACGATGCCCCTGACGTCGGCCTCCTCGAGGCCTCGGTTGAGCCGCACGATCGCGCTATCGCGATCGGGGGCCCAGGCGATCATCTTGGCGAGCATCGCGTCGTAATAGGGCGAGACCGCATCGCCCTGGCGATAACCGGCATCGATGCGCAGGCCGTCCGACGCCTCTGGCATCCGCCAAGTCCTGATTTTTCCGACCGACGGCATGAAGTTCTTCGCCGGGTTCTCCGCATAGACCCGCGCCTCGATCGCATGCCCATGCAGCTTCACCTGGTCCTGCGTCAGCGGCAGCTTCTCGCCGAACGCCACCCGCAACTGCCATTCGACCAGATCGATCCCGGTGATCAGCTCGGTGACGGGATGCTCGACCTGCAGGCGCGTGTTCATCTCGATGAAGAACACGTCCTTGCCGTCGGAGACGAACTCGATTGTGCCGGCGCCGACATAGTCGACCGCGGCCGCCGCCTTTCGCGCAGCGGCGCAGACCGCGTCGCGCTGGCTCCCGTTGAGCGTCGGCGACGGCGCTTCCTCGATCACCTTCTGATGCCGCCGCTGCAGCGTGCATTCGCGCTCGAACAGCGACAGCAGGTTGCCGGAGCTGTCGCCGATGATCTGCACCTCGATATGCCGCGGGTTTTCGACATATCTCTCGATCAACATGCGGTCGTCGCCGAACGCTGCCTTCGCCTCGCGCTTGGCGCTGGTGATGGCCCCGGCAAGGTCGGCGGGCGAACCCACCACGCGCATGCCGCGGCCGCCGCCGCCGGCCGAGGCTTTTACCAGAACCGGGAAGCCGATCCGGTCGGCCGCCTTGGCAAGCGTGGCCTCGTCCTGGGCCTCGCCATGATAGCCGGGCACCAGCGACACGCCGGCCTTTTCCATCAGCGCCTTCGAGCCGGATTTCGAGCCCATCGCCGTCATCATCGCCGCGGTCGGACCGACGAACACGAGGCCAGCGTCGAGACATGCTTGCGCGAATTCCGCGTTCTCCGACAGGAAGCCGTAGCCGGGATGGATGGCTTCCGCGCCCGTCTGGCGCGCCGCCTCCAGTACGCGCGCAATATTGAGATAGCTGTCGCGCGCCCGCGCCGGTCCGAGCAGCACGGCCTCGTCGGCCAGCGAGACATGCATCGCGCCGCGATCGGCCTCGGAATAGACCGCGACCGTGCGCAGCCCCATCGCCCTGGCGGTGCGAATGACCCGGACTGCGATCTCGCCCCGATTGGCAATCAGGAGTTTTTGGAAACGCCGATACAGCCTGGCCCTGTCCATGATCACATCCTGAACAGGCCGAACCGCGTCGGCTCGATCGGCGCATTGGCGGCAGCCGAAAGCCCCAAACCCAGCACCAGCCGCGTATCGGCGGGATCGATCACGCCGTCGTCCCACAGCCGCGCGGTCGCGTAATAGGGATTGCCCTGGCTCTCGTACTGGGCGCGAATCGGCGCCCGGAATGTCGCTTCCTCCTCCGCCGACCAGGCCTCGCCCCTGGCCTCGATATTGTCGCGGCGGACCTGACTCAGCACCATGGAAGCCTGCTCGCCACCCATAACCGAGATACGGGCGTTCGGCCACATCCACAGGAAACGCGGGCCATAGGCGCGCCCGCACATGCCGTAATTGCCGGCGCCGTAGGAGCCGCCGATCACGACGGTGAATTTGGGCACGCCGGCGGTCGCCACCGCCGTCACCAGCTTGGCGCCGTCGCGGGCGATACCGCCGGCCTCGTATTTCCGGCCGACCATGAAGCCCGTGATGTTCTGCAAAAACACCAGCGGGATGCCGCGCTGGCAGCACAATTCGATGAAATGGGCGCCCTTCAGCGCGCTCTCGCTGAACAGGATGCCGTTGTTGGCGATCACGCCGACCGGAAAACCCCAGATATGGGCGAAGCCACACACCAGGGTCTGGCCATACAGCTTCTTGAACTCGTCGAACTCGGAACCGTCGACGATGCGCGCGATGATGTCGCGCACATCGAATGGCTTTCTGCCATCGACCGGCACGACGCCGTAGACTTCGTCCGCCGCAAACAGCGGCTCGCGCACCGCGCGCATGTTCAGCGCCGGCTTGGCCTGCGGCTTCAAGGTCGCGACGATGCGTCGGGCAATCCCGATCGCATGCGCATCGTTTTGTGCGTAGTGGTCGGTGACTCCGGACTGGCGGGAATGCACGTCGGCGCCGCCAAGCTCCTCCGCGGTCACCACCTCGCCGGTCGCAGCCTTCACCAGCGGCGGCCCGCCGAGGAAGATGGTGCCCTGGTTGCGCACGATGATGCTCTCGTCCGACATCGCCGGCACATAGGCACCGCCCGCCGTGCAGGAGCCCATCACGATCGCGACTTGCGGAATCCCCTGCGCCGACATCTGCGCCTGGTTGAAGAAGATGCGGCCAAAGTGCCGCTCGTCCGGAAAAATCTCGTCCTGCATCGGCAGGAAGGCGCCGCCGGAATCCACCATGTAGACGCAGGGCAGATTGTTCTGCCGCGCGATATCCTGCGCCCGGAGATGCTTCTTCACGGTCATCGGGTAATAGGTGCCGCCCTTGATGGTGGCATCATTGGCGACGACGATACATTCGCGGCCTGCGATCCGTCCGACCCCGGTGACGATGCTCGCCGAATGCACGTCGCCGCCGTAAAGGCCGTGGGCGGCGAGCGGCGACAATTCGAGAAACGCGGTCCCCGGATCGAGCAGCAGGTCGACGCGCTCCCGCGCCAGCATCTTGCCCCGCGCCGTGTGCCGCGCCCGCGAGGGTTCGCCGCCGCCACCGGCAACCACGTTGAGCTTGTCACGCAGCTCGGCGACCAGCATACGCATCGCCTCCGCATTGCGCGCGAAATCCGAGGAAGCGGGATCGATGCTGGAATGAAGCGGCATGGCCTTCGTCGGTTATTGGTGCGGCCCGCGATCCGGGGCGAGGCCGGCTCCCTTAGTGGGTCCAGGGCTCGCCGCGCCGGAAGGCAAAATTGTCGGCGTAGGCGACCTGCCGGTGGGCCGATTCCTTGGGCTCGATCAGCTGGTAGGGGATGCCCTTGCGCTCGCAATAGGCCATGGCGTCTTCCTTGGTCTCGAAGTGAAGCGTGAGCTGCTGCTTCATGTCGCCGGAAGACGTCCAACCCATCAATGGCTCGATGGCGCGCGGCTGCTCCGGTTCATAGTCGAGCTGCCATTCCCGGGTCTTGGCCCTTCCCGATTGCATCGCGTTTTTGGCAGGCTTAAAAATGCGAGCGGTCATGGATGGCGGTGCTCCCTGGGACATGCGATAATGAAGACGCGTGGTGGAAGCATCCGGGGGATGGGATAGAGCGCCGTTCGGAGCTCTGAGCGGTGATTCCAGCCTGGGATGCGACCTTTTCAGGACCGGTATAGTCACTATGCCGCGCGGTGACAATCTCCGGCAATTGCCATGGCGGGGACCGCCGGCCTCGGGCGAAATCCTTTTCACGAAAGCATCACGAAACAGTCCCCATGAAAATCAACGCAACCCTGCCCGAGAAGGGACGTGACCTCCGGCTCGACCTGTTTCGCGGCATCGCGAACTGGGCGATTTTCCTGGACCACATCCCCGACAACGTCGTGAACTGGATCACCACGCGGAATTGGGGGTTCAGCGATGCGGCCGATCTGTTCGTCTTCATCTCCGGCTATACCGCCTCCTTCGTCTATGCGCGCATGATGATCGAGCGCGGCTTCATTGTCGGCGCCACGCGGCTGTTCAAGCGGGTCTGGCAGCTCTATGTCGCCCACATCGTGCTGTTTGTGATCTACATCGTCGCCATCGCGTTTCTCGCAGTGCGCTTCGGCGATTCCGAGATCATCAACGAGTTCAATGTCGCAGGTCTGATCGACCACGCCACGGACACGCTCGGCCAGGGACTGTTGTTGAAGTTCAAGCCGGTCAATCTCGACGTGCTGCCGCTCTACATCGTGCTGATGGGCTTCTTCCCGCCGGTCTTATGGATGATGCTGCGCCAGCCGAACCTGACCATGCTCGCCTCCATCGCACTGTGGCTGGTGGCGCGGCATTTCGGCTGGAATTTTAAGGCCTATCCAGCCGGCACCTGGTACTTCGACCCCTACGCCTGGCAGGTGCTGTTCCTGTTCGGCTCCTGGTGCGCGCTGGGCGGGGCGCGGCGCGCCGCGAACCTGATCATGGCGCCGATCACGCTCTATCTCTGTATCGCCTACCTTCTGTTTGCCCTGGTCATGACCATGGCCGGGCGGTTTGCGGATTTTGGCGCGATGTTCCCGGACTGGCTCTATTCGTCGTTCAACCCGAACGACAAGACCTTCCTCGCGCCCTATCGCTTCATCCATTTCGTGGTCATCGTCATCCTGGTGATCCGCTTCATTCCCAAGGATTGGCCGCCGCTGGAATGGAAGGCGTTTGATCCGCCGATCGTGTGCGGCCAGCAGTCGCTCGCCGTGTTCTGCGTCGGCGTCTTCCTGTCCTTCGTCGCGCACTTCCTCTTGAGCCTGAGCTCCGGCTCGATCTTCGTGCAGATCCTCGTCAGCCTTGCCGGTATCGCGATCATGACAGCGGTCGCCTATTACATCTCCTGGTCGAAGCGCCAGGACAAGCCGGCGAAGGTAGCGCCGGTGCCCAAGCCTGCCACCTGATCGGGGTCAACGCTTCGGTTTCTGGGGCGACTTCGGTGCTGGCGTCCCGGCTTTTTTCCGATCGGCGACGACGCGGCCCCGCGATGCGAAATCGCCCCACGCCGCGGAAAAGCCGAGCTCTGTGGTTTCGCCTGCCGCGGCCTCGCCGCTCTTCCCTCTTGGCCCCCGGAGCGCGAACATCGCGCCCTGAGGGTCGACGCATCTGGCGATGGATGCCCCGCCCGGCAAGTCCGTCGGGCCGTGGACGACCCGCCCGCCACCGGCCTGGACCGACGCCATCGCCCGGTCGAGGTCGGCCACGTTGAAGTAGTAGACCCAGAACGGCATCGGCACGCGCGGCAACTTGTTGAACATGCCGCCGATCGTGTCGCCTCCGGCAGAGAACATCCGATAGCTTGCGACCGGCCCGGGCTCGCTCGGGACTTCCTCCCAGCCGAACATCTCGGCATAGAAGGCGAGAGCCATCCGGGAGTCGGCCGCAAATAGTTCGTGCCACCCGACGCATCCCACCTCGTCCAGGGTGCGAGGCCGCGCCTCGTCCAGTTTCAGCCCCTGGACCACGGCAAGCGTGGCGGTCTGCGGGTCGGCGACGATCGAGATGCGGCCGATATTGCTGTCGGTCGGCGGCACATAGACCGCGCCGCCGCGGTGCTTGACACGCTCGGCAGCGGCATCGGCGTCATCGACGGCGACGTAGCCGATCCATCTCGGCCGAGCCCCCATCCTCCGCCCCTCGACAGGCAGATCCATCAGCCCGCACACCGCCGCACCGCCGGCCGCCAGGATGGTGTAGGCAAAGGCCGCTGTCGACGTGTCCCGCGTGCTCCAGCCAAGAACGTCGCCGTAGAACGTCGCGGCAGCCGCGGTGTCCGTGCTCAACAGCTCGTACCAGACAAAGCGTCCGCGGTTTCCGCTCATGCCGTCATCTCCGCTACTGGCCTGGAATGGCGATCAGCTCATGTCCGAATCCGAAATTCGCCCCGGTTTTGCGGCAATCTCTTGGGCGAACTTCGGATTCCAAGCACACTCGAAACTTGAGGTTCTGGTGTGATCTGGTTCAGAAATTCGCCTGAAGTGCCCGCCGACAAGGCGAAGCGAATTTCTGAACCACCACACTGAATGCCGATCAGCACATGCCGATCGCAGAAGTCAAATGCGTGAGTTGCCACCTCGCCATGCGTCTGTCTGTTTCCGCACGGTCCTCACACCGCTGGATCGGCGCGCGCCAGATGACATGGAATTTAGAAACGGGACATCAGCGTGACATGATTTTGCGGCACCGCACTCAGGGGCAACGGCTTCGGCAGACAGCGAAGAAACCGCGATTCTGTCGAACGATCTCGCGCTCTCAGCGTTCATCAAGATGAATAGCAACATGGATCACGAAGACGGGTTCGCAGCGAAAATAATGCAGCCTTGCACGCAATATCCACCAAGCGTAGAATTGCCTCAGGGTGGACTCGAAACAGATATCTCTTCTCTTTCTCAGGTATGGAGGATGCGACTATGCCACGGGTGAAGCAAGCTTCTCAAAGGAAGCGTGTGACGAAGGCCGCGGTGCCGGCGTTGGGTGCAGCCGGGTTGACTTTCGGATTGATGGGAGGTGCGTCAGCAACGACCACTCCCGCTTTCGACGCGCCCCAGAAACTAGACTTCTCGCCGGCCCACGCCGTCACCCTCGGTGAAGAAGAAATTGCTGATGTGAGTCTGGCGACCTTCCATCTCTTCGACAAGGAGAACGCCGGCGGCGCACAGGTGCAGGTTGCATGGGGATGTGGCGGATGTCGTGGCTGCCGTTGTGGCGGTTGCCGAGGTTGCCGCTGCGGTGGCGGTTGTCGTTGCGGCTGCGGCGGTTGTGGCGGTTGCGGTTCCTGCTGCTTGTCATGGGGTGCGTGCCGCCTGTGCTAACCGGACCTCTTTCCGGACACATTGTTTGACGAAAGGCATCATGGCCGGGCTCGATGACATCGACCCGGCCGCTTCTTATCCTGACCGACCGTCTCTCCCGGCTCCCGGCGCTCATCCGGCATTCATTTTGACCCGATCATAAGAGCCCCTGGGCCCCTCAACTCCAGCAGACCATGGCAACGCGCAAAGCACTCGAGAAAGTTCCGACATCTGAAACCAATGCTTCGTCGCGCCGGCCGCCGAGCGCGAAGGTGCTCGCGATGACGAGCCGCAAGAATGGCGCGGCGCGACAGCCGGCCAAGGACGCGCTGCAATTCGCGCCGAATTTTTCGGCCTACCTGTTGCCCAACACCGTCTGTTTCTACTCCGAGGATCGCAAGTTCTTCCTGCATGGCGAGCTGTTCTGCGCGCTGGTTACCGAGATCGCGAAGGGCGGAAAGAGCGCTCGCCAGCTGATCGACACGGTCGGGCGGACCTTCCCGCCAGACAAGGTGGAGGAAGCGCTCAACCGCCTGCTCGAGCGGCGCTATGTCCTGCCGGCCTCGCAGATCACCGATGGTGTCGTGTCAGGCTATTGGGCGGGCCTCGGGCTGCCGCCCGAGGAAGCCGAGAAGAATCTCTCAAGCTGCCGCGTGCGCATTCAATCGATCGACGTCAAGGGCGGCGCGGATCTGACCGCTGCACTCGGCCGGCTGGGCGTCCGCACCGTGACACGCTCGCCGGATCTGACCATCACGCTGGTCAACGATTATCTGGAGCACCAGCTCGCCGAGTTGAACCGCGAGCGCGTCGCAGGCAAGACGCCCTGGCTTCTGGTGCAGCCCTCCGGCGTGTTTCCGCTGGTGGGACCGGTGTTCAAGCCGGGTCATTCCGGCTGCTGGACCTGCCTGTACGACCGCATGATCCGCAACCGCGAGGTCAAGGGTTTCCTCGACCGCGGGACTGCGCAGGCGCTCGCCGTTTCGCCGCTGGCGCAGAACCCGCTCGGACAAAGCGGCATCCAGTTTGCCGCGATCGAGATCGCCAAGGCCATCGCGTCGGGCTTTCGCACCGATCTGAACAATCACATCCTGAGCTTTGACTTGACCGGCGCCACCATCGCGAAGCACTTTGTGGCGCAGCGTCCGCAATGCCCGACCTGTGGCAACAAGAAGCTGCTCAATCCGCGCCGCGCCGCCGAGCCGATCCCGCTCGGCGCGGGTGCCAAGCTGCTCGTGACATCGGGCGGCTATCGCACGGTCGCCTCGCGCGCGACTGTCGCACGCTTCAGGAAGCATGTCAGCCCGCTGACCGGCGTCGTCAAACGGCTCGAGCGGATCGAAGCCGATCTGCCGATGAACACCAACTTCTTCGCGTCCCACAACTTCTCGGCGCCGGCGCAAAACGTCGATCAGCTCCGCGCGGGGTTGAGCGGCGGCAGTTTTGGCAAGGGCTCGACGGCCGAGCAGGGCGAAGCGAGCGCCCTGATGGAAGCGATCGAGCGCTATTCCGGCATCTTCCAGGGCGACGAGATTCGTCATCTCAAGCGCTTCACCGATTTCGCGCCCGATGAGGCGATCAAGCCGAACGACATCCTGCTCTACAGCGACGCACAATATCTGGCGCGACATTCGCACGCCGAGCACGAGCACCACCAGGCGGCTCCGGATCCCTTCGACCCGGCCGCCAAGATCGAATGGTCGCCAGTCTGGTCGCTGCGCGACAACAAGTTCAAACACGTCCCGACCAGCCAGCTGTATTTCTTCTACAGCGGCCCTGCCGCCTTCCACGCCGACTCCAATGGTTGCGCCGCCGGCAACACGCTCGAAGAGGCGATCGTCCAGGGCTTTCTCGAGCTCGTGGAGCGCGATTCCTACGCGATCTGGTGGTACAATCGCTCGCAGCGGGCCGAAGTCGACCTCGCGAGGTTCGAGGATTCCTATGTCCGCGACCTGCAGACCCAGTTCACCGAGGCGGGGCGAAAGCTCTGGGTGCTCGACATCACCAGCGACCTCGGCGTGCCCACCTATGTCGCGATGATGCACTGGATGCAGAACGGCCAGGAGAACATCGAGTTCGGCTCCGGCGCTCATTTTGATCCTCGTATTGCTCTTCTGCGCGCGTTGACGGAGCTCAGCCAGTTCCTGGCGATCGGGCTGATGGGCGGCGGCAGCGGCGAAAAGCCGTCGCTCGACGGCACCACGCCGCTCCGTCTGGAAAACTATCCGTTCCTGCTGCCGGCCGCTGATCCCATCGAGACCCCAGAACTCGGCATGCCGATCCCGCGCGACAACACCCGCCAGCAGGTCGACGCCTGCGTCGAGATCGCCCGGCGCGCGGGCTATGATTTCCTGGTTCTCGACCAGACCCGGCCGGATGTCGAGGTGCCGGTGGCCCGGGTGATCGTTCCCGGGATGCGGCACTTCTATCGCCGTCTCGCGCCGGGCCGGCTGTATGATGTGCCGGTGAAACTCGGATTGCGCGACCAGCAGATGCCCGAGCAGGAGCTGACGCTGTTCCCGCCCCACACCTGACGATGGTCAAAGGCACGCTCACCAAGCGAGCGAACGGATCGCGATCGAAAAAAGCGCGGTCGA
>Ga0210408_10002456_pt1 | contig 18012 bp, 14 predicted proteins | sample IncBWH4MmetaG_FD_155471 | JGI IMG/M metagenome (GOLD analysis project Ga0210408, IMG submission 155471) | Forest soil microbial communities from Barre Woods Harvard Forest LTER site, Petersham, Massachusetts, United States - Inc-BW-H-4-M | ecosystem: Environmental > Terrestrial > Soil >...
GCGTGCAGTTCGGCCATCCGCCAGTTGTTCAGGAACTTACCGCCGCGCATGGTGTCGCGGAAGTGGACCTGCCAGTTGTCGTTCGGGTTCACGTTGCCCATGGCAGCCGCGCAGCCGCCCTCGGCCATGACCGTGTGCGCCTTGCCGAACAGGGACTTGGAGATGATCGCGGTCTTCTTGCCGTTCAGCCGCGCCTCGATCGCGCCGCCCCGCGGCACGACCTACTCAAGAACATCACCGGCACCGGGCAAAGTCGGCCCGGCGGCGTAATAATCGTCCAGCCAGTACCACCGGACCGCATCGGGTCCGGACCGTGACACCATGGCTCGAAATCGGCGAGCGTCTGGTACACGTCGCTTGCTGGTTTGTCCGGCACGTGTAGCCGGAGGTGGACGGTGCGCATTCAGGTCTCCCTAAAACAGGCCGAGGAGGAACAGCAAAGAAAGTCAGGCGGCCACCGGCACGATCCGGGAGACATGCCTGGCGGCCGACGTGAGGGCGCGTGCGAGCCAGTCGAGGTCGTCAGTCTCGAGGATGGCCGGCGGCGTCAGGCGCAGGACGTTGCCGGCGTTGAGCGAGTAGGACGGGATGACGTGCTCGTCCAGCAGCCCGATCAGGAACTCGGTGGCGGCGTCGGCCGAGACGAAGTCGACGCCGATGAGCAGGCCCTCGCCGCGCACCTCGGTAACCAGGTGCGGGCAGTGGGTCGCGACCGCGGCGGCGGCGAGATCGCGGACCTGCGGGCCAAGTTCACGCGTGCGCTCAAGAAGGCCTTCGGACTTGATGGCGCCGATGGTCGCGGTGACCGCGGCAGCCGCGAGCGGGCTGCCCGCGAACGTCGAGGAGTGCAGCAGCGGGTCGGCGTTGAGCGGCGCGAACAGCTGGGCGGAGGCGACGACGCCGCCGACGGGCATCACGCCGCCGCCGAGAATCTTGCCGGTGAGCAGCGCGTCCGGAGTGACGCCGGCCAGGTCAGCGCCCCACCACGCGCCAAGCCGGCCCAGGCCGGACTGGATCTCGTCCAGGATCATCACGGCGCCGGCCTCGGTGCACGCCTGCCGGACCTGCCGCAGGTAACCCTCGGGGGGCAGCCGGACCCCGCCCTCGGCCTGGACGGGCTCCAGCAGCACCACCGACTCGGCCGTGAGCACGGCGCTAAGCGCGGTGAGGTCGCCGAACGGGACGAAGTCGACCATCGGCAGCAATGGGCCGAACGGGCTGCGGTGCTGCTCCCTCCCGGTCACAGAGAGCGCGCCCAGGGTCTTGCCATGGAATCCGCCGTGCATGGCGATTACGTGACGCTTGCCCGCCATCCGGGCCAGCTTCAGCCCGAGTTCTGTCGCCTCGGCGCCCGAGTTCGTCAGGAAGACGTAGTCCAGCCCGGCCGGCGTGACACCGGCTAGGTCCGCGGCCGCCTGAGCCAGTTCCGGGTTGAGGAACAGCCTGGTGGCCAGCGGGTTTCGCCCTAGCTGTTCGCGCACCGCCGCGACCACGACGGGGTGGCAGTGGCCGAGCAGGAAGACCCCGAAGCCGCCGCAGTCGAGATACGTGTGCCCGTCGCTGCCCCGGACCTTCGATCCGGCGGCGGTCACCTCGACGGGTGTCCCGACGAGCCGGGCCAGGCTGGCGAGCGAGGAGTTCACGTGCCCGGTGTAGCGATCGAGGACCAGGTCGCGGTCGGCCGTCGCGGTCACGTCAAGCCGCCCGTTCGGTACCGGCCTGGGCGTAGCCGTTCTGCTGCGCCCAGTACCGCACGCTATTCCGCAGCGACTCGCGCTGGTCGGGCAGCGGCCTGGCGCCGAGCGCGACGAGCTGGTCCAGGCTGCTCGGCTTGATTTGCCCGGACTGCAGGTAGATCGTGAAGAACTCCAGCATCCGCAGGATATTCCTGCGGATCTTGCCGGGCAGAGCGTCGAGGAAGACCGGGCCGATCAGCCGGTCGAACATGTTTGGCGGCACGAACCGCGGCATGTCGATGCGCACGTCCAGGTCGCGCGCGAACTCGACAACCACCGCCACCCCCTCCTCCAGGCTCAGCGCCGCCTGGCCGGCGCTGATCCAGAATTCGCCCTCGCTCACCCGGTTCTCGACCAGGCAGGCGATCGAGTCGGCGACGACGTCGGCGGGGACGAAGTCGATCGGCCAGCCGGGGTCGAACGGGATCATCGGCACGATGCCCGCGAACAGGCCGCCCACGACCTGGTGCAGTCCCTGGAACGCGGCTATCTCGCCGGTGCCCGAATCGCCGATGACGACCGAGGGCCGGAGGATGACGTGCGGTACGCCGCTGGACCGTACGATCTGCTCGGCCGCCGACTTCGATGAGGCATAGCCGATGGCGGTGCGGCCGCGGTCGCCGGCTGTCGTGGTGTCCACGAACGCGGTGCTGACGTGGTACAGCACGGCCTTCGCCGCCGCCGCGGCGAAGGCTGCCATGTGCTCAGTGCCCGTGACGTTCGTCGTCTCGAGGCTGCCGCCAGTGCGGTTGAAGCCCGTGACCGCAGCACAGTGGATGACCGCGTCGACCCTGGCCGCCAGATCCGCGTAGACCTGCTCGGCCAGCCCGAACATCGGCCTGTCGATATCGCCGGGCACGCTGGTCACGTTCGGCCCGGAAACCGGTGAACGATGCACCAGGCACACGACGTCGAAGTCACATAGCCGCGCCAGCAGGGCGCGTCCGACGACACCTGACGCGCCGGTCAGCAGACGGTACGCCGGCCCGTGCCCGGCGCCCTGCCGATGCTGCGCGGTCCGGAAAGCTGGACAGGCATGTCATGTCCCCAATCAAGAAGCAGGAGGTAGCCCGGTAGGCTCTTCACCGGTTGAGTAGCTCGCTGTACCCACCAAGAGGGCACCAGGCGCGCATTGATACCTCATAGCAGCGACAATTCGAAACACGGACGCGAACGCGACCGTAGCCGCGTCTGAGTCGGATCGATTCGCTGTATCACGCCGCGTCTGTCGCCTCTCAGTAGGGCATGGCGATGCTGCAGGACGTGCGAGCAATGGGGATGGCAGCCCTGCAGCTTCCGCGTGTGCTGCGGCAGCGCGCGCGCCGGATGATAAGGCCGCCGAGGCTGTGGCGTCGACCGACGCTGGCCGCGAGCTGATGGCCGCCTGATGGGATCCGTTGTGACCTCCACCCGGGCCGCTGAGGCTGGGCACACGCTGCCCGCCCCGGTCGGCGACGTGAGCGCCTTCCGCCAGGCGATGGGCTCGTTCCCGACCGGAGTCACCGTCGTCACCGTGGCCTCCGATGACGGCAACATGCACGGCGTGACGGTCAACTCCTTCTCGTCGGTGTCGCTCGACCCGATGCTGGTGATGGTCTGTCTCACTGAGACCAGTCGCGGCGTCGGCCTGATCGAGCGCGCCGGGGCGTTCGTCGTCAACGTGCTCTCCGCCGGACAGCAGGACCTCTCGCGCTGGTTCGCTGACCGGCACCGCCCGGTCGGCTCGGCAATGTTCGACGGTGTCCCCTTCGAGCCAGGCGCAACCGGCTGCCCGGTGCTGGCCGACGCGGCAGCGTCGTTCGACTGCCGGCTGCGGCAATCACATAGTGCTGGCGATCACCTGATCGTCCTTGGTGAGGTCGTCGCGCTGGTATACCGTCCACACCTGGAGCCATTGCTCTTCTACTCCGGGACGTACAAGTCGCTGGAGCACGAGTCCCGGCCGGCCGGCCGCACAGTTACGCGTCGCTTCTACCGGGACCCAGACGTAGCCGGCCAGCGACCGCGCCAACGCGTCACCGGACTCATTCCAACAGGGCTGCTTAAGCCAGTGACAAACCAAGTGTCAACTGCTCCAGGCAACGACCGACACAGCGCGACATACCCAGATACCGGTATCCCTCTGACCTGCGGTAATCAGACTTGATGCGACGTCGTAAGACGAATCCTGAATGCATGGTAAGGAGAAGGTCTACGGTTCGATTCCGTAACGGGGCTCCAGATAGAACGGTATGATTCGAAAAAATCCGGGCCGCGCTCTGAGGGCCGGTGGGGACTAACGGCCGCCCGCAGGGCGCCGGCAGCCCGCCCAGCGCCGTTCCCGCCAGGCCATGCCGACAGCTCCGGGGGATGCCCCGGGACAGCCCGTCAGACCCCGGGCTCCCTTGGTAACCAGGGAACCAAGCGCCGGAAAGGCCCGGCACCATCGGGCCGCGCCCGGCGCACCCGGCTCCACTTGCGCTTGACCGGTAAGCCTCACACGATGATGCTTGACATACGGCCTGGATATAGCCCGGGCCACCCGGCCGTACCCCGGGCGCCTGTCACCTGATACCGCCGGCAACGTGCCGCTGGCCCCCAGGACCAGCGCCGTGTGAGGGGGAGCTGAACATGACACCTGCGGCAGGACCCCGCATTACCGGGATCAATCACTTTTCTGCGACCGTCACCGATCTCGAAGCCAGCGTGGCGTGGTACCAGCAGCTGTTCGGCCTGGACCGGGTGCCGTTTGACTTCCGGCACTACGAGCGGGAAGAAACCGGCTACGGCGTCGTGCTCATGGACTCGAGCCTGGGCATAGCGATCGGGCTGCACACCAACACGGCCAACCAGGGCGAGGCCTTCGATGAGTGCCGCACCGGGCTGGACCACGTCTCCTTCGGCGTCGCTGACCGCGATGAGCTGGCGGCCTGGGTGGCCAGGCTCGATGAGCTCGGCATCCAGCACACCGGCATCAGGGACGAGAAGGAACCCATGGCATATTCCACGGTGGTGTTCCGGGACCCCGACAACATCCAGCTGGAGCTCATCGCGTTCGGCTGACGAAACCCGCGACGCCCGCTCCGCACAGCAGGGCCAGAGCCAGTCACCAGCCCATGACTGCGGCTGCGGGCGCCGGAAAGTGCTGTCGTGCTCGTTGACCCAAGCAATGGCGGGATGCGCTGGCCCGGTACGTCAACGCTGCCCCCGGGTCGGCGGCCGCACCCGCAGGCCAGCCCGCTGCGGCCGCTGCGGGTCGGCGGGCGGCCTGGACACCACCGAGGTCCGCGAGTAGGCCAGGGCGCAGGGTATTGAGGTGAAGGACCGCGGCCGGGTGTCCGCTGACCTGGTGGTCACATTCAAAGCCGCCACCGGCCAGCGGGGCTGACACGTTCACGCCCGCGAGTGGTGTGACACCTCGCTCACATCATCCCGGGCCTCAGCGTTTCGTGCTCCTGCTCAGCTTCCTGGACGCCACTCGGGTCAGTCACTTTCACCACGGATAGGCGGCTACGTCCACGTGGGAATTTCCTGGATCGTAGTAGGAGATCAGCAGGCGGCTGCGGGTGCTGAGCTCCGGATGCCCGATGAGGGCGCGGCACAAGCCCTCCGCGCCGAGCTCGGTGCCGTCGGTACACGGCACCCGGCCGGTAAGGATCCGCCGCCACGGGCCCGCCGGTGACCTGGCCCGCCAGGCCTCGAAACCGCCCTCCAGGCTCGTCTGCTCGATCATCACCAGCCCTTTGCCGTCGGCCGCAAAATCGCCGACCCAGATACCGAGCGGCCGGCCGGCCGGTATCACTGAGCCGGCCCCGGCTGCCTGCGGCGACCATCCGGCGCTTGTCCAGTACCGGTAGGTGAACGGATTACTCCAGTAGGCCGGCGCGGCGACGGTCCGGGCCAGGAACACCTGGCCGCGGCCGCATCCTGTCGGCGGGGGATCAGCCCGGCAGAAGCCGAACAGGTAGAGGTAACCGTCCCTGGCCAGGATGGGCGAGCCGAGCACCTGCTGCTTGAGCAGCGGCAGCCCGGAACCGCTGCTGAACACTGTGGTCACGGGCCCCAGCAGGTTGCTCGCCGGATCGTATTCGGCCAGGCCGACGCCCTCGGCCGTCGTCGCCTCTCCGGCCCCGGTCCCGGTCACGCAGTATTCGTCGTAAGTGATGAGGAGCGTGCCGGCGGTGGCCGGCGGTGCGCGGGTGACCCCGGAGATCCATGAGGCGGGGTAGGCGCCGGGCCCTGTGCAGGGCAGCATGCCGCCGGGCAGCCGGAGGCTGTCCGGCGTGGGCAGGAATGGCTGCGGAGCGGCGGAGGTGGGCAATGCCGGCCGAGTCGGCGGGGTCGGTATCTCACTCAGCCCTGCGGGCGCACGGCCCGCCTGGTACGGTCCGTCGGCCGCCGTGCCCGTGCCGAGGATCAGGCGCTCGATCGTCTGGGCATGGGCGCTCATGACCGCGGTGTCGCAGAAGAGCCAGATGCTCCAGCCCGGCCTGCCCGGCAGCGGACTGCTGTAGCCGCAGTCCCGGCGGATCGTATCGCCGGTACTCCGTTCGTAGTTCGACAGGACCGGTGACGAACTTGGAGGCGCCGCGCCGCAGGCTTTCACCACGACGAGGCAGCCGACGATGACGCTGCTGGCTAGTACCAGGCGGCGCAGGCGGACGGCCTGCTGAGGCGATGGCACCGGCCCGGCCGGTCAGCCGGAGCCGTGGTTGTACAGCACCCGCGCCGGCGCCTGCCTGGTGATGGTGGCGTTGTGCACTAGGACCACCGCAGCGCCGGTGGCGATGATGGCGCCGATCAGCACGGCGATCAACGTACGCATGTCTACGGTCCTTCCTCGGGCAGGCCGCGCAGCGCGGCGGCACCGAACATCGGCTCGAACACCGCCGCGTAGTCCGGTCCCCGGCGCAGATGCTGGCCGCCGTCGACGTTGATGACCTCCCCGGTGATCCAGGCCGACTCCGGCCCCGCCAGGAACCGGGCCGCCTCGGCAACGTCGGCCGGGGCGCCGACGCGCCCCAGCGGCATGCAGGCCAGGTAGTCATCCATGACGGGACCAGGGTCGGCGATGCCGGCGACCAGTTCGGATTCCACGATTCCCGGCCGGATGCCGTTCACCCTGATGCCGATCCCGCCCAGTTCGTCCGCTGCCAGCGCCACCATGTGGTCGACCGCGGCGTTAGCCGGGCCGTACGCGCCGAACCACCGGTGGACGGTGATGGCGGCGATAGACGAGATCGCTACGAACGACCCTCCGCCCACGCGCGCCATCTCCCGGGCGGCATATTTGAGCGTCAGCATGGTCCCGGTCGCGTTGAGGTCGAGGGTGGCCCGCCATCCGGCGGTATTGAGAGTGGCGACGGGGCCGATCGAGGCGGAGCCTCGCGCACTGGCAATGACGATTCGCAGCGGACCGCTGGCGGCGGCAGCGGCGAGAGCATCAGCGACCTCCTCCTCTTCGGTGACATCGGCGATCGCGTAACGTAGCCCGTAGGCACCGGCGCTTTCCTTGAGACATCGCTCGGCAGTCCCGCAGATGGTCACCACGGCGCCGTCCGCGGCCAGGCGCCGGGCACAGGCCAGCCCGAGCGCGCTGTCGCCGCCGGTGACAAGGGCAGCCGTTTCCGCGAGGGATCCGCATTCGCTGACTGAGGCCATCTGGTCTCCTCGCTGGCGACGCTTCCTAAGGAACCTTTAACTCCCCGGAAGCAGGATGTCAAAAGTACGTGCATGTTTTTTTGTCGTCTTCCCCGGGCTAGGTGGCGCGCCCGCGGGGCAAGCGGGGCAATACCGCCGCGGTCGCGGCGTCGTGCCAGGCCGCAGCCCCGAGGACGGCGCGCAGCAGTTCGGGCAGCAGGGTCTCGAGCTCCTGGCGAGTCGGCTGCCCGTGGCGTAGCCATCCGCGGCCCATCGTCTCCACCATGGCGATCCATCCGCGCAGCACGGACTTCAGCACCGGGGAGTCGTCCGGCGGATCCAGGGCGGTCAGGATCAGCCCCAGCACACGGTCGCTGATCTCATCCAGCACCTGCCGGTCCTCCCGGCCGGTCAGTGAGCCGTGCTGGAGCAGGGCGGTGAGCCCGATCGGGTTGGCCTGGATGTGATCGAAGAACGCGCCGAGCCCGGCGGCCAGCCAGTTGTCCGGGTCATCCATCCCGGCTTTGGCGATGGCCGCCACGACGTCATCGCCCGTTTGCCGTAGCGCGCTGATGAACACGCCCGCCTTGCCCCCGTAATAGTGGTACACCAGCGGCCGGGACATCCCGGCCTCGGCGGCGATGTCGTCCACGGACACCTCGTCATAGAGGTGGGTATTGAAAAGCTTCAGTGCCGCGTTGATCAGCGCCTGACGCCGATCGTCGGGCGCGAGCCGGCGACGGGCGGGACGAGCGGCGGGCTCGGTGTTCTCGGCTGGGCTCACAGCGTCACGGTAGATCATCCTGGCCTGGATCGGCTCAGCGGCTTTCATCGGCCGCCTCGTCGATGACCGCGGAGAAATGGCGCACCGCCGTGGACCATCTCAGCCGGGCACTGTGCCGTCGCGCGGCCTCCCCCAGCGCGGCGCGGCGCGCCGGGTCAAGGGTTAGCGCTGCCCATGCCGAGGCGAACTCCGCCTCGGAGCGGGCGAGTACACCGGTCCGCCCATGCTCAACTGAGTCGCGAAGGCCCGGAACGTCGAAGCCGACGGCCGGGGTGCCACGCAGCGCCGCCTCGGTGATCACGATCCCCCAGCCCTCGATCAGCGCTGGGTGGAGCAGTAGCCAGGCCGCGGCGAGCAGGCGGTGCTTCTGCTCATCGCTCACTCGCCCCGCGAAGCTGACGCCGGGTCCGGCCAGCGACTCCAGATAACCGCGCTGAGGTCCGTCTCCCGCGATGACCAGCCGCCCGCCTACCACAGGGCGCACCCGGTCCCATAGGCGCAGCAGCAGGTCGATGCGCTTGTACTCGGCGAGCCGGCCGAGCGCCAGGAACAGCGGCTCGGCGGAGCGCGGGGCTGGCGGGCCCACTGGGGCAGCGCCATTAGTGAGCATGCGGATGCGTTCGCGCGGGACCCCGAGCGACTCCAGTTCCCGCGCGGTGGACGCGGACACCGTGAGCACCAGGTTGTGGCGGTGGACCCACGGCATGACCCGCTGCTCCAGGAAGCGGCCCGCCGTGCATAGGGGCGGGCGGAACCGCAGCGGCCACAAGTCGGTGTGCACGTGGTTGACCATGCAGATCGTCGGCTTGCGGGACCAAAGCGGTGTCAGGAACGGCATGCCGTTGCAGACTTCCACCACGACATCGCACTCGCGGAGCCGCCGCCAGTATGCGGGCGGCGCGCCCAGGAACTGGGAATACGGGCCGCCACTGCGCACGACATCGTAGCTGTGCGGGGCCGACGGGCCGCCGCACAGCAGCGTGACCCGGTCCCCGCTGGCGGTCAGGCCCGCCGCCAGCTGATCGACCAGCAACTCCGACCCGCCGGCCTGCGGGCTGGCGATGTCCCGCCAGGCCACGATCACCACATGGCGGCCCGCCCGGCGCTGCCCCGGACGGTCATCCACGCGACGCAGCGCCGGGGAGAGGAGGACTCGATCGATCTCCACCCTGATCTCCTCCCTGGCTGGGTGGGCAGGCCGGCGCCCACATTGTCCGCAGGTATTGATGAAGTGTCAATAACAATGTTATTACCAGCTGGTAGCGGGCTTCCCTGTCGCCTCATTGCGGATTGGAAGCTGATATGTAACAACAGCCTGAAGTGCTATTGACGAAATATCAAGAGTGACTTACCGTCCAGTAACATGATCGCCCTAGCGGCGTTACCTGTCTTCCCGGCCGCGCCAGCGTCCTCGCGCCGGAGACGGCCGGGAACCCGCGAAGGAGAAACGACATGCCCGCTGACGCGCTCCCGTCCGCTCCTTCCGCGCCGTCCGCGACACCTTCAGCAACGGGGGGGCTCGGGGGGGTCGTCCCCCCCGGAGCCAGCAGAGCGCCGGGTCCCGTTGGCGCGCTTCGCCTGCTGGCGGCGTTCCGGCGCGAGCAGGCGGACCCGGACAGCTTCTACGGCCTGCTGGCCCGCGACTCGGTTGCCCTGGTGGCACGCCATGCCCGGCTCGACGAGAGCCGGGTCGTCGATGTCGGCGGCGGCGCGGGTTACTTCGCGGACGCGTTCCGCGAGCGCGGCGCGCAGTGCCTGCTGGTAGAGCCGGATTCCGCCGAACTGTGCATCCGGGGCGCCCCCAGCCGCGCGAGCGTGATCGGCGACGGCTACTGGCTGCCGCTGGGCGACGCCAGCGTCGATGTGTGCTTTTCCTGCAACGTGCTCGAGCACGTACGAGACCCGGCCGGGCTCATCGACGAGATGATCCGGGCCACCCGGCCCGGCGGGCTGGTGTACCTGTCCTACACCGTGTGGCTGTCGCCCTGGGGCGGCCATGAGTCCGCGCCCTTCCACTACCTGGGGGGCGATTACGCGATGCGTCGCTACATCCGCCGTCATGGCGTGAAGCCGAAGAACGTCTACGGAGAGACGATGTTCCCGCTCAGCGTCGGCCAGGTCCTGTCCCTGGTGCGACGGCGCGGCGACGTCGCCGTGGTCGAGGCGCGGCCGCGATACTACCCGCGCTGGTGCCGGTTCCTCATTTCCCTGCCGGGCGTGCGCGAGCTACTGACGTGGAACCTGCTGCTGATCTTGCGGCGGCGGGCGTGACCAACCCGCCGATCGAGCTTGACGACATCCTCACCGGTGAGCCGGGCCCGGACGACGGCGGACGGCGGCTGCCATGGCGGCCGCGGCGCCGCCGGGGGGACGCGGCCGAGCGGGCCGGCCTGCGGTGGGCGGCGCTGACCTGGGTCCTCGTGCTGGCCCTGCTGCTGCTCCAGAACCCGGGCCGGATGACGTTCGACACGAAGCTCGGCGTGAACATCGACCCGGTGGGCTTCTACGAGCGGCTGTGGCACCTGTGGAATCCCCTGGAGTACCTGGGCAGCCTCCAGGACCAGTACATCGGCTACGCCTTTCCGATGGGCGCGTTCTACCTGATCGCGCACCTGCTGCACATCCCCGTGTGGGTGGCCGAACGGCTGTGGATGTCACTGCTGGTTACGGTGGGTTTCCTGGGCCTGGTGCGGCTGGCCGAGGCGGTGGGCATCGGAACACGCTCCACCCGGCTGACGGCGGGGGCCGCGTTCGCGCTGTGGCCGACGTTCACGATCCTGATCGGCTCGTCCTCTGGCGGCCTGCTGCCGGGGCTGCTGGCGCCCTGGGCCGTCTTGCCGCTAGTGGGCACCGGGCCTGCCCGCATGGCGGCGGCCCGGTCGGGTCTCGCGGTCGCCTGCATGGGCGGCATCAACGCGGTCTCCACCCTCGCTGCGCTGGTACTGCCCGGAATGTACATACTGACCCGGCCGGGGCGCCGCCGGCGGGCGCTGGCAGGCTGGTGGGTGCCGGCGGTGCTGCTGGCCACGGCCTGGTGGGCGGGGCCGCTGCTGTACCAGGGCCGCTACGGGTTCAACTTCCTGCCGTACGTCGAGCAGGCGACCACGACCACCCAGACCATGTCCGCGGCGACGGTGCTGCACGGCAGCGGTAACTGGGTCGCGTACCTGAACTTCGGTCAGCCGTGGCTGACCGCCGGATCAGTTTTGACCCGAACGGGCTGGGCGATCGCGGCCGGAACGGTGACCGCCGCCGCCGGGCTGGCCGGGCTGGCCCGCCGTGACCTGCCCGAGGCGCTCTGGCTGCGCTGCACCGCCGGCGTGGCCGCTGTGTACGCGCTGGCCGGCTACGGCGGGCCGCTCGGCGGGCCGCTGCACCAGTCGGTGCAGGCACTGCTGGACGGGGCGCTGTCGGCGCTGCGCAACGTCTACAAGATCGAGCCGGTGCTGGCCGCGGTGGTGGCGCTGGGGATCGCGCACGTGCTGGCCCGCGCCGCGTGGCCGCGGGCCGCGTGGCTGCGGGCCGTGGGCCGCCCGGCCGGTGCCATGGCCGCCGCGGGCATCCTGGCCGGCCTGGGCCTGCCCTACCTGACCGGCCAGGTGCTGCAGCCGGGCTCGTTCACCCAGGTGCCCGCCTACTGGCCGCTGGCGGCCAACTGGCTGGCTGCGCACGATGGCACCGAGACCACCCTGGTAGTGCCGGCCGACTCGCACGGCGTCTACACCTGGGGGCAGCCGATCGACGAACCGCTGGAGCCGCTGGCCCGCTCACCGTGGGTGCAGCGGAACCTGGTGCCGTTCAGCGGCGGCGGGGTGAGCGACCTGCTTGACGGCGCCGAGCAGGCGATCGAGGCGGGCACCGCCTCGCCCGGCCTGGCCGGCTACCTCGCCCGGGCCGGCATCCGGTACGTCCTGGTGCGCAACGACCTGGACCCGGGCCAGCTCGGCTATACACCGCCCGCGGTCGTGCACGCCGCCCTGCGCGGGTCGGGATTCACCCGCGTCGCGTCGTTCGGCCCGCCGGTCCCGGCTGGGCCGGTCGGCCGGGAGACAGCCTTGCAGGTCGAGGCGATCGAGCCGCAGTACCCGCCGGTCGAGATCTTCCAGGCCGGCGATCCGGCCGCGCGGCCTGCCGGGCCGGCGGCCGTGCTGCCCGCCGCCTCGACCACGCTCGTCGACGGCGGCCCGGCCGCGCTGCTGCAGCTGGCGGGTCAGGGCCTGCTGAGCACCGGGCAGCCGGCCGTGATAGCCGGGCAGAACACCGCCGCCGATCCGGCCGCCAGCCGTCAGGTCGTCACCGACGGGCTCCGGCGCGCGGACACCGCCTTCGGCCTGACGGCCCGCAACACCTCCTATACGTACTCGGCGGACGGCACGATCCCGCCGGATGACCCGCAAGGCGCGGGGGGCAGGCCGCCACGCCAGCTGCTGCCCGCCGGGTCCGCCGGTCACCAGACCGTCGCCGTGCTGACCGGCGCGGCCAGCATCACCGCGTCTTCCGCGGGATCCTGGCTCTGGGAGGTGCCGCAGGCCGCTCCGGCGGGGGCCTTCGACGGCAACCCCGCCACGGCCTGGACCGAGGCCAGCCCGTTCAGCGCGGCCGGGCAGTGGATCCAGATCAACTTCAGCAGCTCGCGGGACCTGTCCGGGCCGGCCACGATCCGGCTGCTCGACGACACCCCCCGGCCGGTCGCCACCCGCCTGGTCGTCACCACCGCTGCCGGGCGCGCCGTCACCGCCACCCGGGTGACGGCGGCGCCCCAGCCGCTGCGGATCCCGCCCGGCACTACCGGCTGGCTCCGCATCACCATCGCCGCCGCACGCGGCGGCATCGCGGGCGAGCCCGGGGCCGGCATCAGCGATGTCACCATCCCCGGGGTGCGTGTCACCAGTTACCTCGAGCCCGCCCAGGACCAGGCCGGCCCCGACCCCTCGTTCAGCTTCCGCCGGGACACCGGCACGACGCTCGGCCTGCCGGGGAGCCCGCCCGAGGCGGATCTGAACCGGACGTTCACCACAGCCGGCGCCGAGCGCCTCCGGGTCTCGGCCACCGTCACCCCCGTGCCGGGCGCCGCCCTCGACGCCCTTCTCGACCGCCTGGGGTCGGCGGCACCGGCTCAGCTGCACATCAGCGCCACGTCCACCTTCGGCTCCCTGCCCGCGCTGCGACCGCAGAACCTGCTCGACGGCGCCGGCTGGATCGCGGCAGGCCCCGCCGCCACCGTGCACCTGTCGTGGAACGGGCGGCGGGCCATCGGCGAGATCCGGCTGACCGCCGCGACGCTGGGGATCGCCGCACAGCCGACGCGAGTCCTGATCACCAGCCCGGACGGCAGCCGCGACGTGCCGGTTCCGTCCAGTGGCATCCTGCGCTTCGCGCCGCTGGTTACCGACCGACTGAACATCAGCTTCCCCGGCGTCGTGCCCGTAACCACCTACAACCCGCTGGCCGGCCGCGCCGAGCAGCTTCCCGTCGGCCTCGGGGCGCTGACCATTCCCGCGCTGGCCGACCTGCGCACCGGCATCCCGGCCGCCACCGCTCCGTTCCACCTAGCCTGCGGGCAGGGCCCGCCGCTGACCGTGGACGGCCGTACCTATGCCACGTCGGTTTCAGGAACCGTGCGGGACCTCATCAGCCTCACTCCGCTTCCGCTGCGCGTGTGCACCGGGGGAGCGGTGTTGGCGCTGCCGGCCGGGCGGCACTGGCTGAGTTCACCGGGTCCGGACCTGCCGCTCGCCATCACCGACCTGAGCCTGACCGACGTCGCCACTGTGCCGACTCCCGGGCGGGCTTCCGAGCCGGCCAGCGCCGTCGCGCCTCGCGGCCTGCGGATCGGCACCTGGGGGGCGGAGTACCGCACGATGACGATCGGCCCCGGCGAACTGTCCTACCTGGAGGTCCACCAGGCTGCCAGTCCGGGCTGGACCGCGACCCTGAACGGGCAGCTGCTCACCCCGGTCACCCTGGATGGCTGGCAGCAGGCCTTCGTGGTCCCGGCCGGCGCCGGGGGCAGGGTGGTCATGACCTTCACCCCGGCGGCGGGATACCACTGGCTGCTGGCCGGGTCGCTGCTCGTCCTCAGCGTGCTGATCGCGGCCGCCGCCTGGCCGCCGCGCCGCGGGCCGCGCGACCTTTCGGCCCCGGGTGGCCCGGCGGCCGGGCGCGCCGGGTACTGGCTGGCGGCGGTCGCGGCGGCGCTGGTGCTGGCCCTGGCGGGCGGCTTGGCCGCTATCGCGGTACCGGCCGTGATCTTGCTGGGCTGGTGGCGGCGGCCATGGGTGCCGTGGCTGGCGTTCGCCGCGATGTGCGTCGCCGGAGCGCTGGTCATCACCGGATTGAGTCATAGCGCCCAGCCTGGCTCCGGCGCCTTCGGCTGGCCCGCGCAGGCCGCGGCCCTGATCGCCCTGACCGCCGCGCTTACCCCGCCTGTTCCCCGGCCATGGCAAAGCCAGGACGCCGGTGTCCTCGAGGTGCCGGAGGACGTCGCATGACCGCTGTCAGGAGCGCGCGGGGCCGGGCCGGGCCGGCCTCCTGGCCGCTGACGCCGATCGAAGAACTGGACCACTACCTGGACAGCGCCGCGGATCCGAGCCTCATCCAGCTGGAGTTGCTGGTCGGGATGCACCTCGACGTGCCGATCCTGGCGGCGGCGCTGGCCAAGGTGCTGGCCGGGGATCCCGCGGTGCGGCGGCACCTGGAGGCCACCTCCCGGTGGCGCCGGCGGCTGCGCTGGGAAACCGGCGCACCGGGCCGCGCCGACGGCGTGCTGACCGTGGCCCGCTGGCGAAGCCCGAGCCAGCTCGCCGCGCTGCGGGAATGGGTGGTCGGCTGGCCGATTCCGCTGTGCGATCGCGCGGTCCGGCTGGTCCTGGCGGTCGGCCCTGAGCACGATGTCGTGATCTTGCAGACCCACCACGCCGCGTTCGACGGCATCTCCAGCGTGGCCCTGCTCACCGCGATCGGTGCGGCCTACCGGGAACGGGCCGGCGGCCTGCCGGGCTCCGGTCCCCAGGCGGTCCCGCCACTCACTACCCGCCCGTTCGGGACCGCCGCCCCGGCCAGGGCACGCGGCGCGGACTGGTTTACCCGCATGACCCGCGCGCTGACCCGGATCGCCGGCCGGCTCCCGGGCGGGGCGACCCGGATCGCCGCGCATTCGGTGTGGCCCGGCCGGCCCGGGTACGGCTACGTGCAGCGGTCGCTGCCCGTCCCCCGGCCCGCCCGCGAGGGCAGCGGGCCGTTCCCGACGGTCAACGACCTGCTGGTCGCGGCCCTCATCCGCACGGTCGACCGGTGGAATACGGCCCGTGGCCGGGGCGGCGGGCGGATCCGCGTCTCGATCCCGGTCAGCGACCGGGGTCACCGAAACGGCTGGGCGGACCCCGGGAACCAGACCCGGCTGATCCGGATCACCGCGTGCCGCCGCGAGCGAGCCGATCCCGGGCGCCTGCTCGCACACGTAGCCGCCCAGACGAGGGCGGCCAAGCGGCGGCCGACGGCCGGGCTGGACGCGGCGAGCAGGCTGCTGGCCACGGGGTGGGCGCCCGCCGCCGTTAAGGGCCCTGCGGTGCGTCTCGCCCGCTGCCTCGCCGCGCCGCTGTGCGCCGATACCGCGCTGCTCAGCAATCTGGGCGTCATTTCCTGCCCGCCCTGCTTCAGCGGCGGCACCGAACCGCTGTGGTTCTCCGGTCCCGCCCGGATGCCCCGGGGCCTGGGCGTCGGCGCCCTGACCATCGCGGGGCAGCTTCACCTGTGCGTCCACTACCGGCACGCGCTCCTGGACCGGGACGCCGCGGCGGACTTCACCGCGCTGTACTGCGAGGCACTCGGCGAGCTGACCGGGAGTCCAGCGTGACCACGCATCCCGGGATCGTCCTCGCCATGGTGGCGACGGTCGTCTACAACCTCGGCTTCATCGTGGAGAAGCGGGCCCTCGGCCGCCTGCCCGCGCTCGAGGCGCATCACGTTCCGCGACTGGCACGCACCCTGTTCACCGCTCCGGCGTGGCTGGCCGGCTTCCTCCTGATCTGCGGCGGCCTGGTGCTCCAGCTCCTGGTGCTGTCGCTGGAACCGCTGACGGTGGCGCAGCCCTTGCAGGTCTCCGGGGTAGTGGTGACGATCCTGTTCTCGCGGCTGCTGCTGCACGAGCGGCTTGGCCGCGCCGAACTCGCCTGCATCGGGGTCATCGCCGTCGCGGCCGCGCTGCTCGGCCTGTCCAGCGGACACGGACCGGGTGCGGAAGCGGGCACCCGCGCCGCCGGAGCCGCCATCGCCGCGGCCGCGGTTCCCGCCTGCGTGGCGGTCCCGGTCATCTACTGCCAGGGCCGCCGCGGGGACCGGCTTACCGGCGTGCGCGAAGGCTGCTGCGCCGGGCTGATCTACGGGTTCGCCGGGCTGGCGCTCAAGGCGCTGTCGGCCACGATATTCGCGGCGCCGCATTCCCTCGGCGCGCTGCTCGCCGCGGCCGTCGCGTCGCCTTACCTGTACGTGATGCTCGTATCCTCGGCGATCGGCATGTGCCTGTTCCAGGTGGCGCTGCAGCGCAGCCCGGCCTCCGTCGTCATGCCCATCTGCCTGGTCATCAGCACCGGATACCTGGTCGTCATCGGTTCGTGGCTGTTCCGCGAGCGGCTGCCGGCCAGCCCGATCCCGCTCGCCATGCGGCTGGGCGGCGGAGTCGCCGCCGTCACCGTGCCGGTGATCTTGACCGTCATCAGCGAGCGGGCCGCCACCCGCCGTGTCGCAGCTGTTTCCGATGATGCCGCCAGCCGCGCGGCGGCCGTGTCCGATTCCCGAAAGGAGGAGCGGCGCTCCCTGCCCGGCTCGAAGCGCCTGGCCCGGCGCCGCGAACCCGATGAGCCTGGACCCCCTGCTGCTGGACCTGCTGGCCTGCCCGATCGACAAGCAGCCGCTGCTGTACCTGGCCGAGTACGACGTCCTGTACAACCCGCGGCTGCGGCGCAGCTACCAGATCCGGGACGGCATACCGGTCATGCTGGCCGACCGTGGCGAGACGGTGACCGGCGAGCGGCACCGGAACCTGCTCCGCCGCGCCGCGGTCGGCGGCGCGGTCGCCACGCGGCAGGTGCCGGTGTCCAGCCTGCTGAGCGGCGAAGGCTCCGGTGAGGACGCGGCCTGAGCTGACCAGACCGCAGAGGAAGCCATGGCCTCACCCGGAGAAGCACCCACTGTGACCCAGACCGCACCGGGCCCGCGCCGCGGCCTGCGGGCGGGAGCCGGCTGGATCCGCCCGGTCCTGGCCGGGCTGGGGGCGTTCCTGCTGGTTTTCGGCCTGCTGCTGCGGTTGTACGTCGCGCCCCGGCTGATCGCCGCCCCGGCCGGCTTCTACATCGTGGTCACCCTGGCAGACCCCCATGCCTCCTACTTCGACGAGAGCACGCTCACCACCCGGCGCGATGTCACGCTCACGTACACCGACACCATACGCGGCGACGCGGGCGCCAGCACCGGCACGATCGCGGTGTGGGACCAGTTCACGGTCCTCGCAGATCGCAAGCGCCACGTTCAGCTGATCGCCACCTTCCAGCGCAGCGCGTTCAACCGGCGTACCGGGAAACTGAGCAACTGCTGCGGTGCGTCGGTCGACGACGATACCCAGGTCCGCCAGGCTGGCATCGGGGTGGTGTTCTGGCCGATCGGCACCCGGCAGACCACCTATCAGGTCTACGACACCAATACTGAACGGGCCTGGCCCGCTGCCTACAGCGGCACCGCGTACGTCCAGGGCCTGCGCACCTACCGGTTCACTCAGCGCATCCCGGTCACGGTAGTCCAGCAGCTGCCCGGCGTGCCGACGTCGCTGCTCGGGTTGCGCGGCACCTCCCGCAATGTCGTGGCGAACCGCACGTTCCA
>Ga0210408_10002458_pt1 | contig 18005 bp, 16 predicted proteins | sample IncBWH4MmetaG_FD_155471 | JGI IMG/M metagenome (GOLD analysis project Ga0210408, IMG submission 155471) | Forest soil microbial communities from Barre Woods Harvard Forest LTER site, Petersham, Massachusetts, United States - Inc-BW-H-4-M | ecosystem: Environmental > Terrestrial > Soil >...
GGTCCTGGGCCATCGCCGTCACCCGCCATCCGCTCGGGCTCGGGGTGACCTAGACCGCCGTATTCCTCTCCGAAGCTGGCGTCAGGTACGCCCACGAACTCGACGCGTGGATCGGGACTCTCCTCGCCCGCCCCGGGTACGCCCGCGGCGGCGCCCCGCGCCTCGACCAGGTCCTCTTCCTCAGGGGCGCCCGGGTCCTCGTGGGGCAACCCCCCAACAGGCTCTCCGTCTGGTGGGATCGTGGACAAGGCCCGCTATAGTACGGCGCTCCCACGATGGCCAACATTCATTCACAGAAGAAGCGCATCCTGCGCTCCGAGCGCGAGCGACTGGAGAATCGTCAGTACACCTCGGCGATCAAGACCCACTTCCGCCACCTCGAGGCGGCGGTGCAGAGCGGCGACGGCGAGACCGCCGCGAGCGAGCATCGCAGGCTCGTGAGCGCGATCGACAAGGCCGTCAAGCGCGGCGCGATGCACAAGCACACGGGCGCGCGCCGCAAGTCACGCGCCGCACGGGTTCTCGCCGGATCTTCTTCATAGGCCGCGCCGTCTATCGACCGTCCGTGATCGTCTCGATCGCGCGCAACGCCAGCGTCTCCTCGTCCAGTCCCGACATCCGCGAGCGGGCGTCCGGCAGGGGCGAGCCGCCGCGGGTGTCCAGCTCCAGGTCCGCGAGCGTGGCGAGCGCGCTGCGCAACCGCTCGGGGTCGGTCTGAGCGACGTCTCGGACGAACCGCTCGGCGGCCCGGGGGGGCATTCGCAACCCGCGCCTGACCTCGGCGGGCGACTCCCCCGCTCCCAGGCGCAGCGCGACCGCGAGCGCGTCGCGCAGTCGCGAAGCCATCAGGTATGTCAGCCCGGCCAGCCGCTCGCCCTGCTCGCGCAGACGGACGTATACACGGGTGGCCTCGCGTGGGCTCCCTCCGACGAGCGCGTCGGCGAGGGTGTAAGCGCGGTACTGCACCGAGTGCGCCGCGCGGGCCTCTATCTCCTCCACGGTCACCCTGCCGGGTCCATCCAGTTCCAGCGCCAGCTTCTCAAGCTCGCGCAGGAGCCGTTGTTGGCGCTCGCCCACCTGGCCGACCAGCGCCGCGGCTGCGGCCATGTCGAGCTCGATACCCATCCGTGCCGCCTGAGCACGCGCCCACTTGGGCAGATCCCACGGCTTGACGGTCGCCTGCGCGACGACCTGCCCGCCCGCCCGCTTGACCGCCTCGTGCACCGCCGCGGGTGCTTTGGTGCGACTCTCCTCGCGCGCGAACAGCGCCACGGTCGTGTCGGGCGCCATCGCCGCCAGCGCGGGCGCGAGCCGCTGTTCGACCTCGGCCTGCTTCCAACGCTCGACGCCGTCCACCAGGATCACGCGCCGCCCGACCGTGAGCGTCATCGCCGCGAGCGCCCCCGCGACGCCCTCCGGCGTGGCCGACTCGCCCTCCAGCGACTCGACGCTGTCAGACCCGTCCTCGCTTTCGGCCAGCGCGCGCAGGCCCGCACGACGCTCGGCGACGGCGCCGTGATCGTCGCCGTGGATCAGGTAGGCGGGCTTGAGGTCGGCCATCCAACGAGTGTATGCACCGGCAACGACACGAGCTCTCTCAGTCCAGGCGCTCGAGAGGCATGCCGGCCGATCGGAGATCCCGTCGATCTCCGATCGGGTAAGAACGCCGTAGCGCGCCGCCTATCGGACGACTAGGTTCACCAGCTTGCCCGGCACGACTATCTCCTTGACGATCTCCCGGCCGTCCACGTGTGCGCGCACGTTCGGAGCGGCGTGGCACAACTCCTTGAGCTCGTCTGGGCCGGCGTCTGAGGTTGCCTGCACTCGATCGCGTAGCTTGCCGTTGACCTGGCACACCAGCTCGTAAGAGTCACGCTCGAGCATCTCCTCCTCGGCCCGCGGCCACGGCTGCTCCCACACGCGCTCGCCGGTCAGCAGCTCATACACCTCGGCGCTGACGTGCGGCGCGAATGGGAACAGCAGCGAGGCGGCCGTGGCAAGCGCGAACCGCTGGGCCTCCACGCTTGTTGTCTCACGCAAGCGCGAGCAGTCGTTCAGCAGCTCCATCACCGCGGCGATCGCCGTGTTGAACGCGAACCTGCGCAAGTCCCCGCTGACCTTCTCGATCGCCCAGTGGGCCTTGCGCAGGAGCCTGTCCTCGGCATCCCCCACCCCTTCGACATCAGAACGCTCAGCGGTCTCCACCGCCAATCGCCACAGCCGGCTCAGGAACCGGTGCACCCCCTCCATGCCCTCATCCGACCAGTCGGCATCCTGATCGGGCGGGCCGATGAACAGGATGTAGCAGCGCGCCGTATCCCCGCCGTAGCGCTCGACGATCGACGCGGGCGAGACGACATTGCCGCGAGACTTGCTCATCTTGGCGCCGTCCTTGGTGATCATCCCCTGCGTGAACAGCGCCCTGAACGGCTCCTGCACATCGAGGTGGCCGAGGTCCGCAAGCGCCTTAGTGACAAACCGCGCATACATCAGATGCAGGATCGCGTGCTCGACCCCGCCGATGTACTGATCGACGGGCATCCACTCTCCCAGCGCCGCCGGGTCCCACGCGGCCTGGTCGTTGGCGGCGTCGCAGTAGCGCAGGAAATACCAAGAGGAGTCGACGAACGTGTCCATCGTGTCGGTCTCCCGGCGCGCCTGCCCGCCACACTCTGGACAGGTGGTGCGCACCCACTCCTCGGCGGCCGCCAGCGGCGAGCGTCCCCGCGGCGCGTAGTCCTCGACGTCCGGCAGCTCCACCGGGAGCTCCTGCTCGGGCACGGGCACCGCCCCGCAGCGCTCGCAATAGACGATCGGGATCGGGCTCCCCCAGTAGCGCTGGCGGGAGATGAGCCAGTCGCGCAACCGATAGTTGACCGACGCGTGCCCGACACCCTCGCGATCCAGCCACTGCACGATCGCACTCAGCGCCTCGCGATTGCCCATCCCGTCGAACTCGGGGTTGGAGTCCACCAGCGGCCCGTCGCCCGTGTAGGGCAGGCCGTGCTCGTCGCCGGCGCCCTCCGGCGACGTGCCCTCGATCACGCGCCTGATCGGCAGTTCCAGCGCGCGTGCGAACGCGTAGTCGCGCTCGTCGTGCCCGGGCACCGCCATGATCGCGCCGGTGCCGTACTCCATCAGCACATAGTCGGCCACATACATCGGAATCTGCTCGTCGTTGACCGGGTTGATGACCGTCCGTCCCAGCGCCACTCCCGTCTTGGGCTTCTCGACGTTGCCGCGCTCCTCGCCTGACTCGGTGATCGCGTGGCTGACGTACTCACGCACCGCCCGCTCGCGCTCTGTGCCGGCGACCAGGCGCAGCACGTCCGGGTGCTCGGGGGCCATCACGAAGAACGTTGCGCCGAACAGTGTGTCCGGGCGGGTCGTGAACACTGGATAGTCGATGCCCAGCTCCTCGCAGCGGAACGTGACCTCCGCCCCCTCCGAGCGTCCGATCCAGTTGCGCTGCATGGTCTTGACGTGCTCGGGCCACTCGATCTCGTCCAGATCGCCCAGCAGCCGCTCGGCGTAGTCGGTGATGCGCAGAAACCACTGCTCCAGCTGCCTGACTTCGACCCTCGCGCCGCAGCGCTCGCAGGTGCCGTCGGGTGAGACCTGCTCGTTGGCGAGCACCGTCTGGTCTTTTGGGCACCACTTGACCGCCGCCTCCTTGCGGTAAGCCAGCCCAGCCTCGAACAGCTGCAGGAATATCCACTGCGTCCAGCGGTAGTAGTCCGGTTCGTGCGTGGCCAGCTCGCGCGACCAGTCGATCGAGATGCCCCACTCGCGGAACTGGCGCTGGAACGAGGCGATCGAGGCATCCGTGGACGCGCGTGGGTGGACACCCGTCTTGATCGCGTGGTTCTCCGCCGGTAGCCCGAACGAGTCGTATCCCATGGGGTGCAGCACGCGCCGGCCGAGGCGGCGGTGGTAGTGGGCGATCGCATCGCCCACCGAGTACACCTTCAGGTGGCCGATGTGTGGCTCGCCGCTGGGGTAGGGCAGCATCTCCAGCACGTACGAGCTCGCTTGCTCGCCCTCGCTGCCGGGCGCGCCCCGGCCCGACTCGAGCGCCGCGCCCTCGTTGGCGACCTCCCACGTGTGCTCATCAGCCCATACCGCCTGCCAGCGGGGCTCGATCTCATGGGGCTCGTAACGATGCTCGGTCATCTTCCTCGGAGGTTATCGGTCGCTTCGGGATGGATTGGCTGCCGCAAACGGGATCGGCCGGCGGGCCGGGATCGACCGATCGCGTTTCACATAGGCGGGCGCGGCAAGACACGCCCGTTCACCGCCGGTACCCCTCAGCGGCCGCCGAATATGCGCAGCAACGCAAGAAATATGTTCACGACGTTGATGAATATGCCGGTGGCGATCCACACGGCGTCATCGGCTTTGGCGTAACGGCGCAAGTACTGAAAATTGATGGCCAGGAACGCCGAGGCGAACAGGTAGATCGCGATGCTCAGCACGATGCTCCCGCCCGAGCTGAACAGCACCAGCAGCCAGCTGGCCAGGATCACGACGAGGAACCCCCAGAACAGGGGACGCGCCCAGCGCACCAGGTCGCGCGAGGTGGCGAACCCGAATGCCCCCACGCCCGCTACCGTCAGCGCGGTGCCGCCCGCCGCCTGATACAGGACGGTCTGGTCGTAGGTCGTGTAGTAACTGATGACCGGCCCCAAGCCGATTCCCAGCAGCAGCGCGAGCGCATACAACCAGCCGACCGCCAGCGTGCCCGAGCGCAGCGGGGCCACGAACGCCTGGGCGAACAGCATCACGATCGCGCCGATCTCGAACAGCAGCCCGGTGTTGTAGGACAGGTTGCGGCCGATGTAGGTGCCGAGCGCAAAGAATCCGAGCGCCACCGCCACCAGGAACATGACCTGCCCGAGCAGCAGGGACACCGTGTTCGAACGCGTGCCGGCGTTGGAGGTGAAGATGCCGAGCTCGCCGCCGGATGACTCCACTGTTACATCCCCCTGGGTCCGATTTGACATTGTCGAGCTTCACGGTAGCGAAGGCGGCGGATCTGCCGGGACGGCGAGAGCAAGTACGTGGCGATGGCCTCGGCAAATCGGCGGATCATTCAAACCGCGAGAACGCACGCACTCCCTCGACGATCGCCGCCGGCGCCTTCGTGGGCGAGCCCGCGTCGAACGGGGGCTGCGGGTCGTACTCGATGCCCAGCTGGATCGCCTGCGCAACCTCCTCGCCCGCGATCGCGGCGGCCAGCGCGAGCGCCATGTCGATCCCCGCCGACACCCCCGCGGCCGTGACGATCTTCCCGTCGAACACCACTCGCTCGGACACGGGCTCCGCGCCCAGCTCGCGCAGCTGCTCGAGCGCGAGCCAGTGGCTGGTCGCGCGCTTGCCGTCCAGCAGTCCGGCGGCCGCGAGCACCAGCGAGCCGGTGCACACCGAAGTCGTCCAGGTGCTCGTCTCGTGCACGCTGCGCAGCCAGTCCAGGGCCACTCCGCCGGCGCGGGCCGCGACCTCCCCCGGCCCTCCCGGCACCAGCACGATGTCCGGCTCGCTCGCGTCTCCCAGCGAACCCTCGGCCACGAGCGTGAGCATGCCGTTGTCGGTTGTGACCGGGCCCGGCTCGACCGCCACGAACTTCGCGCTCGCACCCGGCAGCCGGCTCAGCACCTCATACGGGCCGATCGCGTCCAACGCCGTGAGCCGGTCGTACAGCAGTATCGCGATGTCCATCATGAGCCTCTTTTCGTCTGTCAGGCGGCGACGGCGCCGGATGGCGCCCCGTCCGGGTGGTAGCGGCGGCGGTACTCGGCCGGGGCGACGCCCAGCGCACGCAGAAACGTGCGGCGCATCGTCTCGGCGGTCCCGAATCCGCACGCCGCGGCAACGGTCGCGATCGGCTGGGCGGTGTCCTCCAGCGCCCGCCGGGCCGCCTCCAGGCGCACGCGCTCGACATAGCGTCCGGGCGTGATGCCGGTCTCGGCTGCAAACGCGCGCGCGAAGTTGCGCGAGCTCATGTGCGCTCGCGCGGCGAGCTCCCGCACCGAAAGGTCCTCGGCGACGTGCTCGAGGGCGTACCGCTGGACGTCGCGCAGCGGCTCGCGCTCGGGCTGCTGCGCCGCGAGCGTCGCGCTGAACTGCGACTGGTTGCCGGGCCGGCGCAGGAACAGCACGAGGTGGCGTGCGATCGTCAGCGCGGTCTCGCGGTCGAAGTCCTCCTCGACGAGCGCCAGCGCCAGATCCATGCCCGCCGTGACGCCGGCCGAGGTCCACACGGGGCCATCGCGCAGATAGATGGGCTCGGGATCGACCTCCACCGCTGGATACCGTTCTGCCAGCTCCGCGGCCGACGCCCAGTGCGTCGTCGCCCGGCGTCCGTCCAGCAGCCCGGCGGCGGCCAGCACGAACGCGCCGGTGCACACCGACGCCACGCGCCTGGCGGATGGCGCCGCCGCCCTGATCCAGTCGAGCAAAGCCTCGTCCGCGCTCGCGTCGTCCGAACCGGCGCCACCGGCGACGATCAGCGTGTCGATCGGCCCGGGCGCCTCGGCGAGGCGCGCCCCGGGGACGATCTCCAGGCCGCTGGACGTGCTCACGGACGCGCCGTCGCTGCTCGCGACGGTGACGCGATAGCCCCGCTCGGAGCGCCCCGTGGCGGCGATCAGCTGCTGAGCGCCGACGAACACCTCCAGCGGGCCCGTCAGGTCCAGGCTCTGTACACGCGGGTACACGGCAATGACGACGTTCCTGGGTCTCGTGCGTCTGTCCATGCAGCCGATCATGGCCCATACGGCGGTTGTCCGCAAGGACATATTTCCAACGATTCCTGCCGTCTCCTCACGATGCGCTTCGGCGGCTGTCGCAACGGGGGCGCTCAGGTCTAGGATTGCCTTGTGGAGTCCTCCGATGCCCCGCACACCGCTTCCGAGCACGTCGCGAGCATCATCGAAGCGGCCGAACGCACGGCCGCACAGTTGCGCCAGCAGGCCGAGTCTCGCGCGCGCGAGCGGATCGCCGAGGCCGACCGCGCCGCCGAGCACCGCGTGCAGGCCGCCGAGGAGGAGGCCGCGGAGATCCTGCACACCGCGCGCGCGCAGGCCGAGACCGCCCGCAACGAGGCGCTGACGTCGGTCGCTGAGATCCGCGGCGAGGCCGACGAGCGATTGCGGGACGGCCGGCGGATCCTGGAGGAGGCGCGCGAGGAGGCGGCGCGGATCGGCGCCGACGCACACGCAGCGGCCGAGGAGACGCACGCGGCGAGCCGCACGCAAGCCGAGGAGGTGCTCGCCGGAGCCCACGAGCAGGCGAACCAGACGATTGCCGCAGCCCAGGCGCAGGCCAGACGCCTGCTCGAGGACGCCCAGACCGAGTCCGAGCGGGCGCTCACCATGGCGCGCGATCAGGCCGGGGGCATCGTCGACGGCGCGCGTCGGGAGGGCGAGCGGCTGAGCGCCACCGCCGAGGAGGAACTCGCTGCTCGCCACACCGAGGCGCACGACCGGGCCCAGGACATTCGCGCGGTCGCGCGCGCCGAGGCTCGCGAGATCGTCGGCGAGGCCCACGCCGTCGCCCATGACGTCGTACGCGAGGGAAGCGAGATGTCTCGCAACCTGCGCGAGCTGTCCTCCTCGCTGCGCAACAACGCCGAGCGCCTGCTGCGCGACGTGCGGCTGGCGCATGGAAGCATGACCGCGCGGCTGGATCAGGTCGGGCCTGAGGCCGGGCCGGGCGGTCGAGGGGCGGGCGGGCGCAGGCGCGAGGAGCCCGGTGAAGATCTTGACGTTCCGGAGTTCATTCCTCGGGGGTAAAGCCCTGCGCGGAAAAGTTGAGCACCCCGTGAACCGTGGCATAGTCTCACCCCCATCCGACATCGACGTAGAACTACGATCGAGGCGGTACCATGATCCGGCTTGGGGCTATAGCTCAGCTGGGAGAGCGTCTGGCTGGCAGCCAGAAGGTCGTCGGTTCGATCCCGACTAGCTCCACCAAACTGTCGTTGTGTGAACCCTGGCCCCGAGAAACGGGGTCGGGGTTTGCGCTTCCAGGCCCCTTGGCGGGCGACGGGACGGCTTTGAGGTGCCGCCGCCGTGGCCTGCCCAGGCGTGGCTCCCAGGCCGAGAGAGCGGCGTAGACGGGCGTTAGCTCGGTGCTGTCGATCTTGCCTTCCTCACCGACCATGATGCGCGTGAAGAACGTCTGGTTGAGCAGGCGCCGCTCCAGTGGCGTACTGGCCTGGTAGGTCGCATGGGGTGTCTTGGTCTTGGCGAGCGCTCCGTCGAGGGCACTCTCGATGTCGCGGGCGTGCAGTTCGGCGGCCTCCAGCAGCCGTTGGGCTTGGAGCTTCTCGGCTTCCAAGCGTTGCTGCTCGGTGGCGAGCACCTCATCGGAGACGAGGCCCTCTGGTAGGAGAGCTGCACGAGCCAGGCCTGGTTGTCTTCCAGTGTCTTGATCTTGCACTGGTGGCGCTCGATGTCCTTGGCGACGATGGCAGTGCGCTCATCCGCGTCGCGTTGCACGTCACTCCAGATCGCCTCGCGTACTCGCTGGGGTACGTGAACGGTGCGGTAGTACGCCGTGATGGCTTGCTCGATCTCGTGCGCCGAGTAGTGCCGGCTTGGGCAGGCACCGCCCTGTCTACGAGTGCTCCGCCCGATGCAGCAGAAGTACTCATAGACCCCGCCGGTACCACGGTGCTTGCTGTAGAGCAGCCGTCCGCCGCAGATCGCGCAGTAGAGCGTGCCGCGCAGGTAGTGCTGGTGCTTGTGCGGTCGGTCACCGGCCACCGACCGGGATGCCAGCAGCGCCTGTACGTGATCGAAGGTGTCCGGGTCGATCAGGCGCTCGTGGCGTCCGTCGGGCACCCGTCGGCCACAGTAGACCACCACCCCGATGTAGTAGGGGTTTTTCAGTAGCTTCTGGATTGCGGTTGCAGGTAGCGACCGAGCGCCCTGCTTGGGAGTTGGGCGGCTGCGCAGCCCGCGGCTCTCCAGATGCTTGGCCAGAGACCGCGTCGTCCAGTTGCCGGTGGCGTAGAGATCGAAGGCTTCCTGTATGAACGGAGCGCGCTCCTTATCCACGATCACGGTACGAATGTCCTGGTTGCCGACGAGCGTTCGCTTGGGCAGATACCCGATGGGCGGCTTGAACGGCGTGCCGCCATTCAAGTGCTTCTGATTCAGCCCCTTCTTGTCGATGTAGAATAGGACGCATGAGCACGAACGGGCAGCATGAGTTTGATGTGGTCTTCGAGCCGCAGAAAGAAGGCGGCTACACGGTCTATGTCCCGGATCTCCCGGGCTGCATCAGCGAGGGAGACACCCTGGAGGAGGCCACCGCCATGATCAAGGAGGCGATGGCCCTCTACCTTGAGGTCCGCCAGGAGCGGGGCTGGGCGTTGCCTAAGATCGAGCACCGCAAACTGGCACCGGCTGCGTGAGCGAGAAGCTCCCTCAACTCACCGCTAAAGAACTAATCCGGGTTCTGGAGCGCAAGGGCTGGGAGCATGACCGAAGTCGCGGCAGCCACCACGTTTACACCCATACCGCCACTCGCCGGACATTGAGCATCCCGGTAGCCCGGCGGGCAATGTCGATTGGCACACTGTCGCGCCTGCTAAAGGACGCCGAGATCAGCCGCGAGGAACTGCGCAAGCTGTTGGAGACTCGGCGGGGCTGTCTGAGAACGCCGATTGTGCGACCGGGAGAGCGGCATGCAGACTTTGGAACAGAGGTTGGCTCGCGCCAAACAACGCAGGCTACGCTAATCTAGCCATATGAACATCTTTATTAGTTGGTCAGGAGAAAGAAGTCATCAAGTGGCCCTCGTGCTCCGTGACTGGATACCGCGGATCATCCAGTATGCCGAGCCGTTCGTTTCATCGCATGACATTTATGCCGGGAATCGCTGGCAAAGCGACGTGGCAAGTGAGCTTGAAAAGAGCAACTTCGGTCTCATATGTGTCACACAAGCGAATCAAGCAGCGCCATGGCTAAACTTCGAGGCTGGCGCTCTCGCCAAGGTGGTCGAAGCCAGCCGTGTCGTTCCCCTTGCAATCGATCTCAATCTTTCAGATATCAAGCAACCGCTCGGCCAGTTTCAGGCCAAGCCGTTTACGGAAACCGGCGTACGCCAAACCATTGACTCGATTAACGCCGCTTTCACCCCGGCTGTCAAGAATACCGTCCTCGAAAAGACGTTCAAGATGTTCTGGCCGGAACTGGCGCAGGAGATTCAGACGGTAATACAAGCATCGTCTGAGACGCCACCTGTTGTAGCGAAGGTCACACGCACAGAGCGCGACCTGCTGGAGGAGGTACTCGCCACGGTGCGCAGCTTGGCGCGAGCTACTCAGCCTCAAAGCGAGAGACGAGCGGGTATGTCTCCACAACGGGTCATGGCGGCCGAGCGGGAGCTTTTGTCTTTCATCCAAGCATTCGTTGCGCCTCACGCGGTGAACAGATGGCAATACACGCTCAATCCTAGGCAGAAAGAGATCACGATCCAGTCTGCCCAACCAATTCCGCTGAGCGTCCGTCGAAAACTAACGGAGCAAGCGGCAGGTATGGAGATCAACCTCACCATACCGCGTAAACCACGTCGCACTAAGAAAGACTCGTAGCCACGCGACTTTGTCTAACCTCAGACGTCACGGTGAGCCGCCTTGTGTTTGACGGGGACGGTGTTTGTAGCTTCCCTGTCTTCAGGCTGCTTTTCTCGTTGGCCTGATTTTCACAGCGTAGAGTTCCTCGATCTCTTGGGGTGGCCGGTCGCCGAGAGATTCGTGCAGTCGGGTGTTGTTGAACCAGGCGACATACCTAACGATCGCCAGCTCGAGCTGGGTTCTGCTGGTCCAGGTACGGTCTGAGATGAGCTCGGTCTTGAAGGTGTCGACGAAGCTCTCGGCGGCCGCGCTGTCGTAAGCGTCGCCCACTGATCCGATCGAGGCGAGCACTTCGTGGTCGTCCAGGAGTTGTGTGTAGTCGAACGACGTGTATTGGCTGCCGGCGTCCGAGTGTGCCACGAGCGAGACGTCTGCTCCGGGAGCGCGCTGATGCAGGGCCATCCTGAGAGCGTCCAAGACGAGACCGGTGCGCATGTGGTTAGCGAACTACCATCCGACGATTCCGGCTATAGGCGTCGATCACGAAAGCTGAAGAACACCAGCCCCTCCCAGCACTGAGATACGTGAAGTCCGCGAACCACTTCTCATCCGGCCGGGACGCGGTGAAGTCGCGTTGCACCCTGTCAGGGCTGCGCAGCGCCGCCGAGTCGGCCTTGGTGTCCTCCGCCACGGCTTCCCGCGCGGCGCTTGGCGCCCTGGATGCCGTTCTGGCGCATCAACCGTTCCACACGGCTGCGGCCGATACGCTCCCCGGACCTTTGCAGCGCCTTCCACATTCGCCTGGACCCGTAGGCGTAGTAGTTGGCGGCGTGTAGCTCGCTGATGAGGGCAAGCAGGCGTTCGTCATCGACCTAGCGGGCTGAGCGTTGGCCGGTGGCGCGCTGGTAGTAGACGGACGCCGACACGCCCAGGATCTCGCAGATCGGCTCGACCCCGAAGCGCTCACGATGCTCGTCGATGAAACGCGCTCACTTCGGACGGTGTGGATCGAGCTCGCCCGCGAAAAACACGCTGGCGGCCTTCAGGATCTCATTCGCGCAGCGCAACTGTGCAACCTCACGACGCAAGGATTTGATCTCCTCGCGCTCCTGGCTACTCAGGACATCTTTGCGCCGGCCCTCGTCAGCTTCGGTCTGCCGGACGTGTTTACGCAGCGTCTCGCTCTCGATCCCCAGGTCCCTCGCGACGCGCGCGATAGGACGCCCAGACTCGAACACCAGACGCGCCCCGCGATCCAGCAACTCCTTCAAATACTTCCTCGCATATGCCATAAGCCAAGACTTCTCCCTCCGCCAGACAAAACCCTAGCCTCGAAGTCTCCGCCAAACACTGGACGGCTCAAAATCTCTTGTCGCTCGGGGAGGGTCTCCCGAACCCAAAGGCCCGCACCGTGTCCTTGCCCGGCTCCCTTGAAGGGTAGGCGGTGTTGAGGCGCCGCTCTGTACGGCGCTGTTTATTTCGCGCGGCGACCGGCGCCGCGCCGCCGGTCCCCACTGGGCGACAGATCCTTGCCTCCGACGAGTATCCGAAAGCTGCGCCCACTCGGCTAACCTGCCCCGTTCAGTCTGCTCGGCAGCGTTTAGTTACGCCGCCATCTGGTACGTTGCCGCTCTTCCGTGACAGAAGTTCGATCAGTAGGGTCGTGTGTCGTGTCCTCTCATTCTTCCCTGGCTGCAAGCGTCGAGCGCCGCCCGCCACGCGGCACGTTGAGCGAGCCGGCGCTGCGCGTCTGCCGTGCGCTGCTGGCGCTGCTCGCGCTCACGGCGATCGGCTACGACGTGGCCGCGGGACCGGGTGTCAGCGACGGCGACTACTTCAGCTATTTCACCGTCCTGAGCAACCTCTTCGCGGCGGCGATGCTCCTGCAGGGAGCGCTCCGCCCCGCACACACACGGTCTCGCACAGTCGAGTTGCTCAGAGGCGCCGCGGTCGTCTACATACTGACGACAGGGATCGTGTACCTGTTGCTGCTCTCCGGGCACGCCCCGGCATACCCGTGGGTGAACGCGATCCTTCACTACCTGATGCCTGTCGCAGTGACGGTCGACTGGCTGCTCGACCCGCCGCGCGTGCGTCTCGACCCAGCGCGGACGGTCGTGCTGTGGATGGCCTTCCCGCTGCTCTACATCATCTACACGCTGGCCCGCGGCGCGATCGTGGACTGGTACCCGTACCTCTTCGTGAACCCACACCGCAGCGGCGGGTACCTGCTCGTCGCCGGCGACTGCCTGGCGGTCGGGATCGGCATCGCCGCACTCATCGCCACGACGACCTGGGCAGGCAACCGCCGCCACGACGCACTCGCCAGCAGCCCGAATGGCTCCAAGCCGCGGTAGCGTCGCTCGAGCGCTCGCGAAAACAGCTTCACCGCTCCCAAACCCGTGAAGCGGACCTATGTCCTAGCCCACCGGTGGCGCGTGAAACACGACCTTGCGGATCGTCATCGTCGCGGTGAATCCGCTCTGGTCGCACCTCTTCGCCAGCGCAGCGATCTTGCCGATCAGCTTCACCCGATCGCCTTCCTTCAGATCGTCCAGTCCGACGCTGCCGTCTTTGTTGGTGTCCATGAGACCGAAGGTGACGTGGACGTTTTCCACCTTGTACGTCTTGGTGGTGCCCAGGTCGCCGATCGCGTGATGGTTGGCGTGCGTGACCTTGACCGTCACTTCGCCGCTGTAGGTGCCGTCGGCGTTCTTGGTCAGTGTCTGGCTGACGAGCGTCCCTGACGCCACGTAGCCCACGTTGTGCGGCTTGCACTTGTGCGACTTGCCGGGATGGCTTGGCTTGTTGGGCGGGTCATCAGACCCGTTGGATTGTACAGAGCGCTCCGAGCCGTTTCCCTTGTGACCCTCGCCATTTTCGCCGCTGTGGTCGCCATGTGAGGAACGATTGGCCGCACCGGGGTTGTTCGTGTTGGCAGGCGTCGTGCTGGGCGGTCCGACCGGTGTGGTGCTCGGAGCGTGAGCGGTGCCCTGATTTGACGGCGCCTGGCTCGGCAGAGCCCAAGCGGGGGTGCTCATCAGGGCCGCTGCGGATGCGACGAGCAAGACCTTCTTGACGATCATCGATTGTCTCCTGTGTCGGCTTCGGCGGTATCGGTCGATCTCCAAGCTCCGGTGGGCCGCTCGGCCCGATCGCCGGTGTCGGAGCTCTGCCATGCACAACGCGACGGGCGGGCGAAAGTCAGGCCCAATCGCCCTGTCGCAGGAGGCATGTCTACGGGCCGTGATCGCCGGTGGGGACGGCGAGACGACGACTATGCCTATGACTGGCGGGCGCCTTCGGAGACCGTCGTGGAGGAAACGCGGCCTTCGCCGCCCGCACCCGCTGGCGGGGTATCGGCGGGCGCACCATGCGCATGTGTGTGAGCGCCGGCCGCTTCCTGCCGAGCGCCCGAGCTCCCCGGGATCGACGCGGGCAGGGGTTCTCGCGGTTCGCCCCGGCTTCGCTCATGCGACAGGTTTGGCGCCACCGCTTGGGCGGGCGCCTGCTTATGCGTGCCACCGGGGCCGTGCTGCGGCCGTGACGAGCCGGCACGTCGACTCCGCGTGTTGTCAGCCCGGGAGCCGTGAAGGCCCTTATGTCCTCGGGGTCTCGTCCCGTTTTGACCCAGCGGATGTGACAAGCCGTATCCCGTATACGAGTGCTTGCCGGCGCCCGCATGGGGTCCGATGCTCGTCTGAGCGCTCGACGGCACGCTGTCATTGACGCTCGCGGCCGCGGTCGCGCTCGGCGACGCGACGATGGCCGTCCCGGCTCCCTTGGCCCGCCGGGTTACGGGCAGCTGAGCGCCACTCCCACTCGTGGCCAGGCGCGTGGTGGCACCCGCTGTTGCGAGTCCGGAGGGCTCTGGACCAGTGCCCTGACGAACCACGACCCGGGAAGGTCCGTGGGTTCCATGGACGAACGCGAGATGCGTGCCGCCGGCGAGCGCAACCGTCAAGGCGGTCACGCCCGCGAGCGCCTTCACGGTCAGCGACGCAGCCGCTGAGTTGCCGACCGCAGCCCCCGAGCTCACGGCTAAACCACCTGTGTGACCTCCACTGACCCCGTGGGCGAGCAACCGGCCAAGCACCCCTGCGGCGACGACGCCCGGCAGCGGCGGAGCGAGCGCACGCAGGTCGGCGCCGCGTGTGGAGATCGCCACCTGAAAGTCACGGCAATTCGCACACTCGCGCAGATGTCCGCGGAGCTTGCGCCCGCGCAGCACCCGCCGATCGCCGTCGGAGACGGCCTGGCGAACCTGTTCACACTCCATTGCACGTCCCTCCGCGAAGTCGTACAGCGCGCGGCGCGCTTCGAACAGCACCTGCTTGGTCGCCCCGGGCGAGGTCGAGAGCGCGCCGGCGATCTCCTCGATCGACAGGCCGCTCAGCTCGCGCATCACGAGCGCCGAGCGCTGGCGCACGGGCAGCGCCTGGAGGTCGGCTAGGAGCATCGCCAGGCGCTCTCGCCCCTCCAGCGTGCGCTCCACACTGAAGTCCGCCGACTCCAGTCCCTCTGCGAGGGCCGTCGTGGGACGGCGCCGGCGCAGGACCGACACCGCCTCGTTGTGGGCGATCCGAAACAGCCACGGTCGCACGGAGAGATTGCGCTCCTGGGCGCGCAGCGCCACGAGCGCGCACGTCATCGCGCTCTGCAGCGCGTCCTGGGCGTCGCTCTCGTCGCGCACGATCGAGAGGCAATAGCGATACAGCGCCTGGTAGTGGCGCTGATACAGCACGGCGAACGCCCGCTCGCTGCCCCGCGAGACGAGCCGCGCGAGGCGCTCGTCGCTCGACAGCCGGCCTGCAAGAGCAAGCTCGGACGAGCTTCGGATTGGGAGCACAAGTTCGCCCATCGACCACATATCCACAACGCGGCTGGCAGCACAAGGTTAGGACATGGGCGTCGCTCGCCGCTCCGGTTGGGCGCATCCGAGTGCGAGTCAAGCTGATGTGGTCCCGGGGCGGCGCAAGCGCCGCCCCGGCGCCCTCGCGCATGCGCGAGGGCGAGACGGGTCGCATGCGACCCGTCTACCGATGGCGCATGCGCCATCGGCGGAGTCGCACATGTGCGACTCCGTGGCAGGGCCGCATGCGGCCCTGCCGGTCTCACCGCATGCGGTGAGACCTTCCAAATCAGCTTTTCTCCAGCATGCGACCTCACCGATTCGTGCATTGCGGCGAGGCTGCCCATCAATTGCTCCGTAAACGCGCGCGAGCGCGGCATACTTCTCATCAGATGAGCCCCCGGCAGATCGACATCGCCGGCATTCGCGCGGGCGGCGCACTGGGCGCCGCCCGTACAGCCGTCGTCGCGCTGACGATCTGCGCCGGGATCACCGGCGCCGCGCAGGCGGAAACCGTCGCCTCGATCGCGCCCTCGCTGTCGCCCAACCGGCTCCACGCCAAAGCTGCCCTGACATTCACGATGAGCTTTTCGGGCGGGGCGTTCGGCGTGCCCACCCCCCTGAGCCGGTCGGTCGTACGGCTCCCGGCCGGACTGACCCTCGACATCCCCCATCTGAGCAGCTGCCCTGCCGCGCGCCTGCGCTCGCGTGGAGCCGGCGGCTGTCCAGCACGGTCACAGATCGGACGCGGGCACGCGCTCGTGGAGACACATGCGGGGAGCGAGATCATCACCGAGGAAGCCACCCTATGGGCGTTCCTCGGCCCACCGCGCAACCTTCAGCCGACGTTCGAGATCCTCGCCCAGGGCTATACGCCGCTGTACGAACGCAAGGTGCTCACCGGGACGGTGCTCCCAGCCGGCGCTCCCTACGGGGAAGAGCTGCGGATGTCGATCCCCCCGATCCCCACGCTGATGTTCGAGCCCGACGCCTCGATCGTCACCTTCTCGCTCACGATCGGCCCCGTCGCCCATCACCGAACGCGCGGCGCTACCACGGTCCTCACTCCCTCCAGCTGTCCGGCGGGCGGCTTCCCCTTCGCCGCCGAAACCACCTACGCCGATGGTTCCACGGGCGAGACGCTCACCACGACCCCCTGCCCGCGATGAGCGGCTCGGCAAAGCTCCGCGCAGTCCCCGCGACCACCGCGCTGTGACGGCGCTGACGAGCCTGGCCCTCATGACCGTCACGGCGCCGGCTATCCTCGCGATCCCGGCTATCTCGCCGCCTCCGCTCCGGCGTCCCCGGCACGGAGGCGCGCGATCAACGCCGGGACGCCCCCGTGGGTGACGTCGCGGGCGCGGTCGAGTGGCATGCCGGGCCGTCGCTAGGATGCGAACCCGATGACTTCGATCGCGCCCACCCGTTCAGCCGATATGCCCGAGCGAGGGTCGCAGGACAATCCGAGCGCGATTCGGGCGCGCGATCTGCGCCGCACGTTCAAGGGCGGCGTCGATGCAGTGCGCGGGATCGACCTGGACGTGGCCCAGGGAGAGATCTTCGGATTTCTGGGACCGAACGGCGCCGGCAAGACGACGACCGTGCGCATGCTGTGCACGCTGCTGCCCCCCACCGCCGGCAGCGCGCACGTCGGGGAGCTCGACGTGGTCGAGGATCCCGCGGCCGTGCGTCGGCGGATCGGCGTCGCGCTGCAGGAGATCGGCCTGGATCCGCTGCAGACAGGGCGCGAGCTGCTGGAGTTGCAGTGTGGGCTGTATGGGATCGTCGGTGCGCAGGCGCGCGCACGGGCGCAGGAGCTGCTCGAGCTCGTCGGTCTGCTCGACGCCGCCGAGCGGCGCACGAAGACCTATTCCGGGGGAATGAAGCGCCGGCTGGATCTCGCCAGCGCGCTTGTGCATTCGCCCGACGTGCTGTTCCTGGACGAGCCCACCACCGGCCTCGATCCCGCCTCGCGGCTGACCGTCTGGGAGGAGGTGCGGCGCATCAACGCCCATGGCACGACCGTGTTCCTGACAACGCAGTACATGGAGGAGGCCGATCAGCTGTGCGATCGGGTGGCGATCATCGACAAGGGAGTGATCGTCGCGAAAGGAACCCCCGAAGAGCTCAAGTCCCAGCTCGGCCACGACGTCGTGTCGGTCGAGCTCGACGGCGCCGACCTCGCCGCGACCCAGGCCGCTATCGGCGAGCTGGACGGGTTGGAGCGCGTGGTGACCGGACGCGACAGCCTGGCCCTCTACCTGGAGGACGGTCCGGGCTCGATCGCCGAGATCGTGCGGCGCCTGGACGGCGCGCGGATCCGCGTCGGGGCGATCTCCGTCGCGCGGCCCTCGCTCGACGACGTGTTCCTGCGTGCAACGGGCAGGCGCCTGGAGGGCGATGAGGAGAGTCGGCGGGAGCGGGCCGCATGACCGAGGTGCTGCTGCTCGGCCGCCGCGCGGTCCGCGAAGTGATTCGCCTGCCGGCCGCGACCGTACCCACGCTGTTCATCCCCCTGTTCTTCCTCGCGGTCAACATCGGGCAGATCTCCAAGACGTTCCCCTCGAC
>Ga0210408_10002460_pt1 | contig 17999 bp, 20 predicted proteins | sample IncBWH4MmetaG_FD_155471 | JGI IMG/M metagenome (GOLD analysis project Ga0210408, IMG submission 155471) | Forest soil microbial communities from Barre Woods Harvard Forest LTER site, Petersham, Massachusetts, United States - Inc-BW-H-4-M | ecosystem: Environmental > Terrestrial > Soil >...
GATCGGAGAGGGCAATGTCGTTCCGTTGGAGCCGAGTTCCGGCTCCGAGGATTTCGGCCTCTTCGGCCGCGATGCGGGCGTGCCATCGATCATGCTCCGCGTGGGCGCCATCGAGCCCGGCGAATTTGCCGCGGCCAAGGCTGCAGGAAAGTTCATGCCCGGCCCTCACAGCCCGCTGTTTGCCCCCGATCGGGAACCGACGATTCGCACAGCGGTCGCCGCCTTCACCGTTTCGGTCCTGGAGGTGCTCGACCAAACGACCGCAGGGCATTGAATCGCGGGGGCGCAGCGCGACAGATTGCGGGCCAGGGACGCAAGTCAGAAGATAGCGGTCAAAGTGTCAGGCTTTCCATTGCTCTGGGCCGCTCTGCCACCCTTAAGATCGGTTGCAATCCGATGCAGTTTTCGACCGCCCTTTTCCGTGAATCCGAGCAGCCAACCCGCAACCGGCAACGCAGGCGACCCGCCGCCTAAGATCGCCAATGCCGCCAAGCAACCCCTGGCCAGCCACTGCGCGCTGGTGGGGTTGGTGGCGCAAAAGTATGCGGAGACTCACTATCCGCGGCGCCCGGACTGGGCCCTTGGAGCCCTTCTGGCGGGGTTCTTGCACGACATCGGCAAGCTGGACCCGGCGTTTCAGGCGCAGCTCGCCGCCGGCGGGCCGCCCGATTCTCCCTTTGGCGCGGGGCCCCGCATCCACGAAATGAGCTGGGCGCTGACGCACCTGGCTTTCGACCCGGCCAAGATGCGGCGCCATCTGCCCGCGGGCCTGGCCTGGCCCGTCATTCAATATGCCGTCTACTGGCGCCAGCACACACCGATCAACTCGTGGGAAACCAAGCGCTTCGCGTCGCTGTCGCAGGTTTGCCGTAAGGCCGGTGCGTGGATGCAGTCCTACCAGGAGGCTCTGTCGCAGCTTCTGGCCGGTATCCGGACCGTGGCTCAGGTGGCCCTGTTCGAAATCGAGCCGGATGTGCGCCTGACGGGCGAGGTGCAGACGCCCGCGTTCGACCGGGGCGCGGATCTTGCGCATCTGGGAGCCTCGATGACGGAGGCGCAGCGCGAGCTGGACAAGTCGATGTGCGCTGCGATCCGCTCGGCCCTGCTGTTTGCCGACCGGATGATTTCGCCCATGGGACCCGGCGAAGTGGGCGACTGGCTGCACGCGTGGCGCACTCACAAGAGGCTGCCGGACCTCGTTCAAACGGTACACGAGGTCGACGACTACACCACGATTCCGGGCGACCACCGCTTCACCCAGGGTGGGCTGCAGATCTAGTGTCGGTGCGTCCTTCGAGCGATCCACGCATACACGGGCGCACAGCATCCGAGAAAGACCGCTCCGATCAGTCCCGACCTCGGGTCTTCTGCCACGGCGGCAATCAAGAACGCGACGGAGCCGATCAGCACGATCGCCGTTGAAAACGGGTAGCCAAGTGCGCGATACGGCCGAGGCAGGTTGGGGAAGCGATATCGCAACACGAATACGGCCAGGAACGCCGCGCTGTAGTAGGTCAGAAAGAGAACCGCACTGAGCGCGATGATCTGTTCGAATGAGCCGGTCAGAATCACAACGACGACGAGCGCGCTCGTCACAGCAAGCGCCATCCGTGGAGTGCCACCCTTGCTCACGATCGCTGCCTTTTCGGTGAACAGGCCATCGCGGCCAAGTCCGAACAGAATGCGCGGCGCCGCCAGCAGCGAGTTGTTCAGCAGGCTCAGTACCGTCAGCAGCGAAATCACCGCCACAAGCTCTGCGCCACCTCGCGGCAGCACGATGTGCGCCGCGTCGGCCGCCGGAAGTTGCGATGCGGCCAGTTCCGGCACGGACAACACGTGCAGAAGCGCGAAATTGATCAGCAGGTACAGAGCAGCCACCATCAAGGTGCCGCCGACGATCGCCCGCGGCAGCGTACGAGCCGGATCGGTGCTTTCTTCCGCCATATAGATGGGTTGATACCATCCGTCGTACGCGGTGAGTACGGCGCGCAATGCCGGTACCACCGCAAAGAGCGTCGCCATCGACAGCAGGGGGAGTGACGCAGCGGTGCCGGCGAGCGGTGGCGCCGCCGACGCCGGGATCGGTGAGGCCAACAGGCACCCGATGACCAGCGTCATCAGCATCAGGCCAATCGCCGTGCTGATGACCGCCGTGAGGGAGCTTCCGATCCGCAGCCCGATCCAATGGATCCCGGTGAAGACGGCGAGAATCACAATGGCGCCGGCCCGCGGAAACGCCCTCGCAGGGTGCCAAAGGATCCCGAAAAACGCGATGGTGGTGACTGCCATGTACGCGAGCGCGGCTACACTGGTGAGCCAATCAACCCACCCGACTGCGAAGCCGACTCCTTCGCCGAAAGCGCGTCGCGCATAAACGCGAAATCCCCCCGTTTCCGGGATCATGGCGGCCAGCTCGGCAACCGCCACGGCACCCATCAGGGAGTACAGGCCGCCGAGCCCCCAAGCGACCAGGATGAGCGTGCGATCGCCGAGCGCCGCGGCCACCATGCTGGGCAGGCGCAGTATGCCGACGCCCACCATGGTGCCGAAAACGAGCGCCAGGCCAAATCCCATTCCGAGGATGCGGCGCAGTGGGCGCACAGGGGTTGTCATGGTCGAAGGGTACAAGAGCCATGAGCGCGGCGCTGTCGGACGAGCAGGTCAGGGGGCGGCAGCTGGAGCTTCGGTGCGCTCAGGCCTCGATGCGCGCTTCGTGTAGATTGCGCGGTTCCTGCGCAATCACCCGACCCACGTTTGACCCTGAGAGCCTTGCCGTGATTCAGCCTGCCCGCGCCAGCGCGCTGACGCTGGCCGATCTCGAAGCGATGGACCGCGATGATCCATTGCGGGCGCTGCGCGGTGCCTTCGTGCTGCCCGACGGCCTGGTGTACCTGGACGGCAACTCGCTCGGCGCGCTGCCGCGCGAGACGCCCGTTCGCCTGCAAGAGGTGACCGCCAGGCAATGGGGCCAGGACCTGATCCGCAGCTGGACTGAGCACGACTGGATCGGCGCGCCGCAGCGGGTGGGCGACAAGATCGCGCGCCTGATCGGCGCCGCGCCGGGCGAGGTGGTGGTATCGGATTCCACCTCGGTCAACCTGTTCAAGCTGCTGGTGGCAGCGTGTCGGCTGCGACCGGATCGCCCGGTGATCCTGTCCGAGCCGGGCAACTTCCCCAACGATCTGTACGTCGCGCAGGGCCTGCAGGGCCTGAGCAACGGTGGTGTCGAACTGCGCCTGGCGTCGGCCGATCGGATCGAAAGCGCCATCGACGAACGCGTGGCGGTGGTGCTGCTCACCCACGTGCACTACAAGTCGGCCGCGGTGCATGACATGGCGCGCATCACGGCGCGCGCGCACGCGCGAGGCGCGCTGACGCTGTGGGACCTGACCCACAGCGCGGCGGCCGTGCCGGTGGACCTGAACGCGGCGCAGGCCGACTTCGCCGCCGGCTGCGGGTACAAATACCTGAACGGAGGTCCTGGAGCGCCGGCGTACCTGTTCGTGGCGCAGCGCCACCAGGCCACGACGGTTTCACCCATCACGGGCTGGCTGGGGCATGCACGCCCGTTCGACTTCGTCGACGAGTACGCCCCGGCTCCGGGCATCGGGCGCTTTCTGGCCGGTTCATATCCGATCCTGGGCATCGCAGCCCTCGAGGTCGGGGTCGACCTGATGCTGCGGGCCGATGCGCAATCGCGCCTCGACAAGTCGCGCGCGCTGTCGGAGCTGTTCGTGGCGCTGGTTGAATCTCGCTGCGCCGGTTTGGGGCTGGAGGTGGCATCGCCGCGCGATGCGCCAGTGCGTGGCAGCCATGTGGCGTTGCGGCACGCGCAGGCCTGGGCCGTGATGCAGGCACTGATCGCACGCCGCGTGGTCGGCGACTTCAGGGCACCCGACCTGATGCGCTTCGGCTTCGCCCCGCTGTACAACCGCTACGCGGACTGCTGGCACGCCGTCGAGATCCTGCGCGACGTGCTGCAGACGGCCGCCTGGGACCGCCCCGAGTTCAAGCAACGCCAGGCGGTCACGTGACCGTCGGCGCCGATCTTTCATTCCGCTGCTAAGCCTGCGCTGGCGACCGCGACAAACGCGTCGATGTCGGACGCGCACATATCGTAGGACGTGACGAGCCGAACGACGGCTGCGGACTGTCCTTGCGGCGAGGCCCAGTCGTAGAAGCGGAAGCCGTGGTCACGAAGTCGCGCGGTGACCGGCTCGGGCAGCGCCACGAACAGTTCGTTCGCTTCGACCGGCTGCACCAGGCGGGCGCCGGCAATTGCGCCGAGCCCGGCGGCGAGGCGATCGGCCATTGCGTTGGAGTGCCGCGCGTTGCGCAGCCACAGGCCATCCGTCAGATATGCGTTCAACTGGGCGCTCAAAAATCGCATCTTCGACCACAGGTGCCCGCTGCGCTTGCGGCGAAACGCCAGCTCGGCCGCCAGCGCGGAGTCGAACACGATGACGGCTTCGGCTGCGAGCGCCCCGTTCTTGGTCGCGCCGAACGACACGATGTCGACGCCGGCCCGCCAGGTCGCCTCGGCCGGCGTGCACCCGAGACGGGCGATCGCGTTGGCCAGGCGCGCCCCGTCCACGTGGAGCTTCAGTCCGAGACGGTGCGCCTGCGCAGCCAGTGCCGCCAGCGCTTCGGGCGGGTAGATCGTTCCCCACTCGGTCGCCTGCGAGACGGTCACGGCAGCGGGCTGCACGTGGTGGACGCCCAGCGAGCGCGCCAGTGCCACGGCCTCGGCGAGCTGCGCCGGCTGCAGGCGGCCGTCGCTGGCCGGCAGTCCGATCAGTTTGGCTCCGCCGGCGTAGAACTCGGGCGCGCCGCACTCGTCGGTCATCACGTGGGCGAGGGCGTGGCAATAAATCGCTTCGAACGGGCGGGCCAGTACCGACAGGGCCAGCGCGTTCGCTGCGGTTCCGGTCGCCACCGGCAGGATCGCGACGGGCCGCTCGAACACGGATTCGGCGAGGCGTTCGAGGGCCGCGGTGTGAGGATCGCTGCCGTAGGACGTGACCTGGCCTTCATTGGCGCGCACCAGGGCGGCCAGGATCTCGGGCGAGGCGCCGGTGATGTTGTCGCTGGTGAACTCCAGCCGGGTCGGGGGACGCATTTCGGCTCTCCTCAGAAAACCGCGTCCACCGCTTCGCGCTCCCGGTCCGTCAGCCCGAATTCGAAGATCGCCAGATCCTCGCGCATGTGCGCTTCGGAACGGGTCCCCGTCAACGGCACAACGCCGACCTGCGTCAGATAGCGGAACAGGATTTGCGCGGGTGTGCGCCGGTAACTCGACGCCAGCGTCGTGAGGGTGTCGTGAGCAAGAACATGCGCGTTGGCGGTCAGCGTCCAGAAGCTCTGGTAGACAATCCCCCGCTTCCCGCAAAACGCGCGGATCTCGCGGTCGTACCCCGACTCGGCGTGGAAGCGGTTCTGGACGACCGATGGCTTGACGCGGGCGCAGGTGCAGAGCGAGTCGAGCTGGCTCAGGCCGTAGCAATTGCTGATGCCCAGCTGCTTGACGGCCCCGGTATCCGCCAGCGACTCCATCGCACGCCATGCTGTCATCGTCTGCTCCGCATTCGAAAGCGGCGAATGCAGCAACAGGCTGTCCAGGTAATCGGTCTGCAGATTCCGTAGGGAGGCAGCGAAGGACTGCGCGACCTGTTCGGACAGCGCAGCCTTCGGGTCATAAGGAATCTGCTTGGGATCCTGGCCAGACAGCGGCGTGAACTTGGTTTGAAGAAACAAATCGCCCCGGGTCAGTTCTGCATTCAGACGCTGGGCGACGCCAGCTCCCACGCCGGCTTCGTTGTAATGCTTAGGCTGGCAGGCCGCATCGATGCCGCGAAATCCCAGTCCAATCGCGGTTGCAACCAGGCGCTCCGTTTCGGCTTTCTTCCAGGCAGTGCCGTAGACAATCTTGGGACCGGATATTTCTGCGGCAGGCGTGCCAAGGCCGTCCATGATTCATTTTAGTTTGAGCGGATGGTACCGGGCAAAATGTCGAGGTCCAAAGGGGCGGGCTATTCTTTGCCGAGCGGCAGACACAGTTGCCGAGCCTGTACGTCACACAATCGGAATCCGTACCTGCGATAGAACGCCTCAGCCGGGCCATCCTTAGCCTCGACAACTACCGCGTAAACCCCAAGAGTATCCCGCGCCTGCAGAGCGCGCCGGACGGCGTTCTGCAACAGCAGTTCCCCGAGGCGCATTCCTCGAGCAGAAGTGGAACTTGCCAAGCGTCCAATCCGAACGGCCGGTATCGGGTATGTCGGCAGCCCTTTGCGATCAGAATCCGCCAGGCGCTCGAAGGCCAGCGTGGCGGCGCTGAGGCTGTAGTAGCCGAGAATTTTCGTCGGTTGATCTGAGTCGACAAGTACGAAACTGGTGGCGATGCCCTTGGCTCGATGCTGGACGGCAAGCGCCTTCAGATACCGATTCAGCGCCTCCACACCGCAGTCGAAGCCTGCGCGATCGTGCCACTTGGGATCGAGTTCCTCGACCGTGAGTGCCACTTCAAATGCCGAGATCCCCGCCGCGTTTCAGTGCACGCCGCAGCGCCGCATTCGGTGCGAATGGCCGGCGCAGCGCCGCAAGAAATTTCCTCGACTCGGCCGCCGACAGGGTCACGGCGGATTCCGCGGCGACCGTTCTGTCCGCCTCGCGCAGTACCGCGGTGCGCACGAATGCGGCCAATGGCAGCCCCGCCAAGGCTGCGGCGCGGTCAATGCGCTCTCGGTCCTTCTCGGACAGGCGCAGGTCAAGTCGGGCGCTGGCCTTCATGGGGTGTCTGGGCCGAATCGTGTACGGTATTGTACCGTACTTGGCCCTGGAGAGCCCTACCGCTGGTAGGAGTGTCCCCGACGCCCTCGCCGAACCAAGCTGACGAGCCTATGGCCCTGGGCTGAAGCTGCAAACGGCGCCCCCGCCAGCGCGCTGCCGCAATTGATTCAGATCCACCGTGCAGGTCATCTGCGTCAGACTCTCGAATACCGTGCCAGCCGCGCCTTCGGACGGGACCCCGACCTCGGCAAGCGTTGCGAACAACTCGTGCGCCTTGCGACCTCGCACGGTTGGCTTGTTCGTGCCGAAGGTCAGCTCGCACGAGCGTGCCGTGATATCGACGTTGGAGGCGCGGCAGACGATCGAGTCGGCCTGAACCGTGATCACTTGCGTCGCCCCGAGGTGCCCCTGCAGATTGCCGTCAAAGACGCGCGCCAGCGTGTGCTGGTCGTGCGCACTGAGCAGCGGCGAGTATTCGCCGACCAGAGCGGCCAGCGCCAGCGCTGCCTGACCGGACACCGTCACGGGCGCCGCGCGTGCGGCTACGCTGGCGGTCAACAGGATCAGCAGAACGGCGAGCCGTGTCCTCATGCCAGGGGCGTCAGTTGTGCCCGATCGGCTCGGCGCGCGAGGACACCTGGAACCAGAGCAGCTTGTCGGCATTGTCGGCCGCCCATTGGAAGTACACCGGCTTCTCGGTCTGCAAAATGGCGTACATCGCATCGAAGTCGCCGACCGGGGCCAGGGCGACCACCCAGCGATTGGTGTTCGGCGTCTGGTAGCCGATGTTCGGGTCGTTGACCTCGAACGAGTTGGCGTAGAAGTACACGACCAGGTGCTGGACCGTTGAGGTCGGGGTCTCCGGTTCCATGTAGATGAACCGCTCGAACGGGTTGGCCGCATTGACCGCGCGGTCCGTTCCGACCTGGTAGGTCTTCAGCCTCATGGATCCGTTGGTCGCAGGCATCTTTCGCTCCCAGCGGGCGCGCCCCGCTTCTAGAGTCCAAGACGCGATCCACACGCCTTTCCAGACATCCGCCTGGGCGGCTCGATTGCCTTATTTGCGCCTCATGCCCTCCTTGCGGCGGTGCGATCGGCGGGCCGCGCCGCGTCCGTCAGCACCAGCGCAGCCCCTACCACCACACTGAGGCAGGGTCCCACCAGCCCCAACCAGTCGCGCCCGCTTGGAACGACGAGCCCAAGAGCGGTGATGGCGTTTCCCGCGGCGTGGAAAACGATGCACAGCAGGATGCTTTCGGTGCGGCTGTAGAGCCAGCCCAGCGTCAGCGCGGTGCCGACGACCCCGACTGCGAAGATCGGGAAATTGCCGCCATATTGGCTGACGCCGGGGACGAAAAAAAGCGGCAGGTGCCACAGCGCCCACATCAGCCCGACCCACAGGGCCGCCGTGGCGGCAGATGCGAGACGACTTATCTCCGGTTGAGCCACTCCGCGCCAGCCCAGCTCTTCCAGGCCGCCGCCAATGATCATCATGGCGAACAGGGGCACGAAGATGTACCACGGTTTGATTGAAACGGCGGCGGACAGATCCGGGCTGAGCAGAACGGCGATACCGGTCGAGACGGCGGCCAGGCCGATGGGTAGCCCGACCGCCACGAGGTACCACCCGGCGGGGACACGCCAGCGCAGCAGGCGCCGGTGATACTCGGCAAGCGGCGCTTGCGACCGAGTCGCCAGCACGGCCACGTACGCGCCGATGGTGGGACCGAAGCCGCCGAGCACGTACAGCAGCATGAAAGGCCCCTGGCCATACGCGAGGGCCCCGGACTGGGCCAGCCAGGCCAGGCTTGACCACGCACCCCAGGTTATGACGAAGGTTGCTACCAGGTAGGTGACCAGGCGTCGACTCATCAGCGATTGCTCTCTTTATGTGCTGGCGGGTAACAGCGCGTACTCTTCAGGGCGGCAGTCTATGCCGGGGCTGCGCGATTAATATGCTCAGCATGGCTGCGAATCGTTCGGTCCTGATCTGTCGGGTGGGCCTGGTTGTCCTTTGTCTGGGCGGAAGCGGTGCACGCGCCTCCGACTGGGCCCTTGCGATCCATGGCGGCGCCGGCGGCATACCCAAGGATCTGCCGGCCACGGAACTGCAGGCGATCCGGGACACGCTGCAGCGCGCTCTGGACGCCGGCAGTGAAGTCCTGGCCTCCGGCGGCAGCAGCCTGGATGCGGTGCAGGGCGCCGTCCGGGTCATGGAGAACTCCGGCGTGCTGAACAGCGGCCGCGGCGCCGTGCTCAACCACGAGGGCTTCGCCGAGCTCGATGCGGCGCTGATGGACGGCGCCACTCACAAGGCCGGCGCCGTTGCGGCGCTGCGCCATGTGGCCAATCCGATCGACCTGGCGCGCCAGGTGATGGATCACAGCCGGCACGTGCTGCTGGTCGGGGAGGGCGCCGAGCGATTTGCGCAGGAGCAGGGCGTCGTGCTGATGCCCGAGAGCTATTTCGTCACCGAGCGGCGCCGCAAGGAGCTGCAGCGCGCCATCGAGTCCGCCCGGAAAGCCGCCGCCCAGTCCGACCTGCTCTGGGTTCCGAAGGGGACGGTCGGAGCGGTTGCGCTCGACACGCACGGCAATCTGGCCGCGGCCACTTCCACCGGGGGGCTGACCAACAAGCACTTCGGCAGGGTCGGGGACTCGCCCATCATCGGAGCGGGCACCTACGCCGAAAACGGCGTGTGCGCCGTGTCCGCCACGGGGGTGGGCGAGGTGTTCATTCGCTACACCGCGGCCGCCGACGTGTGCGCACGGGTGAAGTACCGCAGGGAGAGCCTGGAGGCCGCCGCCGCCGAGGTCATCGAAGAACTCAAGGCCGCGCGCGGCGAGGGCGGGATGATCGCGATGGACGCGACCGGCAAGGTCGCGATGCCGTACTCATCGGCCGCGATGTTGCGCGGGCAGGTAAGCTCAAAGCAGGCCGCCAACGTGGTGGTCGAGACCTCCAGTCGCCGCTGAGCACTGTAAGGTCCACGCGCGGAGAACCGAACATGCTGATCGTGTGCCCATCGTGTCTGTCGAAGAACCGCGTCGATCCGGGCCGCCTGGAGCAGCATCCGGTGTGCGGGCGGTGCCAGCACGAGCTGCTCGCGCCCGTCCCAGTGGAGCTGGGCGAGGAAGCGTTCGACGCGTACGTTTCTGCAACGGAGCTGCCGGTGGTGGTCGACTTCTGGGCCGAATGGTGCGGCCCGTGCAAAGTGATGGCGCCGGAGCTGGAGCGGGCGGCGCGCCAGCGCCCGCAGGTTCGCTTCATCAAGATCGACACCGATCAGGCGCAGCGTCTGGCCTCGGGCTTCGGCATCCGCAGCATCCCGACCCTGGTGGTGTTCGTCGGCGGGCGCGAAATCGCGCGCCAGTCCGGCGCGCTGTCCAGTGCGCAGGTGCTGGCGTTCGTCGACGAGGCCCAGGCTCGGGCCGCCACGGGTTGAGGCGCGGCCCGCCCGCGGCATTACAGATGAAATTGCGCCCCTGCGTGGCGACACCAAGGCGAAGCTCTCGCGGTCCACCCTGCGTCTGTATCCGGCGACACTGTGGAGTCCGTCATGACAACCAAAGTCCAATCGAGAAGTCGAGCCATGCGTCTTGGCATCGGCGCGCTGATGCTGGCATCCGCCGGCATCGTGTTGGTGGGCAACGTTCGAGCCGCCAATAACGCGGGCTGGTACACGCAACAGCAGGCCCAACGCGGTCAGCAGTCCTTCAACAATTACTGTGCCGAATGCCATCGGCCGGACTTGACCGGCGCAGCCGGGCCGGCTCTGGTCGGCGATGCGTTCTTGAAGAAGTGGGGCAACAAGGCGCTGAGCGACCTGTACACGTTCGAACACACGAACATGCCGGCCACCAATCCCGGATCGCTGCCGGACGATACGATGTGGTCCATCACGGCCTTCATCCTGGAGAAGAACGGGTTTGCGGCCGGATCGACTGCGCTCGGACAACCGTTGGCCAGCCGCACGCTGGTCAAGTGATGCGACGAGCGGCGTAAGCCCGATCAGCCGATCGCCGCGTCGTCGCCCGTCGGAAGCTGACCTGGCCCGGGTGCGTGCAGCTTGCAGCCGTCCGGATACATCTGCAGCTGCGGCACCTCGCCGCGCCGGTGCATCTGCTGCATCTGCTGCCAGTAGCGCACCGTCATCAGGTCGGCGTTGACCTTGCGGAAATGGCGGCGCGCGATCTCGTTTTTCAGCTGCAGGCCGTATTCGATCTCCTCGGGCAGGAACACCACCCCGTCCTCGAAGAACCAGCCAGGAATGTCCTCCTCGCCGGGCTCGCGCTCCAGGTTGGTGCGGATCTTCACGTCGGTGAGCTTCTCGACCGCGTCATAGTCGAACAGCAGCACGCGGCCGTAGCGGCCGACGCCGTAGTTGCGCGAGTCCAGGTCCTTGTTGAAGATGTTGGTGGCGGCGTTGTTGCGGATGCAGTTTCCGAGGTTGACGATCACGTTGTGAATCTCGCTCTGGTCGGCGCTTTCCAGGTACAGCGGCAGCGGCACGATCTTGAGCTGCACGATCAGCGAGCGGATGTACACGCTGTCGCCCTCCACTTGAACGCTGCGGCTGGCCTGGCGGCAGATGTCGGCCAGCAGGTCCGGGTCGAACAGGTCCCTGTCGAGCGTCAGGTTGAAGTACATCACGTTGTCCAGCATGCTGCCGGCGCGGTTGATCTCGTGCACCTCGCGGTACTTGTCCAGCACCGCCGCCACGCCGGGAAACTCGCCCCACTTGTAGGACGTCGTGGGACGGTCGCGGATCACCTTCAGGTGATAGGAGCAGTCCTCGAACGTGAAGCCCAGCGCGACCGTGCCGGCAAAGCCCGGCGAGCGCTGCAATCTGTGCCCGGACTGCCGCACCTGCTCGATCACCTCGTTCAGGATCGCGACCTTGCCGACGTGGTTGAAGCCGATCGTCGAGTAGTGATGCCCCAGCGGACGCTTGGGCATCAGGCTGAACAGGAACACGCACGTCTGGTAGTACAGGCGCGTGGTCACGTGGAAGTTGGCCAGCGTCGAGCTGAACAGGTTGTGTACGTCGGCGACCCGGTGCAGCACCGCATCCACGAAGATGCCGCGGTCGCTGTTCAGCAGCGCCACCACGAAGGCGACGAGGCTCGAGTCGCTCAACACCCAGCGGCCCACCACGAAGGCGTAGCGATCGCGGAAAAAACCCGCCTCGACCACGTCCAGCGCGACCGGCAAAGCGGCATCGGGGGCGTCGCTGTCGAGCAGAAAATTGATGCGCTCGATGATCCGCTCGCAGTCGCCCGCCAGGTCCCTGAACGGAACCGAAAAGCGCGGCGCCTGCAGCGCGCTCGCGATCAGCTCCGCGTCGATGCGGCCCTGCACCGGGATGCGGCGGTAGACCTGCGCCATCGACAGGGCGCGCCGCTTGCTCGGGGGCGGAAACGAATAGGCCACCGGGCGCCAGGCCTCGTGGCCGATGTTGCGGCGGATCGAGTGGGCGAAGCTGAAGGCGATGTCGGCCTCGTAGTGATCGACGATCATCGATCCAAACAGCCGATCCAGCTCATCCCAGATCTTCGGGTTGTCGGCCAGCGCGGCAAAGGCGGCGCGGATCCGGGGCCCGTGGCGCGCGATGTACTGGCTGTACAGCCCCAGGCGCTCCTTGCTGATTCGGATCGACGCCTGCGGATCCATCGCCTCGAAAGCGCGCATCGCCCGGTATGGGTACTCGCACAGCTTGCGATAGAAATTGTCGAACACGGCCAGGATCAGCCGCGCCGCCGCCTCGATGCGGCTCCAGTCGTCCGCGCATGCGCCCAGCTCGGCGTACGCCCGATCGACCTCGGGGTTGTCGGCCGGCGCTGCTTGGGCATCGGGCGCAGCGCCGGCGGGAAGTGTGAATCCGATGACGGGCGCAACACCGGTGGCTGAGTTCACAGCCACAGTTTGCGCCTTCCCGGAAGAAGGCCTGCACTACATCACGGTCAGCATCGCCGGGCTGCTGGTGACCATTCCGTACGGGTTACTGACCTGGACCGCGAGCGCGGTGCCGCTCATCGCCGTGGTGGTCATTCCCGTGGTGTAAGTCGACCTCGTCGCGCCGCTGATCGCGTTGCTGTTGCTCATCCACTGGTAGGACAGCGGCCCGGTTCCGGTGGCTGTCACCGAGAAGGTGGCCATGCTGCCGGCCGTCACGGTCTGGCTGGCCGGCTGCTTGGTGATCATCGGGGCGCTGGTCCCCATGCCCATGCCCATGCCCGTGCCGTTGCCCATGCCGTTGCCGCCCCCGCCCCCGTAGCCGCCTCCACAGCCGGCCATCACTGCCAGGCAAATTCCAACGGCCAGGCGCAATGCGCGCCCGGGCCACTCGCCTTGGACGAAAGCCCGGAATCTACTCATTGCAGTACGGCGGTGCCGCCGCCTCAAGTGCAGTCGTACCGGTAGATTCCCGCAGGCCGCGGTTTGGTTCAAAAACCGAACGACAGGCGCGCCGTCCATACGCCGGCCGGGTGGTCTGCTCCGACCGGGTAGACATGCTTTGCCCCGTCGGCCGCGATGCGGCTCAGCTGCAGGGTGAACGGCCGCCAGCTGGCCTGCACGCCGCCCAGAAAGTCGGCGTGCGGGTGGGAGCCGCCGTTCTGGGTGGTTACGCCACCGTAAGCCTGCAGCAGCCCGGCGTGGCCGATCAGTCGGAAATGGTCGCTGAGGCCGTAGGACCCGTTGAGCTCCGCGTACACCGTGTGGATGCTCTGCCCGAAATAGTTGGGGGAAAAAAACACCCGCGCGGTCACGGCGCTGGCCGTGACGCCGGCGTGCAGTTCCGCGTAGTTGTAGCCCTCGCCGCCCGAAAAGCTCGTGTAAGCCGCGCCCCCATCCAGGCTCCAGCCATTGCGCAGGCGTTGCGCGTAACCGGTATAGCCGGTCAGCTCCAGCCCGTGCGGGGAGTGCCGATAGAACTGGACGCTGGATGCGAACCCGCCGGCGTACAGGCCGCTCGAGTGGTCGTACGCGACATCCAGTTGCGCGGCGGGGCGGCCGTCGGACAAGGACACGCCGCGTACGCGGTCATCGGACACCACCGCGACGCTGCCGGACACCTGGGCCATCGATGCGCTGGCGGCAAGGCCGGCCGCCAGCGCAAGAGCCCACCGCAGCACGGGACTGGCTCAGCGGGAAACGGTTTTGTCGGTCGTCGCCGCGCCGCATCGACAGGAGCAGGCCTGGGCGGCGCGAGCGATCACGGCGCAGGCGTCGATGCCGCGCGTTGGGTGGTCGGTGCCGGAGGCGATCAGCAGCAGCGCGCGCATCTGTTCGGGTCCGAGGGAAGGGGAGACCTGCTGCAGCAGCGCGACCAGTCCCGACACGTGCGCCGCGGCAAACGAAGAACCATCAACGAAGCCCCAGCGGGCTTCGGGCAGCGTGGTGGGCACTTCGCGGCCGGGCGCAGTGACGGCCGTGGACGGACTGTTGGAATCGTCGGCACTCTCCCACGATACCGCGATCACGCCCGGATGGGAGGCCGGAAAGCCCCCGCCGGGCGTCTGCGGGTCTACGGCGCCGACCACGGTGACACCCTGGAAAAGCGCCGCATCCAGCAACAGGTGCAGCAACTTGTCCTGGGGCCCGGTCAGGCTCAGGTTGATCACGGTGGCCCGGCGCGCCAGCGCGAACTGCAGCGCCTTGGCCAGCGTGAAGCTGTTGCAGGTTGCCGTGGCGTCGGCCTGCCAGCAGGCCCGCAGCGCCATCAGCCGCGCCTCGGGCGCCACCCCGGCAATCCCGATCCCGTTGTCGGCGCGGGCGGCAATGATGCCGGCCACCGCGGTGCCGTGCGATTCGCCCTTGTAGGGGCTCTGATCGACGAAGTTCTCGGCCACCGCAATCTGCCCGGCCAGGTCAGGATGATTCAACTCGACCCCGCTGTCCACCTCCGCCACCGAGACATTGCGCCCGGTGGAGACGGCGTGCACCTCGGCCAGGTGCCAGGCGGCCGCAGCCGGCTGCAGCGGAAAGAGCGGATCGTTGTGGGCCAGCGAGTGGAACGTGTTCAGCGGCTGGGCCCAGGCGGTCCTCGCATCGCGCCCCAGCGCCTCCAGCGCATCCGGCAGCGACTGCTCGCCCTTGACCCGCATCAGGAAACAGTCGACGCCGAGCGAAGCCATCGGCCAGTCCGATTCGATCTCCAGTCCGTGCGCCGAGGCCAGCTCGGAAGCGATCCGGTGCCGCGCCGCCTGCCCGGCCTGCTGGTCGTAGCCTCCGCCGTAGCCGGCCTCGGGCCGGAAATGCGGCGGCGCAATCCGCAGCATCACCAGGATGCTCCGCTCCTCGCCGGGTCCGGTCGAACCGGCCGGCGGCTGCGCCTGCGCGCAGCCGATCGCCGCTGCGATCAGCAGCGCCGCGGCGCGCGCCAGGTTCATGGGCTCGCTTCCGCCTCGAGCGGAGCGGCTAGCACCACCAGGGGCTCGGCGCGCAGGCTGGTCAACACGGGCTGCAGATGGCCCTTGGGCACGGCCAGCACCAGGCCGTTGGACGCCGTGGGGCCGTCGACCACGCGGGCGCCGGCGCCGCGCAGTATCCGCGTCACTTCGCGCTGGGGCGCGGCCGGATCGAACACCACCACCAGGTCACCGGCCGCGTGAGCCGGCGAGCCGGCCGCGGCAAGCAGGTGATATTGCGAGCCCGCCCGGTCGGGCTGCACCACTGCCCAGCCGAGCGCGAAGATCACCCCGAACTGCGCGGCCAGCGCGATCTTGATCCAGACCGGAAACAGGCCCGACCACGGCGCGCCGGCCGGAAACAGGCCGAACCACGGCGCTCTGGGCGCGCTGGCGCGCCGTCGATCATCCGGCACCACCGGATCCAGGCGCGGAAGCAGGCGCCCCAGGGCCGCTCCGGCCTCGGGCGCCAGATCGCTTTCGACGTAGGCCGACTGCAGCTCGCGCAGGCATTGCAGCTCCGAACGGCAGGCGGCGCAGCTGCGCATGTGCTGTTCGACCTGTGCGCTCTCGTCCGCATCGAGCGTTCCGTTCAAGAACCACGGCAGCAGTTCCTGTGCGCTCTGATGGGGCGATTTGGCAAAACTCAGGATGCGCCCGGTCATTGGAATTCCTCCCTGCGATCTGCCAGGGCCAATCGCAAACGCCTGCGCGCGTGGAACATGCGCGTCTTCACCGTGTCGACCGGGCACGCCATGATGTCGGCAATTTCCTTGTAGGCGCAGCCGTGGTAATAGGTCAATTCGATCACCGTGCGATGCTCGAACGACATCCGCGCGATCTCCTCCAGCAGCTGATCGCACAGCTGGCGCTGCATCAGCTGGCCCTCCGGGCCCGGCAGCGTCGATTCGAAGGCTTCGTCGTCCGACTCGACTGGCTCATCGAACCGTTTGAGCGCCTTCAGTGCCTTGCGGTAAGCGATCGAGAAAATCCAGGTGGAGACCTTCGAGCGCCCGTTGAAGCTGGCCGCCTTGCGCCAGACCACCAGCATCGCGTCGTTCAGCACCTCTTCGACCGAGTGCGGGCGCCGTATCACGCGCTCCAGAAACCGGGTCAGGCGCGGGTAATAGCCCCGATACAGGGCTTCGAAGGCGCTTCGGTCGCCGGCCGCAATGCGCTGCAGCAGCACGGCCTCGTCGGCCGATCGCTCCTTGCTGCGGCGCGGGTCCGCAGCCGGTCCGGTGAATTGCCCTTGTTGCATTGTGGTCCTTTGCAAGCATCGGGCGTTGGTTCCCGGCCGCCGGCAAAAGGTTCAATCAGCCAGCCGGGACTTTCTCGCCGGGCGAACCCGGTGCGGTTCGCCCGCCGGTGCGTACGGGTCAGGTACCGCGTTTTTTCTCGCGCTTTTCCTGCCGTTTTTCCTTGGGCGACTTCTGGGCCGGTTTTTTCTTGTCTTTTTTCGTGTCGTGTGACTTGGACATGTCGATGCCCTCCACCTTGTGGACGGATTGGGGGTACGGAAAGGATCTTATCGCCGATTTCCGGCAACATACCAGCCAAAGCTGACTGAACAGGAGGATCCATGAGGTTCGCGCCGCTCGCTGCGCTGGTTGCCATCAGCGGACTGGCAACCTGCGCGCTCGACGTTGCCGCAGCCGCCGAGCCGGTGCCGGAGAGCCTGGCGCCGCCGGCGGGTCTGAAGCGCGTGCTGGAAGCCAGCGCAGTGGGTGTTCAGATCTATCGCTGCAAGAGTCCCGAGAATGCGAAAGACGCGTCCGCGGGTGCCTGGATCCTCGAAGGGCCGCGCGCGACGCTGACCGATCAGCGCGGCGAGGCGGTCGCGCGCCACTACGCAGGCCCGACCTGGGAGGCCCCTGACGGCAGCAAGATCACGGGCAAAGTCTCCGCTCGCGCCGATGCGCCCGAGAAAGGGGCGGTCGCGTGGCTGCTGCTGACCGCCCAATCGGCCGGGACGCCGGGGCGCTTCGATCAGGTCCGCGCGGTGCAGCGGCTGTACACCTCGGGCGGTGCCGCGCCGGCCGCAGCCTGCCCGCACATCGGCGAGTCGCTCGAGGTCCCGTACCGCGCGATGTACGTATTCTGGGCGACGCAGTAACGAGCCTGCGCTGAGCGCTGCGGCCCATCGGCCCGCCCGACGGGCGCGCCTCAGCGCCCGTGGGCCATCGGACCGGATACGCCGGCGGCAGCGTGCCCTCCGCGCCCGCCGCCGCCGTGCGGCGCACTGGCGACCGGCCGCCGCGCCGCGGCGAAGGGAGGTCTCGCGCCGAAATGAGGCGCGCCCGGGGAGCGGCGGAAATCGTGATCGTGGTGGCGGAAGCCGTCACGGTCGCGGTCGCGGCGAAAGCCGTACGGCCACCAGGGCGCAATACCCACCGACCAGTACGCCGGTCCGTCCCACACACTGCAGTCGTAGTACTCCGGATCGCAAGCCGCGCCGTACGACGGCCCCGCGGAATACGACGGCCCGTAGCCGCTGGAATACGGCCCGGGCGGGGCGTAGGAGGGCGCTGCCGCCACTTGCCGCTGAAGTTGTATCTCACTTTCCAGCTGGCGCACCCGGTCGTTGAGCGCATCCATCTGCCGGCGATGCGCCGCCTCGGCCGCTGCCTGCGCCTGGGGCGAGGCGGGCGGGTCTTCCTTGATGACATCGAACACCCGCGCGTTCTTCGGCGGCGGCAGATTGCTGTAGGTCACGTCGCCGGACGGATCGACCCAGCCGTAGATCTCGGCACTTGCCACCGCAGGCGCCAGCGCGCCGATCGCACCGACGAACACCAA
>Ga0210408_10002462_pt1 | contig 17990 bp, 13 predicted proteins | sample IncBWH4MmetaG_FD_155471 | JGI IMG/M metagenome (GOLD analysis project Ga0210408, IMG submission 155471) | Forest soil microbial communities from Barre Woods Harvard Forest LTER site, Petersham, Massachusetts, United States - Inc-BW-H-4-M | ecosystem: Environmental > Terrestrial > Soil >...
ACCCCGGTTTTCCGGCCCAGGCAGTCTCCTATTGCCTCAAAGAAGCCGGGCTTCGGCCGGAGCAACTAAACTACATCGCCTTTTACGACAAGCCGCTGACCAAGTTCGATCGCTTGCTCGAGACCTACCTGGCTTATGCGCCCGCCGGGTTCCGCAGTTTCCGCCTGGCCATGCCCCTCTGGCTGAAGGATAAACTCCACATGCGCCGCACGCTGCGCACCCACCTCAACGCCGCGCGGCAGGCGAAGCTCGTCTTCACCGACCACCACGAGAGCCACGCCGCCAGCGCCTTTTTCCCCAGCCCGTTCGATTCTGCCGCCATTCTCACCCTCGATGGCGTCGGCGAATGGAGCACCGCCACCTATGGCTTCGGCGAAGGCAACCGCGTGCGCCTGCTGCGGCAGCTTCAATTTCCACACTCGCTCGGCCTGCTTTATTCGGCGTTTACTTATTATTGCGGCTTCAAGGTCAACAGCGGCGAATACAAACTGATGGGTCTGGCGCCATATGGCCGGCCCGTTTATTACGACCTCATCCTCAAGCACCTGCTCGATTTAAAACCCGACGGCAGTTTCTGGATGAACATGGATTATTTCAATTATTGCCAGGGGCTGACGATGACCAACGGCCGGTTCCACCAACTGTTCGGCGGTGCGCCGCGCAATCCGGAATCCATGCTCGAACAGCGCCACATGGACCTCGCGGCCAGCATCCAAAAGGTCACCGAAGAAATCATGCTGCGCATGGCGGCCGAAGTGCGGCACCAGACCGGCCAAAAGAACCTCGTGCTGGCCGGCGGCGTCGCCCTCAACTGCGTCGCCAACGGGCGCCTCTTGCGCGAAGGACCCTTCGAAAACATCTGGATTCAACCGGCGGCCGGCGATGCCGGCGGCGCCCTCGGCGCTGCTGCCTTTGTCTGGTATCAATTGATGGACCGGCCGCGCCTGGCCAATGGCCACGACACCCAGAAGGGCAGCCTCCTGGGACCGCGCTTTACCAATGATTTCATCGCCAATTTCCTGGCGGAGATGGAAGCGCCTCACGACCGCTTCGAAACCGAGGCCGGCCAATTGGAATGCGTCGCCAAACTGCTCGCCGACGGCAAGATCGTCGGCTGGTTTCAAGGCCGGATGGAGTTCGGCCCGCGCGCGTTGGGAGCCCGCAGCATCATCGGCGACGCCCGGAACCGCACCATGCAGGCGACGATGAATCTCAAAATTAAATTCCGCGAGAGCTTCCGCCCCTTCGCGCCGTGCGTCCTGCAGGAACGCGTGAGCGATTACTTTGAGATGAAACCCGGCCAGGAGAGCCCCTACATGCTGCTGGTCGCCCCCGTGCTCGAGCGGCATCGTGTCCCCCTTTCCGAGACCGACAAAAAGAAGATGCTCGATGACCCCGACCTGCGCCAGCGGGTCAACCTGGTCCGGTCCACCCTTCCCGCCATCACCCATGTCGATTACAGCGCGCGCCTCCAGACGGTCGATGAACAACGACATGGCCGTTTCTACCGGCTGATGAAAACCTTCGAGGCGCTGACCGGTTGTCCCGTCATCGTCAACACCAGTTTCAACGTGCGCGGCGAGCCGATTGTCTGCACCCCGCACGACGCCTACCGCTGTTTCCTCGCCACCGACATGGACGCCCTGGTCCTCGAGGATTTCGTCCTGCGCAAAGAAAAAATGCAGAAAGCCGTCACCGCCGCCGAACGCGAAAAATACCTCGCCCAGTTTGAGTTGGACTGACCGGCCGGGTCGAAAATCAAAAATCGAAAATCGAAAATTCCGATGACTTGGTCTGACATCCCACGGAATCCCACCTCCCGGGCCCTCCGCCAGTTCGCCGCCGCCTGGCTGGTGTTCTTCCTGGCTTTTGGCGCGCATCAATACCTCGTGCGCGGCCACCACACTGTCGGTGTCATCGTGGGCGTGATGGCCGTCGTGTTCGGCGGACTCGGTCTCGCCAAACCCGCCGCGGTCCGTTGGCTCTTCGTCACCTGGATGATTCTCGCTTTCCCCATCGGCTGGGCCATCTCCCAAATCATGCTGGCGGTGATGTTCTACCTGCTGCTCACCCCGGTTGCTCTCCTGTTCCGTTTGCAGGGCCGTGACCCGTTGGCCCGCAAACCCGCTCCCAACCGGGACTCATTTTGGGACCCAAAACCCGCGCCACAGGATGTGCGCAGCTATTTCCGGCAATACTAAGCCCGGCCCACGCCCAGAAGTCGAAGTATGACGCTAGCAAAACCGGCGACCAGCCTGCGACCGGCATTGTCCGAATGGACTTGGGTCTTGGCTTTGCTCGGCGGTTTCTTCGCCTTCAACCTCGCGACTTATAACCTTTATCCGGCCGTTTGGTGCGATGAACCGTATTTTTCCGAACCCGCTGTCAACCTCGTTAAATACGGCTCGTTCACGACCCGGGTCTGGCAGTTCTCGCCGCTAAACACCTTCCCCACCGTCAATTGCCCGCTCTATCTCCTGGCGCAAGTGCCCTGGCTGGCGCTCCTGGGAACCTCCCTGCTCGCCGTGCGCGCCTTCAACTACGCACTAATGGCCATCGCCGCCTTCCTCGTTTGGCGCGCCTCGTGGAGGTTCGGCCTTGTGCGGTCTTCCTGGGCGCGCCTTTTGATGATTCCCGCGCTGCACTTGGGCTACGGCATGAGTTATTCCTACCGCTGCTCGCGGCCCGACATCCTGGGCATGGTCTGCGTGCTGTTGCTGCTCCTGGCCTTCGGACTCACCCGCCCGCGCCTCCGCGACTTGTGCCTGGTCCTGTTGTCCGCCACAACGGTTTGGATTGGCCTTCAGGTCGCCCTCTATGCCTGGGTGGCCTCCTTTGCCGCCTGGCTGCTGCTCTCCAGCGCCAGCCGTCCGGAGCACGGCCCCCAACCGCTCCGCCTGCGGGAAATGGTTCTTCTGTCGTTGGGCATGGCTCTGGGCGCCGGCACTCTCGTGGCCTTCCTGGCCTGGAAAGGCGCCCTGGCCTGGTTCCTTCCACCAGTAGTCGGGCTGCTCGGCAAGAATTATGCCCATGCCCCACAACTTCCGGTTGTCGCCCGGCTCGCCCACCTCGTTCACGAAATAATCGCCTGCTATCTCGAGGAACTCACCAGCGTAATCCTTCTCTTGGGCCTTTTGATTCTCGTCGCCCCAGCCTGGAAACAATTGACCGCGCCCACCCGCAAACTCGTGCTCTTCAGCGTCGCCCTGTTCTTCGGTCTGCCCGCCTTCTTCGATCTCATCGGGCACTTTGCCTTTTACTACTCGTATATGCGCTTCGTTCCGCTGTTGCTCGCGTTTTTAGCAGTGGGCTCCGAGCTGGGCGCTAATACAGGCGAGGTCAGACGCTGGGCCAGGCCCGTCTTCGCGGCCACGCTCGCAGCCGGGATGCTGGTCGGCCTCCCTTTGCGCCTGGGCATCGTCGCCGCCTGCTACCGGCTCGTACCGCGGGCCGAACTCCAGCGCACCGTCGCCTCAAACGTCTCACGAAACGATGTGGTCTTCAGCGACATGGGTGCGTTCTTCGAAGCCAAGCAGGCCGCCGAGGTCGTGTACGACTTTTGCTCCTCGTCAGCGCTGTTGGCCACCTCCATCCCTGGCCGGGACTTCACCCCCGGGGAAAAGCAATCCGTCTCAGTAGTGATCACTTCCCCTGCCCAGAAGGACCACTTCTGCGGCTTCTTCGGCGGTGAATGGGTTGCGGTGACTCCTCCCTTTGGCGACTCCTTTGATTTCACCGCCCTGGCTCGTTTGCCCATCATCGGACGCAAATTCGCCAGCTACTCGGGTCAGCCTCAGAATGACCGCCATCCAATGCAGATCTTCCGCCGCTCCACCAACTAGGGTTTTACGTTTGCCATGCCCTTCAAATTTGCTAGCCTGCACCCGTGTTGCCTGCAGCTTTTTTGATGAGCTTGAGTGTTTCGAGGGTGGAGCATGGCGCATTCCACTGACCTTTTTCCCATCGAGGAAGACCCGTTTTTCCTGGAGGATCTTCTCCAGATGGCCAGAGCCGGGAATTTCCGGCGCTGGCAATTCGCTATGGTCGCGCCCTACATAACCGGCAAAGTCCTCGAGGTGGGCGGCGGTATCGGAAACTTCACGCCGGAGCTGGCCCGGGTTGCTGAATCGGTCGTCAGTATCGAACCCAATGCCTACTGTTTCGCCCGGTTGCAGGAAAAAACGAAGGACCTCGCCAACGTCCGCGTTTGCAACGCCACCGTCGAATCCTTGGACCAACAACTGCCGCCGGAAGACCGCCGCGACACCATTGTCCTGATGAACGTTCTCGAGCACATCAAGGATGACGCCGCCGTCCTCCAACTGCTCCGCCGCCGTTTGAAACCCGATGGCCGCATTGTGCTGTTGGTGCCGGCCGCACCCTGGGCCTTTGGCCATATTGACGAACGATTGGGCCATTACCGCCGCTACTCCAAAGCTTCCGCCCGCCAACTCATTGCTGCTCTCGGGATGCAGGTCGAAAAGCTCCGCTATTTCAACTTCATCGGTGTCTGGGCCTGGTGGTGGAACGCCAGGATTTCCAAAACCCGGAAACAAAACGATGCCCAAATCCGCGTTTTCGACCGTTACTTTGTCCCGTGTATTTCACGAGTGGAAAATGTAGTGGCACCGCCGGTGGGGCAGTCGCTGCTGCTCGTTGCCCGTCAACATCCAGGTTGAAACGCTCCCAGATATGCCCAACACTCCGGCAGCAAATCCCAAAATCGCGGTGATTATTCCCTGTTACCAGGAGGAGAAGACCATCGGCAAAGTCGTCGCCGATTTCAAACGCGTTCTCCCCGAAGCCGGCATCTACGTTTACGACAATAATTGCACCGATGCCACCGCGCGGATTGCCCGCGAGGCCGGCGCTATCGTCCGCCGCGAAAAGCGCCAGGGCAAAGGTTTCGTCGTGGCTTCCATGTTCGACCAGGTCGATGCCGACATTCTCGTAATGGTGGACGGCGACGACACCTATGATGCCACCTCGGTGAACCTGCTTTTGGAACCGATCCTCAAAGGGGACGCCGACATGACTTCGGCCACCCGGCTTTCCGAGCACACGGAGAAATCCTTCCGGAATTTCCACATGTTCGGCAACCGTCTGGTCTGCGCGCTGATCAACCGGATGTTTGGCGCTCAAATCACCGATATCTTTTCCGGCTACCGTGCCTTTAGCCGCGAAGCCGCCGCCAGGATTCCCATCACCGCTCGTGGGTTCGACGTCGAAACCGAACTGACGCTCCAGGCCCTCTATCGGGGTTTGGTGCTCAAAGAAGTCCGCGCCCCCTATGGCGTGCGGCCTGAGGGGAGTTTCTCAAAACTCAAGACCTTCTCTGACGGCTTCGCCGTCCTGCTCAAACTGTTCCTCATGGTCAAGTCCTACAAGCCGCTTTCCTTCTTTGGCGGCCTCAGCCTGGCGCTGTTCGCCGCCGGACTCGTAGCAGGGGTTCGCCCCGTGTACCAGTACTTCTCGGAAAATTACGTTTACAGCGTGCCTCTGGCCGTTCTGGCTGCCGCCCTGGTCATTCTCAGCTTTCTCAGCCTGGGGCTTGGACTCATTCTCAATAGCGTCAACCTCCGTCTGCTCGAAATCGAGAAGCTCATCGGCAAACAACTCCCCTCGTCCCATAAACCGTGGGAAAAATGACCTCCGTCCCGGCCAATGCTTCCGAAGCGGGCTCGGCTCGTTCGGATTTTCCTGACAAACCGCTTCGCCCTGGCCCGATGACCGCTAACCAGCCTGACCCACTCAGGCCCATCGGCTGGTGGCTCCTCTTTTGCGCCCTTTGCAACTGCCTGGGCTGGGGACTCTCCGCCCTCCATCAACTGAACGTGCGAGGTTATATCGCCGCGTTTGGTTTCGTTGCCGCCGCTGCCTTGTGCTTTCGGAGACAGCTCTTCCCGCTGGGCCTCCCCCGGGTGCGCCTGCAAAAGCTGCGGCGCCGTTTCCGCCGCCCTTTCCCGTTGGCTTTTTTGTTCTTGGCCGTCATGGCCATTGCCGGAGGCCTCCTCTATCCCCCAGGCAATCCTGATGGTTTGACCTACCGCGCCCCGCGCGTGCTCCATTGGCTCGCCGAGCAACGCTGGCACTGGATCCCGCAGGCCCAGGCGAGTTTCAACGCGCACGCTTGCGGGTTCGAATGGCTGACGGTGCCGATGTTCTCCCTGCTCAAAACGGACCGCTGGGTCTTCGTTTACAACGGAATTCTCTACCTGTTGATGCCCGGACTGGCTTTTAGCCTGTTCTACCGCCTCGGCGTGAGTCCTCGCGTCGCTTGGCAATGGATGTGGCTGGTGCCGGCCGGCCTTTGTTTCGCTATGCAGGCCGGCAGCATCGGCACCGACGCGTTCGGCGCCCTCTTCGCCGTCGCCGCGCTCGATCTTGCCTTGCGCGCAAGGACCAGCCGCCGGGTCTCCGATGTTTGGTTGTCCATTCTGGCCGCCGCCCTGCTCTCCGGCGCAAAAACCAGCAACCTGCCCCTCGGCCTGCCCTGGTTGGTCGCGGTTTGGCCCAGCCTGCGCCTGCTCTGGCGACGCCCTCTGGCTACAGCAATAGTGCTGCTCGTTGCTCTGGCAAGCTCGTTGGCGCCCGTTATGTTCTTCATCCACCAGCACGGCGGTGGCTGGTTGGGGCAGGCATTGGAATCGGGCGGCCGGCCGGCTCCCACACCCCTGGTAACAGTCACCGCCAACGGCCTGAATCTGGCCCTGGACAACCTCCAGCCCCCTGTCTTTCCGCTGTCAGGCTGGTGGAATGACCACGCCTACAAGCTCCTGCCGAAACCTCTCTTCTCCAGAATGGTCGAGGGATTCGAACCGGGCGCCGCCCACCTGGAAACCATGGACCTCCAGTTCGAGGTCTGCGCCGGCCTGGGCCTCGGCGTAACCGCCCTCCTCCTGCTCTCCTGGCTCTGCGCCTGGCGCGTAGAGGCGGGCTTCCAGCCTGCCAGTGAAGCGGCGTCCCCGCCGGCCGCATTGCCTGGACAGGACGCAAGGATGCATCCGCCACTGGCAGGCTGGAAGCCCGCCTCCACCGCCCTCGTTCGCTGGTCGGCGGTGATTCCCATGCTTGCCTTTATGGTGGCCATGAACGTCAGCAGCCCCGCCAGGTTGGCCACCCCATATTACTGCCTGCTGATGCCGCTCATCCTGGTCGCCGCTGGCCATGAGCGCCTGGTCCGCGCACGCTGGTGGCAAGCTCTCGGCCTCGCGACCTTCCTCCTCACGGCCATGATGCTGGTTCTCAACCCGCCGCGCCCGCTCTGGCCGGCCCAAACGATTCTCAACCGGCTTTCCGCCCATTACCCGCGCTCCCAGTTACTCACCCGCGCCGCCCTTCTTTATCAGAGCTACGCCGTTCGTTGGGACCTCCTGGCCCCCGTGCGGGACCGACTCCCCCCCGACGCAAAAGATGTCGGCTTGATGGCGTTCATCGACGCCTCTCCGATGGAAACCTCCCTTTGGCGCCCCTTCGGCCAGCGACGGATCTGGCCCTTGCAACCCGACCAATCTCGTGGGGAACTGGACGCACAACATATCCACTATGCCGTCATCGCCGTGGACAACCTCCACCCGCAAGACAAGGCCTGGTTAGACAATTGGGTCCAAACTCACGGAGGTTCCGTTATCGCGCAAGTCCCCATCAGGAGTCGCGCCACCGGCGAGCCCTGGCCCTGGTATATCATCAAACTCCTCCCCCCCACAAACTAACTAACTGTCTCCCGTCCTCGCCCGAAACTTTGGACTTTGAACCTTGGACCTTGGACTTTTACCGCGTGGACTGTGGACCGTGGACCGTAGACTGTGGACTTTGGACTCCTACCTCGCCATCTCCGGTATGTGCCTTACCGCCGGCCGTATCCTCAGCGGAATCGGCTTCGTAACCTTTTCGACCCGCTCCGGGCGATGAACGCCGCCATTGATGGCGATGCTCAGGCCGGCAAGCCCGAGGAAATGCGCCAGGTCGGTGTAAAAACCACCGAAAATCACAATGAAGACCACCACCCGCGCCAGGAAGAGCACAAACAGCAATGTATTAACACTCTGCAAGGCGGGGTCTCCGAAACGATGATTCAAATACAGCGCCCGACCAATGGCTGCCATCAGCCAGATAAAGCCAAGCATCCCAAAAACCCCGAATGGAATAATCACCGACAGCGGCCCGCTATGATAGTCTCCCACCAAAATGGTGCCGGACTCACTCTCACCTAGTCCGCGAACGGCTTCCGCAGCGGCCAATTCCTTTGCATCAATCGCCAAGCCTTTGCCTACTAGCAGGTACTTGGGGATTTCCGGTAACAAATCCTCCCACATCTGCAACCGCCACTCCACTGTAGTTTGGGCGCTTTCGCGCGCCTCCAGGCCGATATCGAGAGGAAGAAAACTCAGCGCGCGCTGCATGCTGATGGGCAGTTTGTTCGCCAGCGGGATTACCAGCGCTGCCCCCAGGATACCCAACAGCGCCATAGCAATCAGGTACTTTGGCCGAAACATCCGCTCAAAATAAAACGCAAAGAAAACCGTCATCGACAAGAGGATCAGAAACGTGCGGAACCCTCCAAGCAGGCTTAAGATAGCCAGGACCACAAACAATACCAATCGTCGAAGATGTCCGCCTTCGAGCAGGCCTCGCACGCCAAAGCGCGCCAGCAGGTAATTGCAAGCTCCCAAAGCGGCAACACTCGCGCCGTACAGTCGCGTCACCGCCTCGTGGCCCCACGGCTGGCCCGGCGATGCGAAAGTGAAGGACGTGAAATCGACCGGGAAAACCACATACAGATAATACAGCCACGGCGGCGCCCATGGAGCCGTAGTCCCGATGAAGTTCGTTAGCTCCGCCAGGAAGTAAAGCCCAACGTAAAACCGAACCTTCTCCGGTGGAATCCGCCGCGCTGCCATCGCCAGGAATCCCGCGATCGCCGCGAAGATATAGATGTACCGCCGGCCTCCGATGGTGTCAGCTCCGAGCGAGTTCAAGCCGATGCCGCCGGTCAGTCGGGCGGTGACACAGACCACCGCCAGGAGGAACATCAATGGCAGCAGAATCCACGATACCGTTACAAAGCGCATCTGGCTGACAATCGTCCGCTGAACGATCGAGATAATCAGGCTGACAAACGCCATCACTACCCAGAACTCGGGATGGCCTGGCAGAAAGAAAATAACCGCCGACATGTTCCAGCTAAGGAACAGCAATGGATGATGGTAACGAAGCAGCAACGGTGTGATCAGCACCGCCAGCACTAACCCGACCGTGCCCATCGAGAACAGGTCGGCCGGGACCGCTACCATATACCCCACCACTAGCGCCACGGGCAGCACCAGCGCGTAAATGACCAGGGCACGAAACGTTGATGAGGCGTTAGTCATTTACTGAGCTGAAACGCTGTCCATCTTCCATCTTCCATTTCATCTTCCATCTTCTATCTTCTATCTTCTATCTTCGATGGCAGCATGCGGCATTCCATCTCACAGCCGTTCCCGCAGTCTCCGAAATGAGCGCAACTGTCCAGGCGTAAATCCCTCATGATAAGCAAGTTCCTCCTCCGTCTCGGCGCTCGTTTCCTCTTCCTCTTTGGCACGTATTGGGCCGTTCAGGCTCGCGCTTAGCCCCGCTAGGCCGGCAAAAACGTAGAATTCACTATAAAACCCACCAAAAACGAAAATAAACTGCAGAATTCGGGCAATGAAGTACGCCAGCAGAAACGTATTGATTTGCCGCAGAGCCAGATCCCCATCACGGTAATTGCGGTAGAGGTACCTCAGAGTAGCCGCCAGGAACCAGATAAAACCGATGACCCCCCAGATTCCGAATGGAATGATCACCGAAAGCGGCCCGCTGTGGTAATCCCCCACCATAATCGTTCCTTCATACTGAGAGGTGTAGCCCCGCCCGGCGTTTTCCTCCGCAAATGCCAGTTCGCTCGGGTCAAAAGAGTAGCCCTTGCCTTTGAGCAGGTATCGCGGAATGTCGGGCAATACCTCCTTCCACATCTGGAAGCGCCATTCCGCCGTAGACTCCGCACTGAACTTCGCCATCGGACTAATCTCGACTGGTAGAAAGCTGATGGTCCGCTGAATCGATAGCGGCAACCGTTCCGACAAAGGCGCCAGGAGCAGCCCACCCACGACAAGACTTACCGAGCCTAGAATGAGCACCCTGGGCCGGAACAGGCCCTCACAACAGAGTTGCGCCAATAACGTCAGGCCGAAAAGGCCAAGTGATGAGCGAAAACCAGAGTAAAGGCAAGCTACGCCGGCCGCTATCAACAACAGCCCGCGCCACGGCTTTTTCCAATCAAAAACCCCGCGCAACCCGTACTGGGCCATCAGCCAGCAACATACTGCGTTGCTCCCGACCGTCAGCCCGTAAAGACGGAATATCCCGCTGCTCAACCGATTTTCGGCCAAGACTTGTTCCTGGGCGAGTTCCGGCGGAAAAATGTAATATAGAAAGTCAAAATGTGAGCCGGCCATGAATGCCAGGTTGGCTACCAGCGCGGTCAGCCCCGTCAGAAAAAACAGTCCCACATAAAGGTTTGTCCGTTCCCGCGGAATCCGCTGGCTGATCATGGCGAAATAACCGGCCGCTCCCGCCAGGATCATAAAATAATTCCGCCCGCCAAAATGCGCCGAGCCCAGGCTCCGCACCCCTATGCCTCCTCGCAACCAGGCCGTCGCCACCACCACCGCGGCAATAAACAGCACCGGGCGATGGATCGATGGGACATCCACAAACCGCGCCTCAGCGCTCGTCGTCCGGTTCAAAATGGCGAAAAAGAGGCCTGTTAGTGCGAAGATCATCCACAGGTATGGGCGGCCTGGCAAAAAGTAGAAAGTGACCACCGCATTCCACGTGAAAATCAACAGCGGATGATACCACCGCATCACCACCGGGACCGACAGCACCCCCACCACCAGCACCACAATCGCCAGGTTCCCCTGGTCCACCGGGTCCGCCAGCAGGTAACCCAGCAAGACCGCCAGCGGCAGGCACACCGCATAAATCAGTTGTGCCCTCGAGACAGCGAACGTATTTGCCATTCTGCGCTCCATTACACGTCAACAACCGCCCCCTCGCAACCCAAAACCGCGAAAACCAACAACCAAGCGGCCAAGAAACAAAGGGTAAGTTTGCGTCTCTTTGTCTTTGTGTCTATTGCTCTGTTCTCTGCCGTCGCCTCCCGTGAAAATCCCCTCCCATTCCGGGCCGTATGATTCTGTCCCGCCATGATTCTGTCGGTCTATCATTTAGTCCGCGCTTGCCTCGTTAAGAATTCTGCCCTGTGTCCCGCCGTTTCCTCCTCCTCTGTGTTCCCTCCGTTACCTCCTGTTTCAATTTCCCATCGTGCCCCATCTGTTATCCGCGGGCCATTCGTGGTCGACTTTGTTCCTTCGTTTCTTCGTTGTCAAATTCCCGCCCGCCGAAGTTTTGATTCGTGTCCATTCGTGTCCATTCGTGGTGCGCGTCCCCCATTTAACTCAATTAACTCAATTAACCCTTTTAACTCATTTAACCTCAGTCCGTGGTTTTGCATTGTAGCTTCCAAGAATTTCTGCCAGTGAATACCAGTGCGTTTTTCCATTGTCACCCCCAGTTTCCGCAGCGAAAAATGGCTGAAATTATGCCTCCCTTCCGTCGCCGACCAGGGAGTCGTGCTCGATCACATCGTCCAGGATGCCGGCTCGGACGACGGCACGCTCGATTGGTTGCCCAGGGACCCGCGGGTGAAGGCCTTTATCGAAAAGGACGCCGGGATGTACGATGCTGTCAATCGCGGCCTGCGCCGCGCCACGGGGGACATCCTGGCCTATCTCAATTGCGATGAACAATATTTGCCCGGCGCTTTGAAGCAAGTCGAGGCCTTCTTCGAACAGCATCCTCAAGTGGACGTGTTGTTCGGCGATGTCGTGATGGTGGACCAAACCGGGCAATATCTCAGCCATCGCAAGATGCAAGTGCCCCTCCTGTATCACACCTGGACTTGCCACCTCTCCACGCTTAGCTGCGCCATGTTTTTTCGCCGTCGCGTGGTTTTCGATTACGCCTGCTTTTTTGATACCCGATGGAGAGATGTCGGGGACGGCGAATGGATGGTGCGCTTGTTGCAGCGCAAGGTGAAAATGGCCGCGCTCGGCCAATTTACCTCTGCCTTCACCCAAACTGGCGCCAACATGAGCGCCGGCGGGAACGCCCGGCGTGAAAACCTCGAACTCCTTCAAACCGCCCCGCGCTGGGCGCAACGGCTCCGGCCGGTATTCATCTTGCACCACCGGCTCCGGCGGCTGTTGGGCGGGATGTACCTTCAGCGCCCGTTCGCCTACGACATCTACACGCCCGCGAGCCCTGACCAACGCAAGCGCCACTACGTGGAGAAGCCGGTTTTCATGCGGGTGACGGCCGGCTGACCCATTTAACCCTTTTAATTCTTTTAACCCAATTAACCCCTTTAACCCATTTCCCCGTGCATTTCTGTAACCATGCAACCATGCAACCATGTAACCTTTTTTAACTTAATTAACCCAATCAACCCAATTAACTCAATTAACCGATTTAACCCAATTAACCTTTCCGCGTCCCGCTTTCAGCGTTTCACCTTTCAGTCCCATCGTCCCGCCTTCCCTTTGTCCCTTGCTTTCTTCGTTGTTAGATGCCGCCCCGTTCCTTATAATACTGCACCAGACTAAAGACATGGAACAACAGGGCCTGGATAGGGATGAATGGCTGGAGAAATTGGAACTGATCGATCAAAACCTCCAGCGGCAAGGCGGCACTGCCAGACTAACACTGATCGGCAGCGCTGCCGGCATCCTTGCCGGCCAACCCGGTCGCACGTCTATCGACCTCGACGTCTGGAAACCAAAATCCCATTACCAACTTAAAGCGCTGAAAAGAGCCGTGGAAGAAGCTGGTCTTCTATTCGATCCCAAATTCACCCTTGAGCCGGATACACCTTACCTCCAATTGGTGGAGCCTGGCCTGGTCCAGACTGGGAATTTCGGGAAAACCGAGGTCCTTGAACGGTTTAACGCACTCCGCCTGGAGCGCCCTCCCATCGCCAACTTGGTCGCGGCAAAACTCGTCCGTGCCGAACCCAAAGACCTTGAGGACATCGCTTTTCTTCTTGCGACTTTTCAGCCTTCCCGGACAGATATCGAACGAGCGATAAAAACCATGCCGCCCAAACCACGTAAGCAGGCTGCCGAAAACCTCGTTTATCTCGACACGATGGGCGGCGCCCAACCTGACCACTAATGCCTCTAACGCCTCGTCAACGAGAATTAACCGCCCGTCATCTGCTTGCCCATCCCGAGCAGATTCCCGTTTACCTCAAGCAACGGAAGTGGGAACCATTAGCCGCTTTGGTCGAGTTTGCATCTAAAGATGCACCCTTGTCGTTGGCGCACACAGACCCCGCCCTCTACCGTCTCCTTCGGCAGCAGATCACCGACTTCCGCCTCCGAGGCTGGTCTTGTCTCGACCTCAAAAAATTGCAGGAACTCGCCAACGCGGGCTCGGGTCCCGTAGTCCCTTAGTCCCGTCCCCTTTCAGCGTTTCACCATTCAGTCCCGCCGTCCCCGGTATTTCTGCAACCATGCAACCATGTAACCGTGCAACCATGTAACCCATTTAACTCAGTTGACCTTTTTAACCTTTTTAACTCTTTTGTTTTTTCGTGTATTTCGTGTATTTCGTGGTTTAACAAAATGTCCCGCCTTCGCAGAATTGTTCACGGCGCGGCTTCCAGCTACGCTGTGCTGGTCGCCACCGCCCTCTTTTCCCTGGTCTCCATCCCCCTCGCCCTGCATTATCTTTCCAAAGAGCGTTTCGCCCTCTGGGCCCTCATGAGTTCCATCGGCGGCTACTTGAATCTTATCGACTTGGGTATGTCCAATTCGGTGGCCCGGCTGCTGATCGACCACAAAGACCAGCGGGCAGGCGGAACCTATGGCGGCCTCATCAAAACCGGTTGGCTGGTTATTGCCGTGCAGGGTGCCATTCTGCTGGCTGCCGGCCTGGCACTGGCCCCGCTCCTGGCCGGGATGCTCAAAATCCAACCGGATTTAAGAACGGAATTCATCGGCCTGATGCGCTGGCAAAGCACTGCTTTGGCTTTGGTTCTGGCTCTGCGGATTTCCAACCACCTGCTCTACGCCCACCAGCGTCTCGATGTCATGAATTATACCCAGATGGGAACCCTGGCGGCGAATTTCTCCCTCCTCTGGTTTTTCTTCCACACCGGCCAGGGCGTTTTTAGCCTGGCCTGGGCAAATCTCCTGAGTTCCTTCGCGGGAGCTATCGCTTCTCTGGCAGTGTGCTATCGGCTGGGGTTGTTTCCGTCGGCCGGTACTTGGGGCCGGGCTTCCTGGGGCGCCTTCAAGGAGATTTTCGCTTTCGGCAAAGACCTGTTCCTGGTCGCGGTCGGCAGCCAGATGATCATGGCTAGCCAAACCATGATCATCACTCGTATGCTCGGTCTCCAGGCAGCCGCTGCCTGGGCCATCGGCACTCGGGCCTTCGCCATGATTACCCAAATGGTCTGCCGCCTTGCCGACGTGTCCGGACCCGCCATTTCCGAGATGGTCGTCCGGGCAGAAAACACTCTGTTGCGGGAACGCTATCAGGCGCTCCTGAGTTTGACCGGTTCGCTGAGCGGTTTTGCCGCCGTCGGTTACGCTTTGTGCAATACGTCCTTTGTCGCGGTCTGGACCCATGGTGAATTCGCCTGGATGCCTTTGAACGATCTGTTGCTGGGGTTATGGCTGATCATCCTTGCAATCCTCCACTGTCACAATGGGCTTATCTTGCTGACCAAGAAGATCGGCTTCATGCGCTACGCTTACTTCGTCGAGGGGCTGGTCTTCGTCACGGCGGCGTTCCTGGTCGCCCGGCGCGGCGGCTTGCCGGCCGTGATTGCCTGCTCGGTGATCTGCAGCACGCTCTTCAGTGGCGCCTACGGCGTTTGGCGTGTCAGCCGGTATTTCAACCTCTCGATTTATGAGGTGGGTCTGGCCTGGCTCGCCCCGATGGGTCGGGTCCTGGTGTTGTTCGTGCCCGCCGCCTTGCTGGGTTGGTGGGCCTCCGGTCCTGTCGCCGAAGCCATCGCCCGCTTGGCCCTCGAAACCGGGCTGGCCCCTCGCTTTATGGCGCATCATCCCGAGATATTGGCCAGCCTCAGCCGGCTGGTGCTCAACTGCCTGCTCGCCGGTTCAGTAGGGTTTTACCTGTTCCTGCACTATGGTTTGTCGCTGGGGGTCCAGCGTGAGTTGCTCCAGCGCGCTCCAAAACTTCTCAACCCCCTCCTCCGGCGGGTTTTTGTCAGCTTGCCGGATCAGGGACTGTAGCAGCCGGTCTCGGGACACTTTCGACACGCGTGGCTGCCACCATCAGTCCGACGCAAATTTGGTATGAGTCCAGGTATGGGTCAAACTTTGGCAGCATCCAAGTAAGCAGGTAGTGAATGGGAAGTTTTACCGCCATCCTGGCCGCCAGAGATGACGCGCGCTTCAGGCCCTTTAGCTTCTGCTCCCGGGCTCGCCAGCTCGTGTAAAAGGCGTGCAGATAGCAAACCGTCGCGCGACCCGGTCCCCCTTGCGGAAGGATTGAATCGACGACGAAACCATGTCGCGGCAGCCAATGCCGATACCAGTAATGCGTAAACCCGCCGTAAAAATGATAGGGCTGCATATGCAAAGTCGTACCGTGTGGCGCGGTCAACAACAGCCGCCCTCCCGGCTTAACAAGACGCGCGAACTCAGTCAGCACCGCCATCGGGTCCGTCACGTGCTCCAGCACTTCCGTGCAAAGAATCGCATCCAGGCTCCCGTCGGGTAGGGGGATTCTGGTAATATCGCAGACGTAGTCGATTGGCTGTAGGTATTTTACGAGTTTCCCTTGGTACTGGCAGAAATCCTGCGTCTCATACCGGCAATGAGCGAAGAAGGGACGGTACTTGCTGGCCCCGGCGCCTGCATCCAGAACTCGGCTGCCCGCCGGAAGTTTGGCCGCTTCGGCTTGGATCCATGTATCACGGACCCAAGCTTCGTGATTCCAAAAGCGTTCCTTGCTGGTCTCAACTAGTTTGTCCATGCGCTTATTGAAATGAAGTGTCCCGAGCGGCGATGAGTGTGTCAATTCCCATGGCAAAGGTTGGGTGCCGGTTTTCCTTGCCTCGTTTTCGACTGATTAGTACTTTGAGCCCAATGGCCACCACTGAAGCGCTGGCGGCATGAGAGTCGCCTTCCTGACAACAGACAACCGAGACCAGTTCAAGGATTACGGCGCACCCGCTCCCTGCTTTGGTCCTGCGCCAGAGGCATTGCTCCAGGGTTTCGCCCTCTTGCCGGAGTTGGAAATTCATGTCGTCGCGTGCGCCCGAGCGGAAATGAGATCGCCAGAAAAGCTGGCCCCCAATGTCTTCTTCCACTGCCTCATAGTACCGAAACTGGGCTGGATGCGCACCCTGTTTCAGGGTTGCATCCTCTCCGTCCGGAAGAAACTCAAGGAAATTCAGCCGGATCTTGTCCATGGGCAGGGGACCGAAGGCCACAATTCTCTTGCCGCGGTCTTCTCCGGTTTTCCTAATGTCTGCACCATTCACGGAAACATGCGGCTCATCGCTCGCTTGGAGCGGCCGAACCCGCTGTCATACAACTGGCTCGCGGCCCGGCTGGAAAGTTTTACCATCCCTCGCTCCCTCGGAATAGTGTGCATCACCCATCACACAAAGTCTGCCGTGACCGCTCTGGCCAGGCGCACGTGGGTAGTGCCCAATGCGGTCGATCCATCTTTTTTTCAAATCCAGCCGCACGCCACTCCCAACGCCCTGCCCCGAATTCTGTGCGTAGGCCGGGTCTGTCCGTTGAAAAACCAGAACGCGCTCATCCAGGCGCTCGATCCTCTCGCGACGCGGCGAAAGTTCGAACTGGTCTTCGTCGGAAATGTCAATGAGAACGAGCCTTACGGCGCGGAATTCAGCCGCCTTGTTGACGCGCGTCCCTGGTGTCGGCGAGCCGGGTTTGCCGACCGCGAAGACCTTAAAGCGGCTTTGAGTGAGGCTACTCTCCTGGCGCTGACTTCCCTCGAGGAGAACTGCCCGATGGTTATCCTGGAGGCCATGGCAGCAGGTGTGCCCGTGGTTGCCGCCAAAGTCGGCGGTGTGCCCGACCTCATCGAGGAGGATAAAACCGGTTGGTTTTGCGATCCGCGCGACCGCGCTGACATGCGCGCAGGAATCGAAAAGGTTCTGGCCAACCCTCCTCGGATGACTGAAGTGGCGGGACTCGCTAAACTGCGCGCCCACGAGCTCTTCCATCCCAAAGTCGTTGCCCAGCGGCACATTGAGATATACCACGAAATTTTACGCGACTCAAAACCAATTGCAGTCAAGCCTCGCCACCATCATAGAATGTAGGGACCATAGCCTTACCAGATGCTCAAGAAAGCCTTTACTTTGCTGCTCCATGACCGGAAGGGTCTGCGCGGTCTTATTAAGCTCAAGCTGCTGGACCGATGGTGCCGGCTTCACGCCCACTCGGGTTTCTACTGCCAGGGCAAAATGGACCTTGACCCCAAATCCTGGTGGCACAACGCCGAGTCTGTCGCCTTCACTGGCGGTTACCTGGTGCCGGGTGACCCTGCCTCGAGAAAAGTGCTTCCGCTTGACCCCTGGGACACCGTACGCCGCGACATGATCATCCTCCTGTTACGCGAGTTGGTCGCCAGGAAGGTGGAGGGGGACCTGGCTGAGTTGGGCGTTTACCGGGGTTTCAGCGCCCGCTTAATCCACCACTATCTGCCGGAACGGAAGTTCTACCTCTTTGACACCTTCAGTGGTTTCGATGAGCGGGACATTAAAGCCGAGCAGGCGCAGACCGGCCGCAAAGCCGCAGCCGTCGAGTTTTCACAAACAGGTGTGGAACGAGCCTTGGCCAACATCGCACCACAAAACTCCAACGTCGAGGTCTTTCCTGGCTATTTCCCCGAAA
>Ga0210408_10002463_pt1 | contig 17977 bp, 15 predicted proteins | sample IncBWH4MmetaG_FD_155471 | JGI IMG/M metagenome (GOLD analysis project Ga0210408, IMG submission 155471) | Forest soil microbial communities from Barre Woods Harvard Forest LTER site, Petersham, Massachusetts, United States - Inc-BW-H-4-M | ecosystem: Environmental > Terrestrial > Soil >...
CCGCGCGGAACTCGAGCATGCCGCGCGCAACGTGTTTCGCCCCCTGAACCTTCCCGGTACTCTGTATCTCAAGCCCGTCGCGCACATCGACTACCAGCGCTTGGCCGCGCTGGATCAAAGCCGCCGCATCTTGCGGGCTGATTTTCGGAACCGAGCTGTTCGCCGCTGAAAGCATATCCTTCACGGAATTCGGCATCATGCCCTCCTGTGTTTGCATTTGTTGCCAGATTCATATGGGCGTGCTTTGTGGCATCGCTTTGCCCTTGGCATGATGACCATGGCCTACGCCGCCGCCTGCTCGCGCGGCTGGTAGATCGCGATGTGCCGGCAATGCGCCACCGGCGTCTTGCCGTTGGCCACGACCAGCGCATCGAGCTCGACAAAGCGATGGCCCTTCTTTTCGTAGTTGCCCGTCACTTTCGCACGTGCCGTCAATTCGTCGCCGGTCTTGGCGGCGGATAAAAGCTGCATCCGGCTGCCGACGTGAATCCAGGGGCCGAGGATGGCGTTGTCGACCAGCACCTTGTTCATCACCCGCTGCAACAGGCCGGGATGGCCGACACCTTCGCGGGCGTAAATCTCATTGCGCTCCCTGATATCGCGCAGATATTCCGCGGCCGCATCGCCGGCCCAATCGCGCGGCAAACTGCCCAGCCATTGGCCGACCTGGTACGAACTCGCGCTCACCGGCTTGCGCTCGGCGACCGCGGCGACTTCGGTGAAATCATTGAGCGAGAACGACGGTGCGGAGGGCGGCAACGACGCGGTGCCGGTGGCGCAGAGCTCACTTCTGCTTTCCACCTCGATCGAAAGTGCGCCGTTACTCTCGATCGCCACGACATCGGCGATCTCGCCGTCATAGACGGGTTTTAGGAAGCGCGCCTCGATCAGGCCGCGCTCGAGAAAGTCGCGGCCCCATTTCGCAACGGGAAGGTGCAGCATATAGGCCAGCACGTCGACGCCGGGGACGAGACCGCCTGAAAACCCGAACCGGCGCGCCACCGCATCGTCGTGGATCTTGTTCTCGGACTGTTTTGAGGTGTTGTAGGCCGAGACGCGGTAGGGTTCGAGCCGGCTACCCATATCCCAAATCTCCCCTATGTTAGAGCTCTTCTTTTATCCGTTTTGTCGCAGCCCTTGATCGTACGCGACGGAACCAGATTGGCAAGCCGCGTTTTGCTCGCAATTTTGGGACGAATAGAGTACCACGCGCGCGAGCGACCAGAACCAACAAAGCAGCCGATGACGCGAGAGCAGCACGCTACCCGGATTTATGTCGACGCCGACGCCTGCCCGGTCAAGGACGAGATTTATCGCGTCGCCGCCAGGCATGGCTTGCCGGTAAGCGTGGTTGCGGGAAATTTCATCCGCGTGCCGCAGGATCCCTTGATCGAGCGCATCGCTGCCGGCGCCGGCATGGACGCGGCCGACGACTGGATCGCAGGTCGCGCCGGCAAGGGCGATATCGTCATCACCTCGGATATTCCGCTGGCGAGCCGCTGCGTGAAATCGGGAGCCGAAGTGATCGCGCCCAACGGCAAGGCTTTCACGGAAGCTTCGATCGGGATGACACTCGCAGTCCGCAATCTGATGACCGAGTTGCGCTCATCGGGCGAAGTCACTGGCGGCCCAAAATCGTTCGCAGCGCGCGACCGCTCCGCGTTCCTGTCGGCGCTCGACCAGACCATCCGCCGGATCCAGCGCCAGCGGACACAACAGCCTGCGCCACATCAGGATTGAAACGATGGCGCCGCCGCTGATCCAGTTGAAAGACATCAAGCTCACTTTTGGCGGCACGCCGCTGCTCGCAGGTGTCGAGCTATCGGTATCGCCCTCCGAGCGCGTCTGCCTGATCGGGCGCAACGGCTCGGGCAAGTCGACGCTGCTGAAGATCGCGGCAGGCACAGTCGAGCCTGACAGCGGCAGCCGCTTCGTGCAGCCCGGCGCGACCATCCGCTATCTGCCGCAGGAGCCGGATTTCGGAGGGTCTGCGACAACGCTTTCCTATGTCGAAGCCGGTCTCGGCCCTGGCGACGACCGCTATCAGGCGCGCTATCTGCTGGAGCAGCTCGCGCTCCACGGCGACGAAAAGCCTTCGCATCTCTCCGGCGGCGAAGCCCGCCGCGCGGCGCTGGCGCGTGTGCTGGCGCCCTCGCCCGACATCCTGCTGTTGGACGAGCCAACCAACCATCTCGATCTTCCGACCATCGAATGGCTGGAGGCCGAACTCGAGGCAAGCCGTAGCGCGCTGGTGATCATCAGCCACGACCGTCGTTTTCTTTCCAATTTGTCGCGCTCCACCGCCTGGCTCGATCGCGGCCAGATCCGTCTGATCGACCGCGGCTTTGGCGCGTTTGAAGCCTGGCGCGATGAGGTGCTGGCGGAGGAAGAGCGCGAGCAGCACAAACTCGACCGCAAAATCGTCAATGAAGAGCACTGGCTGCGTTACGGCGTCTCCGGCCGGCGTAAGCGCAACGTCAAGCGGCTCGGCAATCTTCATGCGCTGCGCCAGCAGCGCCGGGATTATCGCGGAGCTGCGGGCAATGCCAATCTCGCTGCTGCGGAGGCCGAAAAATCGGGTAGGCTGGTGATCGAGGCCAAGACCGTCGGCAAGTCCTTTGGCGACCGCAAGATCGTTGACAATTTTTCGATTCGTATCCAGCGTGGCGACCGCATCGGCATCGTCGGGCCGAACGGCGCCGGCAAGACCACGCTCGTCAATCTGCTGACCGGCGCGGATGCACCCGACAGCGGCACGGTGAGGTTGGGCGCCAATATCAAGATGGCGACGCTCGACCAGCATCGCGAAAGTCTCGATCCCAAGTCGACGCTCACGGAGGCCTTGACCGGCGGGCGCGGCGATCACGTCATTGTCCGCGGCAGGCCGAAGCACGTCGTCAGCTACATGAAGGACTTTCTGTTCGCCGAGGAGCAGATGCGCACGCCGCTCGAAGTGCTCTCCGGCGGCGAGCGCGGCCGGCTGATGCTGGCGCGTGCGCTGGCAAAACCGTCCAACCTCTTGGTACTGGACGAGCCGACCAACGATCTCGACCTCGAAACTCTCGACGTGCTGGAAGAGATGCTCGGCGACTACGAGGGCACAGTGATCTTGATCAGCCACGACCGGGATTTCCTCGACCGCGTCGTGACCTCGGTGATCGCGCCCGAAGGTAACGGCAGGTGGATCGAATATGCCGGCGGCTATACCGACATGCTGGCGCAGCGCGGAGCTGACTTGAAGCGCGAGGTGGCGAAGCCTGCCGCCGCTGCCGCAGACAAGGAGATAAAGACTGCCGCCGCCTCGGCGGCGCCAAAGCGGCGGCTCAATTTCAACGAAAAGCATGCGCTGGAAACCTTGCCGAAGACGATCGCCAAATTGCAGGCTGCAATCGCCAAACAGCAGAAGCTTCTTGACGATCCCGATCTCTATCGAAAGGATCGCCAGAAGTTTGATGAGGCTTCCGCCGCTATCGCAATCGCGCAAGCCGAACTCGCCGCCGCCGAAGACCGCTGGCTTGAGCTTGAAGTGCTGCGCGAAGAGATTGAACAGGCCTAACCCATGACCACCTCCCTTGCCGCCAAAATCGCCCGCGAATACGGTACGCCATGCGCTGTCATCGACCTGGACAAGGTCGAGCGCAACATCGCGCGCATTCAAAAGGCCTGCGACGCGGCCGGCGTTGCCAATCGCCCGCACATCAAGACCCACAAGAGCCCGCTTCTGGCAAAAATACAGATCGAGGCAGGCGCCAAGGGCATTACCTGCCAGAAGCTGGGCGAAGCCGAGGTGATGGCAGATGCCGGGATCGACGACATTTTGATCTCTTACAACCTGCTCGGCGAGGAGAAGATGGCTCGGCTCGGTGCGTTGCAGGCCAAGGCCAACATGACGGTTGCCGCCGACAATTCTGTTGTGATCGCCGGCCTGCCGCAGGCGGCAACCGCTTCCGGCCGACCGCTCTCGGTCGTCGTCGAATGCGATACCGGGCGCAAGCGCGCCGGGGTCGAAACACCGGCCGAGGCCATTGCGCTGGCGCGCGAGATCGCAGCGTCCAAGGGACTGGCGTTCGCGGGTTTCATGCTGTATCCGACCGAAACCGGTTGGGCCGAGGCGCAGACGTTTTTCAATGAGGCACAGGCGGGCGTCCGCGCGCACGGGCTCGATGCCAAAATGGTTTCGACCGGCGGCACCCCGAACCTGAAAAATGTCGGCAAGCTCAAAGGGGCGACCGAGCATCGGCCCGGCACTTACATCTACAACGACCGCATGCAGGTGGCCGCCGGGGTCGCCAGCTGGGACGATTGCGCGCTGAACATCTATTCGACCGTGGTCAGCCGCGCCGCGCCGGATCGCGGCATCCTCGATGCCGGCTCCAAAACACTGACCTCGGATACCGGCGGCGGGCTCGACGGCCACGGCCTGATCCTCGAGCATCCCGAAGCAAAAATCGCCCGCTTCGCCGAGGAGCACGGCTTTCTCGATCTCGCCCGCAGCAACACGCGGCCCCGGGTCGGCGACGTCGTGCGGATCGTGCCGAACCACGTCTGCGTCGTCGTCAACATGATGGACGAGGTGGTGATGGTGCGCGGCGAGGAGATTCTCGGCACGCTGCCGGTAGCGGCGCGGGGGAAGCTGCGGTGATGCCGCGATTATGTCCGCTTGCGACGCCGTCGCAGGCTTGGTCGGACTTGCCGCTGACTCGCGCCAGAGGCTGGCGTGCGAGCACGCGCTCCTTGGCTCATCCGCCGGGCGATGCGGCCTCACGGCCAACGGGTTCTACGACCATCTGCATCTTGGCCACCCGTTTGCCTATCGAGACGCCCGGTCGTCTCCCATGCTTTAACGCCTGGCTCCAGCCCCGCGGGACCGGGCGGCTCATTTCCGTCGGCGATCCAGACTCAAATCCGTTGGCACTCGCATAACCGTCCGCCGCCGGGCGCCGATTGGCCGCGGCGACGCGACTGCTGATCAATATTGGATTGGCATCCTGATCCGTGGCCGGCGCGCGATACTGGCTTGGACATTTGGTGAGTTGCCGCGGTACCTTATAGGGTTGCTGCACACCGTCTTCATACGTCATTCGAACCATCTCGCGCGCGAGCGCAGGCATATTGTGCAATGTCGTGCCCGGTGCCGGCAGGAGTGCGTCGAAGACGACGGTCCGCACGCAAGGCGACGAAGGGATCGCAGGCCGCAATCGCTGGAGAGCCTCTCCGCTCTGGTAGACTTGATCGATTTCGGCATCGGCGTTCTGCATCTGGACGTGCTTGTCGATATAGGAAGCGCCGGTCACCGGGGACGAATCGAACGCGAAGACCTTTACGATCCGAGAGCGCGCAGGATTGTTGGCAAGGGCCGAAAATTGCGCCAGTCCGGCACCCAACGAATGTCCCACCGAAACGATTTGCGGGTTCTTTGCTCTCCTGTAGCAGTCGAGCGTCGTTATTTTCTTGATGATTGCATCGATATTGCGCCGCAATTGACGATAGTGATCGTCGACGACGTACCCGGTCACAGGGTCAAAGTTGGTAAGCCAATCCGCGGTTGACAGCGTGCTTCCGCGAAACGCGATGCTCACCTCGCTGCAGGCAGCTCCCGCTCTCTGGGGAAACCGAGTGCGGGCCCAGACATGAAACGTCGGTCCGCCCGAGATCGGCAAGGTAAATCGGTCTTTCTTGATTGCCTTGAGGCAATCAGGATCTGATTCGAAACAAGTGAGATAGCCCTCGCTGCCGAATTGGTATTGCCAGGATTGAAGGTATTTTGTCGCGGCATTGACTATCTCGGGCTCGTTGGAAATGCTGGCCGCCGCGAGCCTGACATCGGATCCATCGAACGAGGGCTGTTGGGACGGGCCGCGCGTTGCGTCGAAACTGGCCACGTCAGTGTAGGCGGCGGCGGCCTGGATCGCGTAGGGCGCATAATAGCGAGCAAGCCGCGTCGCATAGTTTGCTGTTACATATTCGGCAGTATCCCCGCTCAATTGCGCGGACACTGGCTGAACGTTGAGTGCCGCCGCGAGGAATATGACCGCGAACAAGCGACGACGAACAGCCGCAATCAGGACATGGCGCATTGGCCGCCCCTCCCCCAAGTTCAGTTCTTATGAAGCCATATATTACAACCATTGACAATGAAATGTTGTAACCACACCCAGGAATGGAGCGCTTTCTCGATCAGAAATTCTCTCGCCGCGATTTGACGGGGCGCCTCGCCGAGACGACCCGTTGCACGATCACCAGGATCGCATAAACAGCAAATATCCCGACCGCCAGCTTAGTACTTTCATAGTAAGGAGGCGGGTCAGCCATGCTGAGCGCGGCGTACGCTTGATTGACCTTTCCGCCAAAGAGCGTGCAGCCGCCGGAGCCTGCGGGTTCGCAATAGGGCCTGTCCGCCAACATTTTGATCGCCAACATCGGTCCCCAAAAGGGTACCAGGGCGAGATACAACGCAACTGCCGATCCGAGCAGAAGCCGGCTCCTCACGCGCTTCCAACCCCAGATCAGAACGACATAGCAGGCCACCAGCCACCCGCCGATGGCCAGATATAAATAGGTGCGCTCCGTCGCGGAGGCGACGATCGAAACTCCTCCTGCCTGCAACGCCCAGTTAATCGCATCGTTCACTGCCAGCGAGCCAATCAGGCAGGCGTCCTTCTGATCCGGCCGGCAGCCCATGAGGCCTGCGAGAGCGGCTGCTATCCCAATAACGATTTCCGGAAGAAGTGGGATCGCTAGCAGCAGTAGCAATACCAATCGCGCCAAATACCGAGGAGAACGTTCAAGGGGGTCTATTGCCATGTCAGCGCCGGGCTCGCGTTTCCCATTGTTGCATCGAACTCCGGTGGATACTAACCCGAAAATTAAGTCATTACGCACGGTCTGTGAGCAACGCGGTGCTCTTGATCCTATGCGGCGACAATACTGCCTTTTGGCACATGGCGATCTTTCGTTGCGCAGCGGGATTTCGTCGCTATCGGGGTGCGACGGGCATCGAACTCACCGCGCCAATCAAGCGCGAATCATGATTATGGGGCCTAGCTAGCTCTCAAGCCACTTCAACACCCCCCTGCCCGCCGCGGCGCCGGTCGCGAACGACGCCTGCAGGAGATAACCGCCGGTCGGCGCTTCCCAGTCGAGCATTTCGCCGGCCGCGAAGGTGCCGGGCAAGCGGCGGAGCATGTAGTCGGCGTCAAGCTCATCGAAGCAAAGTCCACCGGCGGTCGAGATCGCGCGCGCAATCGGGGCTGTGCCGACGAGCTTGATCGGCATGGCGTTGATGAGTTGAGCCACGTCCGGCGCTGCGAACGAGGATAATGATTTGCTGGACGCGATCGCCGCCTCCTGCAACAGGCCGATCGCAACAGGCGGTAGCTGCGCGGCCTTGCGCAGGAAATTGGCGAGGGATTGTTTGCCGCGCGGCGCCGACAGCCGGGCGATCAAATCGTCCAGGCCAAGATCGGGCCGCAACGCGACGTGAAGCGTCGCCGTTCCGGATTTCTCGACCGCCTCGCGCAATTCAGCCGAGAGCGCATAGACCGCGCCGCCTTCGATCCCGGTACGGGTGATGATGGCTTCGCCGCGCACCGTGTACGGGCCAAACTTCAACGCAACGCCCTTCAGCGGCTGGCCCTCAAAACGGTTTCGAAAAACATCGGACCAGGCGACGGTGAAACCGCAATTGGCGGGCCTTAAGGGCGATATGGTCACGCCCTTCGCCGCGAGGATATCCATCCAGCCGCCGTCGGACCCCAACCGCGGCCAGCTTGCGCCGCCAAGTGCCAGCACCGTCGCACGTGCCTCGACAATACGCTTTCCCTCGGGGGCCCGAAACGAAAGTTGTCCATCGTCCCGCCAGCCGATCCAGCGATGACGCAGCGCGAATTGCACACCCATGGAATCCAGTCGCCGCAACCACGCGCGCAGCAATGGCGAGGCCTTGAAGGTTTTCGGAAATACCCTCCCGCTGGAGCCGACGAAGGTCTGCTGCCCCAGCGCCGCGCTCCACTCGCGCAAGCGATCCGGCGGAAAGGCCTCGATTGCGGCTTCAAGCGTTGGCTCGGCTTCGCGGTAACGCGTGAGAAACTGAGCGAACTTCTCACTGTGAGTCAGGTTGAGCCCGCCCCGTCCCGCCATCAAAAACTTGCGCCCCACGGACGGCATCGCGTCATAGACGGTCACGCGCGCACCGCCGCTCGCCAAGACTTCAGCCGCCATCAAGCCGGCCGGACCCGCGCCGATGATGGCCACTTGGATTTGAGGCATCGTCATTCCGGGATGCGCCTTTTGGCGCAGGCCCGGAATCCATACTCACGATCGTGGTTATGGATTCCGGGCTCGCTCGTTTCACGCGCGCCCCGGAATGACGACCTAAAGGCCATCACCTCAGAGCTTTACGCCCGCTCTCGCTGCCGCCTGGGCGACGTATTTCTGGGTCTGCTGGAAAGCGCCTTCCGGCGCCTTGGCAGTCGACATGTCGCTGATCTCAGCAAAATGCGCGGCGACCGCATCCGGCGTCCATTCAGACGGCGGCAGATTGATGCCTTCGGTTTCCACGATCTTGATCACCGCGAAGGAACCCGCGCCTGCGCCCATGATGGTGCGCGTCGGCGCGTCTTCGCTCAGCAGATATTCCACCGCCGGCGTGATCGCCTCGGGGCGCATCAGCGCCAGCGCCTGCGGCGGCAGCAAATCTTCGGTCATTCGTGTCGCCGCCGTCGGCGAGATCGTGTTGACGCGGATGTCGGTCTTGCGACCCTCCTCGGCCAGCACGTTCATCAGCCCGATCATACCGGATTTCGCAGCGCCATAGTTGGCCTGGCCGAAATTGCCGTACAGGCCCGACGACGACGTGGTCAGCACGATGCGGCCGTAATTGCGCTCGCGCATGCCGTCCCACACCGCTTTGCAGCAATAGAAGCTGCCGACAAGATGAACATCGAGCACTTTCTCGAAATCGGCGACCTCCATTTTGCCAAAGGATTTGTCGCGCAAAATACCGGCATTGGCGCAGAGCAGATCGACGCTGCCCCATTCTTTGGTGGCGCGCTCTACCATCGCCTTGACCTGCTCGAAATTCGAGACGTCGGCGCCATCCGCCATCGCGGTGCCGCCCGTTTTCCGGATTTCCTCGACCACGGTTTCGGCCGCCGACAGCGAGGCGCCGGTGCCGTCGCGCGCGCCGCCGAAATCGTTGACCACGACCTTGGCGCCGCGGCTTGCGAGCCCCAGCGCATGCGCCCGTCCAAGACCATTGCCCGCGCCGGTGACGATGGCGACGCGTCCGTCAAACCTGATTGTCATGATTGCATTTCCCGAATTTTGGTTCTTTCGTCATGCGCGGGCTTGACCCGCGCATCCATCAAAAGAAATGTCGACGAAGGCCCGTTTTTGATCAGCCATGGATTGCCGGATCAAGCCCGGCAATGACGAGCCCTGGGGCTAGGCAAAATAAATCAACCCGATCCAGTCGGCGACCAACGCAGGCTTGTCCTCGCCGTCGATCTCGACCGTGACATTGGTGCGCGATAGCAGCTCTTTCGGCTTGCGCAACTTGGCTTCCGCGAGTGTGAAGCGGCCGCGGACGCGCGAGCCGGCCTTGACCGGCGAGATGAAGCGCAGCTTGTCGAAGCCGTAGTTGACACCCATCGTGGTGCCCTCGATGACGGGCATCACCTCATAGGACATGATGCTCAATAGCGACATCGTCAGAAAACCGTGCGCAACGGTGGTGCCGAACGCGGTTTCCTTTTTGGCGCGTTCGGGATCGATATGGATAAACTGGTGATCCTCGATCACGTCGGCAAAGACGTTGATGCGGTTCTGATCGACCAAGTACCATGACGATACCCCGACCTCATGGCCGACCATGTTCTGATAGGCCTTCAGCGATACCGGCGGCTTCTTCCAGACTTCATTCATCCATCAGTTCTCCGATCCGGCGGTGCGGACCTTCTGCAGCTCCGGAAAGTCCTCTTCGCGGAACTCCTGGCCGCGCAGCGCGTCGCCGCGGTCATTGTCGTGCTCGAGGCGGCGCAACTGCACGCGGCGGATTTTCCCCGAAATCGTCTTCGGCAGTTCGCTCACCAGTTCGATGCGCCGGATGCGCTTGAACGGCGCCAGCCGCGTGTGCAGATGCGTGAAGATCGATAACGCGGTTTGCGGCGTTCGCTCAACGCCCGCAACGAGCAGCACATAGGCTTTGGGGATCGCAAGCCGGATCGGGTCCGGGCTCGGTACAACGGCGGCCTCCGCCACCGCTTCGTGCTCCAGCAGCACGCTTTCCAGCTCGAACGGGCTGATGCGGTAATCGGACGATTTGAAGACGTCGTCGGAGCGCCCGACAAACGTCAGATAGCCCTCCTCGTCGGCAAACACCACATCGCCGCTGCGATAGAGTTCGCCGTCGGCGCCGCTCAATTTGCCGTCGTCGCCCTGATAGCCCTGCATCAGGCCTGCGGGCCGGCTGGCGCCGAGCACGAGCGTGACCTCACCCTCTTTCGTCACATGGCCGTCGCCGTCGGTGATCTGCACCCGATAGCCCGGCAGCGGCCGGCCCATCGAGCCGACCTTGACCTTCTGCCCCGGCGAATTGCCGGCGAGCGCCGTGGTTTCGGTCTGGCCATAACCGTCGCGGATCGTCAGCCCCCAGGCGTTGCGCACCTGATCGATCACTTCGGGGTTGAGCGGCTCACCGGCGCCGCAGACCTCGCGCAACGATACCTTGAAGTCCGAAAGTTTCTCCTGGATGAACAGCCGCCATACCGTCGGCGGCGCGCATAATGTCGTCACGCCGCAGCGGCCGATGGCCGCCAAAAATCCCTTGGCGTCGAAGCGCGGCTGATTGACCACGAACACGGTCGCGCCAGCGTTCCACGGCGCGAAGAAACAGCTCCAGGCGTGCTTGGCCCAGCCCGGCGAGGAAATATTCAGATGGATGTCGCCCGGTTGCAGCCCGAGCCAGTACATGGTCGATAACGCGCCGATGGGATAGCTGCGCTGGTTGTGCCGCACCAGCTTTGGCTTTGCGGTCGTGCCCGAGGTAAAATACAGCAGCATCGGGTCGTCCGCATCGGTCGGGCTATCAGGCGTGAATGTTTCGGACGTGCTTGACGACTGTTCGAAGGTCAGCCAGCCTTCGTGCTCTGCCGATGCGCCGACGACGATGCGGACGAGCTCGTCGCCGCCCAGCCTAGCGAATTTCGCGACCTGGTCCTGGGACGCCACCACCACCTTTGCCCGGCCGCGATCGAGCCGGTCGCGCAGCTCGTCCGGCGTCAAGAGCGTGGTCGCGGGGATCACGACCACGCCGAGCTTCATGGCGGCCAGCATCGTTTCCCACAGCGGCACGACATTGCCGAGCAGCAGCAACAGATGATCGCCGCGCTTGATGCCCTGCGCACGCAGGAAATTTGCGACTTGATTAGAGCGGCGAGACAGCGCCGCAAACGAAAGTTTTGTCTCCTTGTCGCTGCCGGCATCGACGATCCACAGCGCCGGGCGATCCTTGCTTTCGGCGTTGCGCGCCAGTTCCGCGTCGAACCAGTCCAGCGCCCAGTTGAACGGCGCCGCCTCGGGCCAGCGAAATCCCCTCACCGCGGCATCGTAATCGGTGCGGTGCTTTAACAGAAAGGCACGCGCTTCCTGGAAGGTGGTCATCGCTATTTTCCGGCCAACTCACGAATGTGCTGAATGACGCCGGAGAAATCGACGCCGCCGTGGCCTGTGGCATCGAACGCCTTGTAGATTTCCTGCGCGTGCTTGCCGAGCGGCGTCGCAGCACCCGTGGCCTTGGCTGCGTCCTGCGCCAGTGTCAGGTCCTTGACCATCAGCGCGGCGGCAAAGCCGGGCTTGTAGTCATTATTGGCCGGCGAGGTCGGCACCGGGCCGGGCACCGGGCAATACGAAGTCAGCGCCCAGCATTGTCCCGACGAGGTCGAGACGACGTCGAACAGCGCCTGATGCGACAGCCCAAGCTTTTCGGCGAGCGCAAAGGCTTCGCCGACCGCGATCATGGAAACGGCCAATATCATGTTGTTGCAGATCTTCGCCGCCTGGCCCGCGCCGCCGCCGCCGCAATGCACGATCCTCTTGCCCATTTTTTCCAGCACGGGCTTTGCCGCCGCGAACGCCTTGTCGTCGCCACCGCACATGAAGGTCAAACTCGCGCCTTTGGCGCCGCCGGTGCCGCCGGACACCGGCGCATCGACCGAGGCCATGCCGTGCTTTGCCGCCAGCGCATGCGCCGCTTTCGCGCTTTCGACGTCGATGGTGGAGCAATCGATGATCAGCGCGCCTTTTGTCATGGACGGAACGACATCGCTCCAGACCGACAGTACATGCTTGCCCGCCGGCAGCATCGTGATCACGGTGTCGACGCCTTTGACGGCCGCCACCGAACTTTCGGCGATCGCGGCGCCATCGGCCTTGGCCTGGTCGCGCGAGGCGGCGACAAGATCAAACGCGATCACCTTGTGGCCCGCCTTGACCAAATTGGCCGTCATCGGGCCGCCCATATTGCCGAGGCCAATGAATGCGATACTTGCCATCAGATTTCCTCCGCTCGGGTCGTTGCTATCTTGATGTGTCGAATACGAGTTCGTCGGCGCCGATCTCGGCGAAATAAGGCGCGACCATCTCCGATGTCACGTCCTCGATTCTGGCGGGCGACCATTTGGGATTGCGGTCCTTGTCGATCACGGCGGCACGCACGCCCTCGCGGAAATCGTCGCTTTTGTACACCTCCAGCGCGGCACGATATTCCCGCACCAGGCATTGTTCCAAGGAAGAAGCGGTTCGCGCCAGCCGCAGCAGTTTTAGCGTTACCACCATGCCGCGCGGCGACTTCTCGTTCAATGTTTTCAGCGTCGATTGCGCCAGCTCCGAACCGTCCCGCTGCAACGCCGCGACGATATCTTGCATGCGGTCATGTGCAAACCAGGCATCGATCTTCGGCTGCATCGCAGCGACCGGGCCTGACGTCTCGCCGGTGGCAAAGCCGTCGATCAGGATCTTGATTTCGTCCGAGCGCGTTCCTGGGCGAACCTTGGTCAGGGCCTCGCGCAAGATGGCAAGTTTGCTCGACGGCACCACCGCGTCGGCAAAGCGGGCATAGATGGCGTCGGGCCCGTTCATGGTATGGCCGGTCAGGCCGAAATAAGCGCCGATCTCGCCCGGCGCGCGCGACAGCAAAAAGGTGCCGCCGACATCGGGGAAGAAGCCCAAGCCCACTTCCGGCATCGCCAGTTTCGTCCGCTCGGTGACGATGCGATGGCTGCTGTGCGCCGATAGCCCAACGCCGCCGCCCATCACGATGCCGTCCATGAAGGCGACATAGGGCTTTGGGAATTTCGCGATCCGGGCGTTGAGAATGTATTCTTCGCGCCACAGGATCTTGCCGAGGTCGCCTTTAACCTTGGAGTTTTCATAGAGCGCGCGGATATCGCCGCCGGCGCACAGGCCCCGCTCGCCCGCGCCTTCCAGCACGATCACGGCGACATCAGGATCAGCTTCGAACGCATCGAGCGCCTTGTCGATGTCGCGAAACATCTCGAGCGTCACGGCATTGATGGCCTTCGGCCGGTTGAGGCGGATGATGCCGGCAGCCCCTTCCCGCCGTACGATCAGATCGGGCTCTGCCACCGACGCAGCTGGAGCTGTCATCGCGCGCCCTCGATCAATTTGCGCGCCACGATCAGCCGCATGATTTCGTTGGTACCTTCGAGGATCTGGTGCACCCGCAGGTCGCGTACGATCTTCTCGATGCCATATTCGCTGAGGTAGCCGTAACCGCCGTGCAGTTGCAGCGCCTGGTTGGCGACCTCGAAGCCGACATCGGTGCCGAACCGCTTGGCCATCGCGCACAGCATGGTCGCGTCACTGTCCTTGCGGTCGAGCGCGGCCGCGGCGCGCCAGACAAAGGTGCGCGCCGCCTCCAGTTCCGTCGCCATGTCGGCGAGGCGGAATTGCAGCGCCTGGAATTCATCGAGACGCTTTCCAAACGCCTTGCGTTCCTTCATATAGGCAAGCGCCTTGTCGAGCGCGCTTTGCGCCCCGCCGAGCGAACAGGCCGCGATATTGATGCGGCCGCCGTCGAGGCCCGCCATCGCGATCTTGAAGCCGATGCCTTCCTCGCCGAGACGGTTGGCGACCGGCACGCGCGCATTCTCAAAGATCACCGCGCGCGTCGGCTGCGCGTTCCAGCCCATCTTGCGCTCATTGGCGCCGAGCGACAGCCCCGCCGTGTTGCCCTCGACGACCAGCGTCGAGATGCCGCCCGGACCGTCAGCCCCGGTGCGCACCATCACCACGTAAACATCGCCCGCGCCGGCGCCGGAAATGAACTGCTTCTGGCCGTTCAGCACATAATGGTCGCCCTCGCGCACCGCGCGGGTGCGCAAGCCGGCCGCGTCCGATCCCGACCCGGGCTCGGTCAGGCAATAGCTTGCGAGCAGCTCCATGGTGCAGAGTTTTGGCAGCCATTTTTGGCGCTGTGCATCGCTGCCGAACGCGTCGATCATCCAGGAGGCCATGTTGTGGATCGAGATGAACGCCGACACTGTCGGGCAGCCTTGCGCGAGCGCCTCAAAGATCAGCGCGGCGTCGAGGCGCGTCAACGCCGAGCCGCCGACATCGTCGCTGATATAGATGCCGCCGATCCCGAGCTTGGCGGCCTCGCGCATCACGTCGACGGGAAAATGCTTCTCCTCGTCCCAGCGGATCGCATGTGGCGCGATTTTCTCCGCGGCGAAATCCCGCGCCATGTCGCGAACCGCGATCTGGTCCTCGTTGAGAGCGAAGTGCATTTTTTGCCCGCGCTTGTCCTTGGGTCACCGTCATGGCCGGGCTTGTCCCGGCTATCCACGTCTTCCGGTTGCAACCCCTTAGGTCGTGGATGCCCGGGTCAAGCCCGGGCATGACGAGTTAGGGAGATCGCGCCCCGTCAATTCATCGTCGGGATGGAAAACTCCGCGCCCTCCTTGACGCCGGACGGCCAGCGCGAGGTCACCGTCTTGGTCTTGGTATAGAAGCGGATCGAATCCGGCCCATGCTGGTTGAGATCGCCGAAGCCGGATTTCTTCCAGCCGCCGAAAGTGTAGTACGCGATCGGCACCGGGATCGGCACGTTGATGCCGACCATGCCGACATTGACCTTCGCCGCAAAGTCGCGCGCGGCGTCGCCGTCGCGGGTAAAGATCGCAACCCCGTTGCCGTAGTCGTGATCGGACGGCAGGCTCAGGGCTTCGGAATAATCCTTGGCGCGCACCACCGACAGCACCGGTCCAAAGATCTCCTCCTTGTAGATCCGCATGTCTCTTGTCACATTGTCGAACAGGCACCCGCCCATATAAAAACCGTTCTCGTAGCCTTGCATCTTGAAGCTTCTGCCGTCGACCGCCAGCGTCGCGCCTTCCTTGATGCCGATATCGACATAATTTTTCACGCGCTCGACCGCTTCCCTGGTGACGAGCGGGCCGTAATCGGCGGACGGATCGATCGAGGTGCCGATCTTTAAGGACTCGACGCGCGGGATCAGTTTCTCCATCAGCCGGTCGGCGGTGGTCCTGCCGACGGGGACCGCGACCGAGACCGCCATGCAGCGTTCGCCGGCCGAGCCATAGCCCGCGCCGATCAGGGCATCGACCGCCTGATCCATGTCCGCATCCGGCATCACGATGGCGTGGTTCTTGGCGCCGCCAAAACATTGCGCGCGCTTTCCAGTCGCCGCCGCGCGCCCGTAGATATATTGCGCGATCGGCGAGGAGCCGACGAAGCCGACGGCCTTGATGTCGGGGTCATCGAGGATGGCGTCGACCGCTTCCTTGTCGCCATTGACGACATTGAGTATCCCTGCCGGCAGGCCTGCCTCGATCATCAATTGCGCGAGCATCATCGGCACGCCGGGATCGCGCTCCGACGGCTTTAGGATGAACGCGTTGCCGCAGGCTATCGCGGGTGCGAATTTCCACATCGGGATCATTGCCGGGAAATTGAACGGCGTAATTCCGGCGACCACACCGAGCGGTTGCCGCAGCGAATAGATATCGATGCCGGGTCCGGCGCCTTCGGTGTATTCGCCCTTCATCAGGTGCGGAGCGCCGCAGGCGAATTCGACCACCTCGAGCCCGCGCTGGATATCACCCTTGGCGTCGGGCACAGTCTTGCCGTGCTCGCGCGCCAGCAAGTCCGCAAGCTTGTCATAGTCGCGCTGGGCGAGCTCCAGAAACTTCATCATCACCCGCGCGCGGCGCTGCGGATTGGTGTTGGCCCACTCCATCTGCGCGGCCTTGGCATTTTCGACCGCCGCACGCACTTCTGCTTTTGACGCCAGCGCCACCTTGGCCTGGACGTCGCCGGTCATCGGCTCAAAGACGTCGGCCGTCCGTCCGGACGTGCCCTTGACCTCGCGGCCACCGATGAAATGTCCGATTGAGCGCATGTGTTCCTCCCGAAGCCGGATTTTGCGGCATCTTGCAGTCTTTACGGCGTTTGGAAAGGGTTTCCATGCGCAGCGGTTTTGCGAAATTGCGGGGCTATCACTGGCAATGCCAGGACTGACAATGTGGCACATTCGACCAATGGCGTAGGCCGACAGCCCTATTGCCGCATTACTGCCGGGTGGCGGGAGCAGGTTTTCTGGACACGGGCCTCTTCGCCGACGCCGCGCGGCCGAGTACCGCCTCACGCCCGGCGCTCAAAATCTCGTCGGAGAACTCGCCGGTGCCGGCGATGCGCGACATCACGATCGCTCCCATCATGGTGGCAAGCGTGGCCATCGCCTGTTTGCGCGCCGCCTTGCGCGGAACGCCGAGAATCTGATCGGCCATCATGTCGATCATCTGCTCCAGCTTGGCCGCGAAGGCCCTCCGGGTCTTCGGGCTTTCACGGGCGATCTCGGCGCCGAGCGTCGGAATCGCGCAACCGTTGCCGGGATCGTCGCGATGCAGCGGGGTCAGATAGGACTCGACGATGGTCGAAAACCGCTTGTCCGGCGGAGTTTGTTCCATGACCTTGCGCCAGCGTTCGGTTCCGCGGTCCATCGCATAGCCAAAGGCCTCGATCACCAGCGCGTCGCGCGAATCGAAATGGGCATAGAAGCCGCCATGGGTAAGCCCCGCTTCCTTCATCAGGTCGGCGACGCCGATGCCATGCGCGCCCTTTTCGCGCAGCCGCACCGCGGCCTTCTTCACGATCCTGGCGTGGGTTTCGAGCTTGTGTTCCCTGGAATAGCGCATCGGTCATCCCATAAGATGTTTGTAGTCATATAATAACAGCTGTTTTCGCAAAAAGCTGCATTTTATTCCCGCCTTCGGAAGCGGCCGCGCCAGTTCCTTCGCAACCGCGATATCGAGTCCGCCCCGGAGGGCTGAAATCCCTGCCCTTGACAAGAGCACGCCTTGCCCGGGAAGTGGCGCGCTCCGAACCGAAGCACTCTAGCGACCGCGAGACTTTGCATGGAAATGCTCAATCATCATTGCGGCGTCGACCGCGATCGGCGCGGCGTCGTCCGCCTGACCATCTGCAACGCCGGCTCGCTCAACATTTTGGGCTCAAGCGTCATCAATGGCGTCCGCGAGGGGCTGGAGAGGCTCGCGACCGATCGCGCCATCCGCGTCCTCGTCATGGCCGGCCAGGGCGAAAAGAGCATGATCGGCGGCGCCGACATCAAGGAAATGGCCGGTCTCGACCAGAAGTCCGCGGAAGCCTTCATCACCCGCCTGCGCGACCTCTGCGAGGCTGTGCGCGCGTTCCCGGCGCCGGTGATCGCGCGGATGCCCGGCTGGTGCCTCGGCGGCGGACTTGAGGTTGCGGCGGCTTGCGATTTCCGTATCGCGGCGCATGACGCCAAATTCGGCATGCCGGAGGTGCGGGTCGGCATCCCCTCCGTCATTCATGCAGCCCTGTTGCCGCGGCTGATCGGCTGGGGCCGGGCGCGCTGGCTGGTCATGACCGCGGAAAATATCGATGCGCCGAC
>Ga0210408_10002464_pt1 | contig 17970 bp, 16 predicted proteins | sample IncBWH4MmetaG_FD_155471 | JGI IMG/M metagenome (GOLD analysis project Ga0210408, IMG submission 155471) | Forest soil microbial communities from Barre Woods Harvard Forest LTER site, Petersham, Massachusetts, United States - Inc-BW-H-4-M | ecosystem: Environmental > Terrestrial > Soil >...
TTCAGGGGTGGCGGCGCCGGCGCCTGGACGTGGGCCTTTTCACCGACGAGCTGGCCGCGCTGCTCGATGCCGGGCTGGGCATGGTCGATACCTTGCGCACACTGGCGCAGAAGGAGCGCGATACCGGCGCCCGCCAGGCGCTGGAGGCGGTCACGCGCGACGTGATCGAAGGCCAGCCGCTGTCGGCCGCGCTGGCCAATCGAAGCGGCGTGTTCCCCACGCTGCTGGTGGCCTCGGTTTCGGCCAGCGAGCAGACGGGCGACCTGGTGTCGGCGCTGCGCCGCTTTTCGACCCATCTTGAATCGATGCGGATGCTGCGCGGCAAGCTGGTCGGCGCGGCGATCTACCCAGCCCTGCTGCTGGCGGTCGGATCGCTGGTCGTGATGTTCCTGCTGGGGGTCGTGGTCCCCCGTTTTGCGGTGTTGCTGGAAAGCGGCAGCAAGAAGCTGCCGCTCGCCTCCCAAATGCTGCTGGGCTGGGGCAAAACCGTGTCCGCCCATCCGGTCCTGTTCGTGTCCGGATTCGTCGCGGTGGTGCTGCTGATCTCCTTCGGCCTGATTCGAGCCGCGCGCAGCGGCTGGCAGATCCCGGGGCTGCAGCGGGCCTGGCTGATCGGCCCGCTGGTGCGCCTGTTCCGGCACGCGCAGTTCTACCGGACCACTTCGATGCTGGTGCAGGGCGGCATCCCGGTGTTGCGTGCATTCGAGATGAGCCGGCAGCTGCTGTCGCTGGAGGACCAGCTGGGGCTGGATGGGGCGCGGCGCCAGATCGCCGAGGGCCGCCCCATCGGTCCGGCGCTGGCGCAGGCGCAGATCGCCGATACGGTCGCGCTGCGGATGCTGGAGGTGGCCCAGAAGACCGGGCGCCTGGCCGACGTGCTGTCGCGGATCGCGACCTTCCAGGAGCAGGCGTTGAGCCGCGCGATCGACCTGACCGCGCGCCTGGTCGAGCCCTTGCTGATGATCTTCATCGGGCTTGTCATCGGCGCGATCGTGGTGCTGATGTATATGCCTATTTTCGATCTGGCCACGAGCCTGCAGTAGCTCCGGGCCAAAGTAGACGCGCACAAGAGGAAACGTGGACATGAATGCACCGGCCGGCCTGAACAGCGTTCTCAGCGACGAGCTGGTGCGGCGCGCGCTCGAGGAGTCGGGAACGCGGAGGCCGGTGGACGCGCTGGCAGAAGCCATCGGCATGGCCGGGGCCCAGTTCGTCTCCGCTGCGGCCGCTTATTTCGGCCTCAAACCGATGGGAATTACCGACCTGCGCGCGTGCACGCCGGACTTCGAGGCGATCAGCTTCCTGGAGGTCAACCAGCGCCTGACGATCGCGCTGACCACGGCCGACCAGCGCACGCTGGTCGTGCTGACCGATCCGCTGGACACCCGGACGCGAGCCTGGGCCGCCGAGCGCATGCGCCAGCGCCGCCGCAACAAGCTCGGCTGGGGCTTGACCTCGAACGAGGATCTGCGAGCCTTCCTGGCGCAGGCCGAGCGCTCGATGCGCGCGATGGACGCGGTCGAATCGGTAGCGGCCGGCCCGAGGACCAACGACTCGCAGGCGGTGTCGGTTGCGCTGGCGGACATCAGCGCCTCCAGCAGCCCGATCGTGCGGCTGGTGGACTCGACCATCCACGACGCGCTCAAAGCGCTGGCGAGCGACATCCACTTGGAGACGCACAACTCGGGCCTGACGATCAAGTACCGGGTCGACGGCGTGCTCGAGGTGGTCAAGCGGGTCGACGGGCTGGAGGCGGCCCATCACGTGCTGTCGCGGATCAAGGTGCTGGCCGAGCTGGACATCGCCGAGCGCCGCGTGCCTCAGGACGGCCGCATCAAGGTCTCGGTGGGCGAGCGCGAGATCGACCTGCGGGTGTCGGTGATGCCGAACATCTTCGGTGAAGATGCGGTGCTGCGGATCCTGGACCGCAACAACCTGGGCGGCGAAGCCCGCTCCATCAAGCTGGAGAACCTGGGCTTCGAGGCGGCCGTGCTGGACTTCATCCGCCGCCTGTCGTCGCTGCCGCACGGTCTGCTGCTGGTGACCGGACCGACCGGCAGCGGCAAGACGACCACGCTGTATGCGGCGCTCACCGAGATCAACACCGGCCTGGACAAGATCATCACGATCGAGGACCCGGTCGAGTACCAGGTGCAGGGAGTGCTGCAGATCCCGGTCAACGAGAAAAAGGGCCTGACCTTCGCGCGCGGGTTGCGATCGATCCTGCGGCACGACCCCGACAAAATCATGGTGGGTGAGATCCGCGACGGCGAGACCGCCCAGATCGCGGTGCAGGCCGCGCTGACCGGGCACCAGGTGTTCACCACCGTGCACGCGAACAACGTGTTCGACGTGATGGGGCGCTTCACCAACATGGGCGTGGACAGCTACAGCTTCATGTCGGCGCTGAACGGCATCCTGGCCCAGCGCCTGGTGCGTTTGAACTGTGCGCGTTGCGCCACGCCGTACCGCCCGCCGGCCGACCTGCTGGCGCGCTCGGGGGTGGACAAGCGCGCCGCCTACACGGCTCGCTTCCGTCGCGGCCTGGGCTGCACGCACTGCCGCGGCACGGGCTACAAGGGCCGTCGCGCCATCGCCGAGACGCTGGGAATGAGCGACCGGATGCGCGACCTGCTGGGCTCGCGCGCGCCCATTTCGCAGATCAAGGCCGAGGCGCGCGAGACCGGCTTCGTCGGGCTGCGCGAGGCGGCGCTGAACGCCGCCATGTCCGGTGACACCACGCTGGAGGAGATCAATCGTGCAACGCCCGTCGAGTAGTCCCGCCTCCGCGGCTGGCGCCGCTGCGGCGGGCAAGCCCGCCGAGGGCGCGAGAGCGGCGAACGGCAAGCCTGCCGAAGCCGCCAATTCGGCCAAGGACGCCGACAGGGCGACCAAGGCGGGCAAGCCCGACGTAGCCGCGAAAGCGGCGAAGTCGGGTGGATTGCGAGTGGGCCGCCGGATTCGGCTGCGGGTTGGCGCCGAGGGCGCGCGCGCCGACCTGGTGGCCGGCTGGCGCAAGCCGCGCGTGGTGGCGAGCCAGCAGATCGAGTATCGCCCGGGCGTGGCGACCCTGCCCGAAGCCATCGTGTCCCTGGCCCCGCTGCTGGATGCACTGGCCGCGGCAGCCGGATCGCTGAAAGGGCTGACGTGCGACGTGCTGATCGGCGACGCCTGGATGCTGTATGACGTCGTGCGGGCCGACCTGCGAAGCCTGTCGCTGCACGCCGCCAACGACGTCGTGCGCTCGGCCCTGGCCGATGTCGCCGGCATTCCCCCCAGCGAGGTGGTCACGCGCTGGCAGACCCAGCCCGGCGGCGGTTGCACGGTCGCCTGCGGGATGCCGGCCGCGGTGCTGCCGTCGATACAGGCGCTGCTGCAGTCGTATCGGCTGCACGCGGGCGAGATCGCGGGCGAATTCGTGCACGAGTACAACGCCCATCGCGACCAGCTGCTCGCGCGCACCGCCGTGATCTCGCTGGTACGCGAAACGGGCACGCAGCTGGCGGTGGCGGCCGGCGGCGTGCTGACCGCGATGAGCTTCGAGCTGGGCGTACGCGCTCCGGAGGAGCTGGAAGTGCGCGGACGCAGCCTGCTGCGCGGCGCCGGTCTGGCGGTGGACGCCGACACGCGCTTTCTCGCCCTGCTGCCGGCGGGCTGGACGCCGCCGGCGCCGTGGGTCGCCATGCCGATGACCGCCTGAACGGACAGCGATCATGCCAAAAAAGGCTCCCCGTCTTGATCTGGACTTCTCGCCGGCCCGGCGCACCGGACCGGCCGGCTGGCTGTTGCTGTCGGCGGGCGTGGTCGCCGCGCTGCTGGCGGCGGTCCAGTTCCAGTCCGCGCAGGCCGCACGCATGGCCCTGGCCAGCGAGCTCAATGCGGCCAACGGCAAACTGACCAATCCGCGCGGCGACAGCGCGCGCGCCGGTCCCCCGGTGGATCCGCGCGTATCGAAGGCCGCCAATCAGATCGCGCACGAGCTGCAGATGCCGTGGGCCGAGATGCTGGCCGCGCTGGAAGCGGTGCCGACCAACGAGGTCGTGCTGCTCGGGGTGGAGCCGTCGGCGCTGCGCCACGCGGTGCGCATCACGGCCGAGGCCAAGAATTCCGTCGTGATGCTCGACTACCTGCAGGCGTTGCAGGGTGGGCGGCAATTCTCGGACGTGTGGCTGTCGTCGCACCAGGTGCAGGCGCTGACGCCCGGCACGCCGGTGCGCTTCATCGTTCAGTTGAAGTGGAGCGGCCGATGAACCGGTTCAACCTGTGGCTGCACGCTTTGCACCGCTTCGCGCGCTGGGTCCGGCTTCGTGTGGGCGCGGCCGGCGTAATGGGGGTCGCCTTGTTGCTGGCGGCGGGCGTCGCATTCGCCCTGGCCACCTACGCCCAGCGTGACATCGAATGGCTGAGCGCGCGCACCGGCCAGGCCCGTGCGCGGATCGCGCAGATGGGAACCACGCACACCGAGGACCACACCCCGGCCGAGCAGATGGCGCGCTTTCAGCAATGGTTTCCGCCCGCCGATCAGTCCACTGCCGACCTGCGGATCATCTTCGCAGCGGCGCAGGCGGCCCATGTCGACCTGGCGCGCGGCGAGTACTCGGTGCGGTCGGTCGACAGCTCGGGGGGTCTGGAGCGTTTCGACGTGATCCTGCCGGTCAAGGAACACTACGCGCCGGTCAAGGCGTTCGTGGCCGAGGTGCTGAACCGGCTGCCTCATGCCAGCCTGGACGAGCTGCGGGTCGAGCGCCCGGGTGCCGCGGCGGAACAACTGGAGTCGCGGGTGCATTTCACGCTGTTTTACCGGGGGCACGCGTCGTGAGCGAACGTCCTGCCTGGGTTCGTCCGGCGATCCTGGCGGCGGCCGGCGCCGCGACGTTGGCGATCGCACTTCATTTTGCTCCCTCCGACAGCGACACCGTGGTGCCGTCGGCGGCCCGCGCCGACGACTCGACGCCCACCGCGCCGCGCGCCAGCGTCGATCCCGCGGCGGCCGGTGCGGCCGCTGCTCCGGCGCTGCCGACCCGCAGCAAGATCGAGCAGGCAGCTGCCAAGGACCCGTTCGCCGCGCGCGGCTGGCTGGCGCCGGTTGCGCCGGCCGCTTCGCCGACGACGACGGTCGCCACCGTGGTGGTGCCGCCTCCGCCGCCGACTGCGCCGCCGGTGCCGTTCCGGTTCGTCGGTCTGCTGGAGGAAAAGTCTGCCAAGCCGGCCGCCTTCATCGCCAAGGGCGACGCGCTGTTCGTGGTGCACGTGGGCGATGTGGTCGAGAGCACGTATCGGGTCGAATCGTTCGATTCGGCCCAGGTCGTTGTCACGTATCTGCCGCTGCAACAGCGCCAGACCATTGAAGCTACTGGGGGATAAGCATGCAGTTGGGGCGTTTGCGCGGATGGATGGGGGCTGCGGCGATCGGATCCGCGGTGGTGGTTCTGGTCGGTTGTGCGGTCTCGCGCCAGCACACGGAAGGACTGCAGGCGATGGCGGCCGGGGACCGGCAGAAGGGGCTGGCCGACCTGGCGGCGGCCAGCGCGGCCGAGCCGACCAATTCACAGTACCGGCTGGACTATCTGAAACAGCTGAGTATTTCGGTGAACACGCTGCTGGCGCAGGCCGACGAGGCGCGCCGTGCCGGGCAGTACGAGGCGGCGCGGCAGCTGTACCAGGACACGCTGAAGTTGAATGCGGGCAACGACCGGGCGCTGCGGGGGCTGGCCAACATCGACATGGACCAGCGGCACAACGCGCTGCTGGCCGAGGCCGAAAAGCTGCTGGCGGCGCACGACCTGGCCGGGGCGCGCGAGAAGGTGCACACGGTGCTGCAGGAAAACGGCGCGCGCATGGATGCCAAGGCGCTGGCCACGCGGATCGCCGACGAGATGGACAAGGCCGAGGCGGCCAAGGCGGCGCAGATCCTGGCCGGCTCGGTGATGAAGAAGCCCGTGTCGCTGCAGTTCCGCGATGCCAATCTGCGCATGGTGTTCGAGGCGCTGTCGCGCACCACCGGGCTGAACGTGATTTTTGACCGCGACGTGCGCAACGACCTGAAGACGACCATTTTCGTGCACGACGCCTCGGTGGAAGACACGGTGGACATGATCCTTCTGCAGAGCCAGATGGAAAAGAAGGTGCTCAACGCCAACACGCTGTTCATCTATCCGTCCACGGCGGCCAAGCAGAAGGAGTACCAGGATCTGAAGGTGCGGGTGTTCCAGCTGTCCAATGCGGACGGCAAGACGGTGCAGAACGTGCTCAAGACGGTGCTCAAAGTGACCGACATGTCGCTGGACGACAAGACCAACACGCTGGTGGTGCGTGGCACGCCGGACATGATCGCGGTGGCCGAGAAGATCGTGGCGGCCCAGGACTATCCGGATCCGGAAGTGATGCTGGAGGTCGAGGTGCTGGAGGTCAACCGCGACCGGACGCGCGACCTGGGCATCGAGTGGCCGGCGCAGTTCGGGGTGACCACGCCCACCGTCAACACGCTGCACGATCTGTACCACATTCCGCTGAACCGGCTGGGCGTGGTGCCAGGACAATTCAGCGCCACCGCCAACTTCTCCTTGGTCGATTCCGATTCCAACGTGCTGGCCGCGCCCCGGCTGCGCACGCGCGACAACCAGAAGGCCAAGATCCTGATCGGCGAGAAGGTGCCGGTGATCACCAACACGGTCACGCCCGTGTCCACGGGCGCACCGGTAGTGACCGGCTCGGTGCAGTATCTGGATGTGGGCATCAAGGTGGAGCTCAAGCCGCATGTCTACCTGGAAGGCGACGTCGGCATCGAGTTGAACCTGGAGGTGAGCAGCATCCTGGGGCAGGTCACGCCTCCGGGCAACAATTCCGGCACGGTGGCCTATGACATCGGCACGCGCGATGTGACCACCAATCTGCGGCTGCGCGACGGCGAAACGCAGATCCTGGGCGGGCTGATCCAGGACAACGAAACGCTGGCGGCCAACAAGGTGCCGGGGCTGGGCGAGTTTCCGATACTGGACCGCCTGTTCGGGTCCAACCACCACGAGGACAAGAAAACCGAGATCGTGATGTCGATCACGCCGCATATTCTGCGGGCCCCGACCGTGGCCGATTCGCGCGCGCGGGACCTGTTCAGCGGCACCGAGTCGACCGTGCGCGAAGCGCCGCTGCGACTGGATCCGGTCGGCTCGGTCAGCGGCGCCCCCAGCACACCCGGCGCCGCTCCCACCCCGGGCTTCGTCGGCGGCGGCGGCACCGGAGCAGCCAGCCCCGCGTCACCCCCGGGCGCGCCGGCGAACCTGCCCAGCGCGAACCCGAACTATCCGCGCAACGACCCGCGCGTGCCGGTTCCTCGCCACGAAGTGCCCCCCGGCGTGACGCCGCCCCCCTGGCTCGTCAATCCACCCGCCGAGTCGCCCACGCCGCCGGAGCCGCCGGCCGTGACGCCGCCGCCGGAAGGTACTGCGCCCTATCCGAATCCCACCCCTGCGCCAACGCCGACGCCGGGCAATCCGAACTAGGCAAATCCGCGCCCGAACGCAGATGTGCATGCACGCCGCCCTCACCCCCTCCCCTCTCCCGCTGCGCGGGCGAGGGGCGATACGGCGTGCCCTTGGAACGAGTTTGGCCCTGCGCCCCTGGGTCGCCCCTCGCCCGCGCAGCGGGAGAGGGGAGGGGGTGAGGGGCTTCACTCTGATCGAGCTGGTGGTCACGCTCGCTCTGGTGGGCCTGATGGCGCTGGTGGCCGTCCCGCTGTACGAGGTGACGGCGGTGCGGATGAAAGAGGCGGAGCTGCGCACCGCGCTGCGTCAGATCCGCACGGCGCTGGATGCGTACAAGGACGCGGCCGACGCCGGCAAGGTGCAGAAGGATCCGAGCGATTCGGGCTATCCGCCGTCGCTCAAGGTGCTGGTGGAAGGGGTCGATGCGGCGCAGACCGCGGCGACTGCGGGCCTGAGCGGCAGTACGAATCTGAGCAGCACGAATCTGAACAGCAACACGTCGGGCGATCCGCCCTCCAAGCTGATGTTCCTGCGCCAGGTTCCGCGCGACCCGTTTACGCCGGATCCGTCGGTGCCGGCCGAGGAGCAATGGGACACGCGCGCCTACGGTTCGCCGCCCAGCGACCCGCAGCCGGGCAAGGACGTGTACGACGTGATGTCGAAATCGACCGGGGTCGGCAGCAACGGCATTCCTTACAAGAGTTGGTAGTGAGATGAGACTTCACTTCAGACCCAACGGCTTCACCCTGATCGAGTTGATGGTCGTGATGGTGCTGATCGCGCTGCTGCTGACCCTCGCGGTGCCGCGCTATTTCGGGACCATCGATTCGGGCAAGCTGTCGGTGCAGCGGCAGAACATCTCCGCCATCCGCGATGCGATCGACAAGTACTACGGCGACCTCGCCAAGTACCCGGAGACTCTGCAGGACCTGGTCGACAAGAAATACCTGCGATCGGTGCCGGTCGATCCGGTCACCAATCTGCCGAACTGGGTCGTGGTTCCGCCGACTGACCCGAACCTGACCGGCGTGTTCGACATCCACAGTGCCAAGCCGCCCGATGGAGCAGCCAATGCGACGGGTTCCTAGCATGCCGTTGAAAAACGACTGCGCACGGCCCGCCCGCGGTCTGGTGCTGCTGGCGCTGCTGATCATGCTGGTGCTGGTCGGCGTGGGGGCGCTGGGCGCCGCTGAGGTCTGGTCGACCACATTGAAGCGCGAGCGCGAAACCGAACTGCTGTTCGTCGGCGAGCAGTACCGCCGCGCGATCCAGAGCTACTGGAAGATGTCGCCGGGCCGGCGCGCTTACCCGCCTTCGATCGACGTGCTGCTGACGGACAACCGCTTCCCCAACCCGGTGCACCACCTGCGTCGGGTCTATCGCGACCCGATGACGGAGTCGGGCGAATTCGAGCCGATCCTGCAGTCCAACGCCCTGATGGGCATCCATTCGGTTTCGACCGATGCGCCGATCAAGCAGGCAAACTTCGCCGCCCCGTACAAGCAGTTCGAAAAAGCCGAATCGTACGCGCAGTGGCAGTTCGTCTTTCTGCCGCCGGGCGCGCAGATGCTGGGGACGACCCCGGCCAACGCGCCCCCGATCAATCAGGACCCGGTTTTCGCCACGCCGCAAGGCCCGGCACCGGGCGTCCCGCTGCCGCCGCAAGTTCCCACCGGAAGGTAATCCCATGAAAAGCCGAATCCTGATCGCCGAAGATCACAACCTGCTGCGCCAGGGCCTGCGGTCGCTGGTGAGCTCGCTGCCCGACTTCGAGGTGGTGGGAGAGGGCCGCGACGGCAAGGAGGCCGTGCGGCAGGCGATCTCGCTGACGCCGGACCTGATCCTGATGGATCTGTCGATGCCCGGCATGAACGGCATCGAGGCGACCGCGCAGATCAAGCGCCGCATGCCCGGCGTCAAGATCGTCGCGCTCACCGCTTACAAGACCGACGAATACGTGCGCGAAGCGCTGCGCGCGGGCGCCGACGGCTATATCCTGAAGGATGCCTCGTACGACGAACTGGTGATGGCGCTGCGCAGCGTGATCGGCGGCAAGAAGTTCCTGTCGCCGGACGTGTCCGGCCACCTGGTCGATACCTACCTGCACGGCGAGCGCGGCGAGGCCAAGGCCGCGCCCTGGGACAAGCTGACCGCCCGCGAGCGCAGCATCCTGAAGCTGATCGCCGAAGGGCGCACCAACCGCGCCGCGGCCGAGTTCCTGAACGTCAGTCCGAAGACGGTCGAGAAGCACCGCGCCAACCTGATGCGCAAGCTCGGACTGCGCAACGTGGCCGAGCTGACGCTGGTCGCGCTGGAAAGCGGGCTGATCGAGCGCCCTGGGTCGGTTTCTCGCCTGTTCAACGGCAGCGCCGGCCAGGCAATCGAGGACGACAAGGCGGCCGTCGCAGACTGGCAGCCGACTCCGACGCCGCAGCCGGCAGTCTGATCGATTAGGCCGCCGCGCTCGCCAGCGAATCGGCGCTCGACGCCTGCTTCCAGCTCGCGTTCAGGCGCGTTCCGCGGTGGGGCGCCGTTTCGAGCGCGAAGGCACCCCCGGTCGCGTCGATCCGCTTGCGGATCGCCTGCAGCCCCAGGCCCAGGCCCTGCTCGGCCACGCGCGCCGGATCGAACCCGATTCCGTTGTCGTCGATCCCCAGCCGCAATTCCCCGCCCAGCCGCACCAGCGATACGTTCACGCGGTCGGCGCCGGCATGCTGGGCCACATTGCTCAACGCTTCCTGCACGATCCGGAACACCTCAAGCTTCAACTCCTCCGGAATGTCGCGCTCTTCGGCCGAGATCCGGCATTGGACCGTCAGCGACGGGCAGGCGTCCTCGAAACCACGGCAGTACCAGTGCAGCGTCGGCCCCAGCCCGAGGTCATCGAGCAGGCGAGGACGCAGGTCGGTCGAGATGCGGCGCAGCTCTGCCAGCACGTCGCGCAACCGGGCGGTGGCCCCGTTCATCACCTCGAACGCCTCGTCAGGGGCGCCGCGCGCCAGGCGAGCCTGCGCATCCTCGATCATGTACTTGACCATCACCACCAGCGGGGCGACGTCGTCGTGCAGTTCTCCCGCGACCCTCATCCGCTCGGCTTCCTGGGTGCGCAGGAGGCCGTAGGCGAGCCGCCGCAGCTCCACATCACCCGGACTCGTTTCGGTGCGAGAGCGTTTCCGCAAGCGGCGCTCGGACCAGGCGATCACCGAACCGGCTTCGCCATTGGGCAGCGGTTGCGTCTGGGCGGTCATCTCGACCAGTGTCTGCCGGCCGCTGCGCCCCTTCAGCAGCAGCTCGAAGCTGTCAGTCGCACCGAATCGCACGCGCGCCGCCGCGACCTCGGCCGCAGTGCGCCAGCCCTCGGCCGCCAGGTCGGCCAGCTGCCGTCCGACCAGGGCCCGCGGCTCGTAGCCGATCATGCTGGCCGCACTGGCGGTCGCCTCGCGGATCCGGTCCTGCTGGTCCAGCCAGACAGCCGCCACGCCGCCACTCGCAAAAGGCGGCATGGTTTCATTCGCGCCAAGTTCCGGGAGCCCGGCCGGCAGTTCTACCTTCGCATCCATCTAAGCGCCAACTCCTGGTTGCAACTTGCGCAGGCCTCACCTGCCCGAGGTGCCCCGCGTGAGATCGATTGTCGGATCGACGTGGCAGCGATGCAATGGATGGTTCTCCTAAATCGCTTTTTGATCTAGACAGGGCGACCGCCCATGCGCTGTAGGGTCAGTACCCGATTTGAGTTCGCGTTCCCGGTAGCCCGCTGGATTACGGTACCGTACTTTGCCCCCGAATGGCGGCCGAAATGCGGCAGGCCAGAAGGGCGCCGCCCAGACTCAGAAATAGTTCGGGTTGGCGGCGGCGGAACGTTTCAGCTGCGCCAGCACCTTGGGCACGTAGTCGCGCGTTTCCCGGTTCGCAGGAATCTTATAACCGGCGCGCACCACTTCGTGCTCGCCCGCGTTGTAGCCGGCCAGCGCCAGCCTCAGGTCCCCGTTGAAGTAGTCGAGCAGCCATTTCAGATACATCGCTCCGCCGCGCAGGTTCTGCAGCGGATCGAGCGCGTCGTGCACGCCGAAGCGCTGCGCGGTCTGCGGCATCAGCTGCATCAGGCCCTGCGCGCCTTTGCGCGACACCGCTTTGGGGTCATAACCGGACTCCACCGCAATCACCGCGTGCAGCAACTGCGGGGACATCGAAGTTTCCTGGGCGACCTGCCGGATCATTGGCTTGAACCGCTCCGCGCCCGTGGAGCCCGGCGTGAGCGTGAGCTGCGAGGTCGCAACTGCGCTCACCAGAGCAGGTGCAGGCACCGGCGGCGCCGAGATCATCAGGTCGGGCGTTTCGTTGGTCTGAAAGTTCGACAGCACCACTGCGCCGCTGTCGTTCGTTCCCGCATAGATCTGCGCGCAAGCGGGCGCGACCAGGCCAACCGCCGCAGCCAATACAACAAGAGATCGAACCACCAGAATCTTCAAATTCGCCCCAAAAACCGGTCTAACTCGTGCGACCCGTCATGGGCGTATTGGAGCCCCAACCACGCGTTTCGGGTAGTAGGGCGCCTCCCCATTTTCAGTGAACCCGGTGCCCGCTTCGATCGGCCAAGCCGCCGCGACCCGTGTACCCCGCTGCGGACCCGTGTCCAGCACCATGCGCCCCCCGGTGCCATCGACCCGCTTGCGGATCGATGCCAGCCCGACGTTCGCGTGTCCCGGGCGCGCGGGGCGCGCAGGGTCGAAGCCGCTGCCGTTGTCCTCGATGCCCAGCCGCAGCTCGCCATCCTCCTCACGCAGCGACAGCCGCACCACGGTGGCATTCGCGTGGCGGGCCACGTTGCCCAGCGCATCCTGCACGATGCGGAAGATGTCGACCTTAAGTTCAGCCGGCACGTTGCGTTCGCTGGCCGTGAGGGTCCTTACCATGGTAATGGTCGGGTGGGCTTGCTCGAAGCTCCGGCAATACCACTCCAGCGTGGGGATCAACCCCAGATCGTCCAGCAGGCGCGGGTGCAGATCGGTCGATATCTCGCGCAGGTCGGCGATCACGTCGCGCAAGCGTGCCGCCGCAACCGTCAGGGGGCTGGCCATGTCGGCGAGCTCGCTGTCCCGAATTCGCTGCAGCGCCTCCTCGATCACGTATTTGACCATCACCAGCGTGGGCGCGAGATCGTCGTGCAGGCGCACCGCCACGCCCCGACGTTCCTGCTCGCGCGAGCGCAACAGCGCGTCGGCAAGGCGGCGCAACTCGGTCTCGGCGGCTTCCAGTCCCAGACGCCGGCCCACGCCGCGATGGACCCAGTAGAGTGCGTACGCCCGCGGCTTGCCGAGCGGATCGAACTCCGCTCGCGCCACCATCTCGATCAGGCTCAGCCGCCCGCTGCGCCCCCGCAGCATCAGCTCGAAGGCCTCGGTGGCGCCGTAGCGGACCCGGGCCGAGGCGACGTCGGCCGCGTCGCGCCAGCCCTCCGCGGCCAGATCGACCAGCGTCTGGCCCGCCAGGGCCATCGGCTCAAATCCGAGCATGGCCGCAGCCGCGTGACTTGCATCGTGGATGCGCCCTTGCAGGTCCAGGCGCACCAGCGCGTCGGCGGAGGCCCCTGAAATAGCAGGGCGGCCAGGCTCGCTCGGCGCAGGCACGCGCGGGACCTCGTCATCCAACCGGGGATCGGACACCTTATTTCTTTAGTTTCTGTGTGGGACCTTAAATTAAGCGTCCCAGCAGGCTCTGTCGAGACGGCGAACACCTTCAGTCTCGGGTCAGCGAGCCTGTCACAGGCATTACGATAACCGAATAAAACCACTACGCTGGCGGGCTTGATGGCCGCGGGTGCACTCTCTTGGGGGCAAACCGATGTCAGTGACCGCTTGTCTCGGTACCGCGATCGCCCGTTCTTATGTCCCCTATTTCTGAGCTCCAGGGAACGATCCAGCCGCCATCGGCCGCGACCTTCACGCCCGTTGGCTCGACGAACCGCACCAGGTAGCCGCCTTTGGAGGCGAAGCGCTGGCCTGGCGCGAGGCCGAGGCGCGTGTAGTAGCCGTTGATGATGCGGCTGTCCAGCATCCCCTCGACCCGCTCGACCAGGTAATCGCGCACGAACTCGTCCAGCATCGAGGCGAGCGCATCGACCAGCACCGAGCAGGCGACGTAGGTGTCGACCTGCACGCGTTCGGCCACGACCGGGATCTGGTGCAGGTGGAACCAGCCGAGCGGGTAGTTCATGCGCAGGCTGCGCGTCTCCGGCAGTTCATAGGGATAGGTGATCCGCGCCAAGCTGCGCCACGCCGGGGCCAGCGGCGCGTGCTCCAGCCCACCCATCAGACCCGATACGTAGACCGCCGGGATTGCCGCCGTGGGCGTGGGCAGCGCCGCCAGATCCGCCCCGCGCAGCCACAGCACGACAACGTCGCCCCGGGTGGCCTGCGCCAGCGCCCGCGCGAGCTCGTGCGGCCCATCGGCGTGCCCGAGTGCCCGGTCGACCAGCACCGCGCCGTTTGGAAGTGCCTGGCGCAGGCGCGCGGCCGCCGCCGCACCGATGTCGTCCTCGCGAAACACTTGCACGATCCGGCTGCTCGCCGCCTGCCCGGCATCGGGCTGCCCGATGCGCTGCGCGACCAGCTGCGCCTCCAGCAGGACCCCCTGCGAAAAGTAAACCGAGTAGAAGTCGCCGGGGGCGACCACCGGCAGGTCGGCGTTCGGCAGCAGGCACGGAATGGCTTGACGCTCGCAGAACCGGTGCACCGGCTCCCAGGTCGCGCCGCCCAGGCCTGAGATCACCGCGAACACGGGCTCGGCCCGCAGATGCTGGTCGAGCTGCGCCTGCCAGGTCTGAGGCGCGCCGGCGAGTCGCCACACGTGCAACTGCCATTGGCGCCGCGTCCGCAGGCGGATCCCGCGCGCGCCCGCCGGCAGCGGCACGTCGCTGCCGCCCTGGTAAAAGCCATTCTTGTCCGAGAAATACTGCTCGATCACCTTCAGCATGCCGTCGCGCGCGACCGGGTCGGCGTCCGGCGTGATGATCGTGGCGAAGTGGATCGTGATGTCCGTGACGCCCGGCACCCTGCCGCTGGACAAGTGCCGCAGGTACGCGGTCAGCTCGCGCATCGAGGCGTCGTCGAGGTCGAAACGCGGCATCAGGTAGTCCAGCGGACGGCCGTCGGCGCCGATACCCTCGCGAATGACCCGCGCCAGCGTCTCCTCGTCGTACGCGGCCCGGTCGCGCGGAGTCGGCGGCAGGTGCGTCGCGTCGGCATGCCCCGGGTTTTGCGGGGCGATGCGCTCGCCCGGATGAAACAGGAACCGCCCGGTGATCGGCGGGACCACGATCCGCCCCTCGACCGTGCCCAGGCCGCTGCGGCCATGGCACTGCGCGCACGCCGCGTCGCGCCCCTGCAACGGCGGCTGGCCCGTGCGCTGACCGAGCAACGGCTGGCCCGATGCCAGCTGCCCCTGGCGATAAAGGTGCTCGCCGGCCACGGACACGGGTTCCGCAGCAACCGCGCCGCACAGCGTCAGCGCGAGGGCCGCACCGAGCACAGCCCTGTGCGTCAGGGGACCATCCACTCGCTATCGGCAGCCAAGCGCGTTCCGCCGGCGTCGGCGAAATGAGCGATGTAGCCGCCCTTGGAGGCGAAGTGCTGGTTCCACCCCAGCACCATGTGCGGGTAGTAGCCGGTGTTGATCAGGCGCCGTTCGATCGAGGTCTGCAGCAGCTCGATCAGGAAGGGTTGGCTCAGGTTGTCGGCCATGTGGCTCAAGGTCTCGGCCAGCAGCCCGCACGCCAGGTAGGTGTTCGCCTGTACCGGTTCGTCGACGACTGCGATATGGTGGATCGAGAACCAGGACAGCGGATACCGCAAGCGCAGGTCCCGGTGATCGGGAAGGTCGAACGGGTAGGCGATTTTCGCACGGCCGCGCCACGCCGGCGGCACCGGCGAGCGTTCCAGTCCCCCCATCAGTCCGGATACGTACACGGTGGCGGGCGCGGCGGAAGCGTCGTCACCCAGCCCCGCCAGATCGCTTGCGCGCAGCCACAGCACCAGCACGGAAGCCTTGGAGGCGCGGCGCAGCGCCAGCGCCACGCCCTGGCCCTGAGCGCCGCCCGCCGGCAGGACCTGGCTGACCACCCCGATGCCGCGGGGCTTCAGGGTCGCGGCCAGCGCGGCAGCGGCCGCTTCGCCGCTGTCGCCGCTGCGGTAGATCTGCTCCACGGTGACGGCCGGGCCGCCCGGATCCGGGGCGGCGATCGCCTTGCCGACCAGCTCGGCTTCCAGCAAGACACCTTTGGAAAAATAGAGCGAATAAAAGGCCCGGCTGTCGTCGACCGGCACCTCGACGTTCGGGAAAAGGCACGGCAGGGCCGCCTTCTCGCAGAACGCGTGCACCGGCGTCCAGTTGCTGCCTGCCAGCCCCGACACGATTGCCATCACCGGCTCTTGGGCCTGGTGCTGTTCCAGTTGAGCCTGCCAGGTCGAGGCCGGGCCGGTCAGGTTCCAGACGTGCAGCCGCCAGAGCCGATGCGACATGAACATGCTCTTGGCGTACTCGGTCTTGCCGGAGGTCCGCATGTGCGGGCTCGCCCCGATCGGAAACAGGTTCTTCTCGGAAAAATAATGCTCCATCACGTCGAGCATGCCGGCCCGCTTGACCGGATCCGCATCGGGCGTGATGACCGTGGCAAAGTGAAGCATCGTGTCGGTGACGCCGGGCACGGTGCGCACATCCAGTTTCTTCAGATAGGCGATCAACGCCGCCATGTCCGCGTCGCTCAGCGCGTAGCGCGGCATCAGGTAGTGCAGCGGCCTGCCCTGGGAGTCGAGGCCGTCTCGGATGGCCCGCGCCAGCGTGGCCTCGGTGTAGGGATCGCGATTGCCGTGCATCCACTCCACGTACGGCAAAATAGGCTGGTCGGAGGCAGCGCCGCGCACGTGGAACAGGTACAGGCTCGTGATCGGCGGCACGGTCAGGGCGTCGTTATACCCCTCGAAGGAGCCCAGCCCGCTGCGCTGGTGGCAGTTCACGCAGGCCGCGTCCATGCCCTTCGCATCCAGGCCATTGGACCGCGCCCCGACCAGCGGCACACCCGAACCCAGCACCCCGTGCAGGTAGATCGATTCGCCCGCGCTGTCGGAGGGCTCCGCGGTCCAGCCTGGCCCCGCCGACAGCCCGAGCAGGGCGAAACCGAACCCGAAGAGGCGCGCGCTGCGCACCGCTCAGTTGGGTCCGGATGCGGGCCCGGATGCCGGATCCGGGCTCGAAGCTGCGGGCGTGGCGGGTGGGTCGACCGGAGCGCGCCGCGCCGGCGCCTGCGATGCCCCGCTCGTCGCCATCCCGCGTCGACGCTCGTGCGTGCCGGGCTGCGCGAACGTTCGTTCGTCCACCGGCGCGTTCAGCAGCACATTTTCGATCACCATCTTGTCGGGCGTCACGCCCGGCGCGGCCGGCGTCTCGATCACGGACGGGATCTGCAGTCCCTCGAACGTCTTGTAGTTGCGGTAGAACACCGACACGTTCGCGGCTCCCGCAGCGCTGGAGGACGGGCGGTCGTACCGTACATCGAGGAACGTCTGCGCGTCGATCCAGACGTGATCGATCTCGCCGGTGGCGAGCCGGACGGCCAACCGGTACGCCTTGTGCCCCTCGATCTCGTCCAGACTTTCCAGCGTCACCGTGTTGCCCTTGGCCAGGTAATCGATCAGCGGCCCGTCGATCGCCTGCACCGACCGCGCGAACGTCACTTCTTCGAAGGAAAACGGCCTGACGTCCGGGCCGCCGCCCGCGCGGCTCGGCTTGGCTTTCCAGCCGCGCGTGCCGTCGAACACGCGCACCGTCCGCTCGCCCATTGCATTGACCTCCAGGCGGGTCTTGTTGGGACGCTGCTGCTGCATCACGAACAGCATCGTGGGCGTCGGGGCGTGAACGCTGCTCATGTGTCCGAGCCAGACCATCGTCTGGACCTTGCGCCAGGCCTCCAGGCCGCCGCGGGCGGCGACGTTCCTCTCGACGATCTGGGCCGCCGAGGGCTCCGCAGCCGGCGCCCGTCCTTCGGACGCAAGGGCGGCCACCGCAATCCCGGCGGCCAACGCCGCCACGAATTTCCATCGCATGGGATGCCTACCTATTCAAACCCGAGCCGGCACGCGTTGCCGCGGGCGATGCTCACGATTTCGGGCGGACGAACAGCGAATCGTCCAGCACCGGATTCAGCCCCACCTTTTCGATGATCATCTTGTGGGTGTCCTTGTACCCATCGACCGCGGTCTCCAGCACGAAGGGCACCATCAAGCCCTGCACGGACCGGAAATCGCGCTGGTAGACCCACACGGTGCGCATGCGGCCATCCATCTGGCGCGGCATTCCCTCGACCTTCACGTCGAGGAAGCTTTGCGCGTCGATAAACACGTGGCGCACATCGCCGTTTTTCATCGTCAGCTTCAGTTTATAGGCGTCGTGGCCCTCGACCGCTTCCACGGACTCGAGCTCCACCTTGGTGCCCTTC
>Ga0210408_10002465_pt1 | contig 17969 bp, 14 predicted proteins | sample IncBWH4MmetaG_FD_155471 | JGI IMG/M metagenome (GOLD analysis project Ga0210408, IMG submission 155471) | Forest soil microbial communities from Barre Woods Harvard Forest LTER site, Petersham, Massachusetts, United States - Inc-BW-H-4-M | ecosystem: Environmental > Terrestrial > Soil >...
GGCTCGCGCAGTACGAGATCGAAGTGGAGAGCCCGTTGCGACCCAAGGAGATCCAGGCACGAATCCGGGCCGGGGAAACGGTCGAGGAAATCGCGGACGCGGCCGGCATCGCGGTCGAGCGCGTGCGTTGGTTCGAGGGTCCGGTCCTGGCCGAGCGTGCCTACGTGGCCGATCAGGCCCAGCAAGCGTCGGTGCGGCGTCAGGGGGACGCCACGCCTGGTCCGCGGCTGGGCGAGATCGTGGCCGAACGGATGAAGGCCTTCGGCGCCGAACCTGACGACGCGCAATGGGACGCCAAGAAACGCGGCGACGGGAGCTGGCTGGTCCAGCTCGCCTTCATCACTGGCGGTCGCCTGCACGCCGCCGAGTGGATCTTCGATCCGCGCCGCAGGCACGTGCTCCCGGCCGACGACAACGCCGCCCGTATGTCACTGCCCGGCACCGAGCCCCCGCTGCCGGCCGCGCCGCCGCCGGGCGAGGCAACCGTGACGCAACTGGCGCCGCGGCTGAGCACCGCGTCCGGGTTCGGCCCCGGCGGGGCGGGCAGCGGCGCGATGGGCAGCGGTCCGGGTAACGGGCTTGGCCACGGTCCCGGTAACGGCGGGCGCCCCCGGTACGAGCGGCCCGCTGCCGCGCGGCCGGCCGTTCCCGAGCCCAAGGTCACCGAGCGGGAGGCTCCCCAGCCGCGCGAGGCGCAGCCCAAGGAAGCGCAGCCTCGAGATGCGCAGCCCTGGGAGGTACAGCCCCGGGAAGCGCAGCCGTGGGAAACCCAGCCACGTGAGGCCCAGCCGCGCGAGCCCGAGCGGCACGCGCCAGAGGCCCCGGCTGCCGCCGCTCCAGCGGTGCCGAGCGTTCCCCCGGCCAGCCCGGCTCGGGTGGCCGCCCAGGTCTCGAGGGCGGCGGCGCAGGCCGCGCCGTCGGGCGAGGTCGCCCCGCCCGCACGCGTGGCTCCGCCAGCGCGGCACGCGCGGCCAGCCCAGGACTCCCCGGTCGCCCAGGACCCCCGGCTCGCGCAGGAGTCCAAGGCACCCCCGCAGGCGCCTCCCGCCGAGCCGGCCCCTGCGCCGCAGCCAGAAACCGCGAGTCAGCAGACGGCGCGCCAGGGCCGGAAGGCGGCGCGCGGCAAGCGGTCCTCGGTGCCGTCCTGGGACGAGATCATGTTCGGCAACACGCGCCAGCGAGACTAGCCAGGCCCGTTCCTGCGGCCCGCCGAGGGCAGGCCGCCCGGTGTTGGCAGGGCTGGGCTAGTCGGCAGTGGGCCGGGCTGAAGGGACTGGCAAGGGGCTGACCGGACGCGCACAGCCGTTCCGGGGTGCTGACAGCTTCCTGTGCGCGTTCTGACAGCGGCATGGGCCACTATGGACACATGCGATATGACGCGACAGCTAATGCGATCGAAGCCACCGGACTGGTCAAGCGGTTCGGCAAGACGACCGCGCTGGATGGCGTGGACCTGGCGGCCAGGCCGGGCCGGGTACTGGGGGTGCTCGGGCCCAACGGAGCCGGCAAGACGACGGCGGTACGGATCCTCGCCACGCTGCTCAGGCCGGACAGCGGCCGGGTCAGCGTGTGCGGCTACGACGTGCAGCGGGATCCCCACCAGGTACGGCAGCTTATCGGCCTGACCGGGCAGTACGCGTCGGTAGACGAGGGCCTGTCCGGGACCAACAACCTCATCATGATCGGCCGGCTGCTCGGTATGCCGCGGGCTGACGCCCGGGCCCGGGCGCGCGAGCTGCTCGCCCGCTTCGAGCTGACCGAGGCCGCCGCGCGGCCGGCCAAGACCTATTCGGGCGGTATGCGGCGCAGGCTCGACCTCGCGGCCAGCCTGGTCGGCAACCCCCGGGTGCTGTACCTTGACGAGCCGACCACCGGGCTCGACCCGCGCAGCAGGACCGACGTCTGGGGCATGGTCCGCGAGCTGGTCGCGGACGGGGTCACGGTCCTGCTGACCTCCCAGTACCTGGACGAGGCCGACCAGCTCGCGCACGACATCGTGGTCTTCGACCACGGCCGGGTGGTCGCGACCGGGACGCCGGACGAGCTGAAGGCGAAGACCGGGGGTCAGGTGCTGCAGGTCGCGCCCGCTGACCCGGCCCGGATGGCCGAGGTTACCGCGCTGATGACGGGGCTGATCCGGGGCGAGGTGAGCACCAACGCCGAGACCGGCGTGGCCACCGCGCCGGCCGGCGACTCGGCCCTGGTGCGGCACGTGTTCCGCGAGCTCGATGACAGGGGCATCGAGCTCGCGGAGTTCGCCCTGCGCAAGCCGAGCATGGACGAGGTTTTCTTCACCCTTACCGGCCGCCGCGCCAGCGACGAGGACAACGGCACCCGCGAACTGGAAGGCAGCACACGATGACCGCGATTTCCGCCACCATTCCGCCGCCGGCGCGGAGGGTCAGCCCGCTCGGCGGGATGCGGAACACCTTCACGCTCACCTGGCGCAGCGTCTTGAAGATCAGGACGAACATGGAGGACGTGATCGGCCTGAGCCTGCAGCCGATCATGTTCTTGCTGTTGTTCACCTATGTCTTCGGCGGCGCCATCGCGCACGGCAGCACGCACGACTACCTGCAGTACGAGCTGCCCGGGCTGCTCGTCATGACCGTGGTGTTCGCCACCCTGGGTACCGGGCTCATGCTCAACCAGGACATCACCAGCGGGGTCTTCGACCGGTTCCGCAGCCTGCCGATCGCCCGCTGGGCGCCGCTCGCGGGCGCCGTCCTCGGCGACATGGTGCGGTATCTCATCTCGGTCGCCATCACCATCGGCTTCAGGATGATCCTGGGCTTCCGGGTGACGACCAACCCGCTATCCGCCGTGGCCGGCTGCCTGCTGCTCCTCGCCTTCGCGCTGGCCCTGTGCTGGGCATCAGCCCTCATCGGCATGCTGGTGAAGACCCCGCAGGGAGTGCAGGCCTTCGGGTTCATCGCGTTCTTCCCGCTCGTGTTCGGCAGCAACCTGCTCGCGCCGACCGGCACTATGCCGGGCTGGCTGCAGGCGTTCGTCAAGGTCAACCCGATGACCCTGCTGACGGACGCCGAGCGCGGCCTGTTTACCGGCGGCCCGGTGGCCACCCCGGCCGTCCAGTCGCTGCTGTGGGCGCTCGGCATCTTCGTCGTGTTCGCCCCGCTGGCCGTCCGGGTCTACCGGCGCCGCACTTAGCCGGGGTCCGCCGACTAGCCGGCCCGTGAGCTGGCTAGCTGGCTGTGACAGGTTTTGCGACCGCGGCGGCCGCCAGGGCGAACACGTCGTCGCGAGGCAGGCCGCGGCCGCGCTCGTAGGCGGCCTCGAACTCCTCCGCGCCGAGCCGGGCGCGGGCCGCGTCCCGCACCGCCGGCGCGTCGAGGCTGCCTTCGTCGAAGCAGCCCCGGATCGCGTGAGCGGCGCCGAGCAGGGTCGCGGCGGCCGTCGCGCACTCGCCCGACTGCTGGGCGAGCACGGCGATGGCATCGATCACGTCGGCGACCGGCGGAAGCTCCACCCAGCTGGTGGCGGTCTGGAGCGCCGCCGCCAGCAGGGTGCGGCAGCGGGCCTCGTCCCCGTCCGCCAGCGCGATCAGTGCCAGCCTGGCCTGTATGACCGCCTGCACCCCGTACCACCAGGACGACTGCTTCTCCTCCAGCTGGGCGAGCAGGCCGGCGCAGATCCTCCCGGCCGGGACGGTGTCGCCTTCGCGGTAGAGGAGCTCGGCGTGCACCAGGCCGAGCCAGGTCGCCGAGTCGCTCTGGCCGATGCCGCGCGCAGCCTCCTCGCGCTCGGCCCGCTCCAGGTCGGCCCGGGCACCGGCCAGGTCACCCATCCGCAGCCGGACGGCAGCGAGCTTTCCGCCGATGTGAGACAGGTCACCCCAGGCGCCAAGCTGCTTGCCAAGGGCCCCCGCCTCTTCGAGCGCCGCGACCGCGGCCGCGTTCTCGCCGCGGAGCCTGGCGAACTCGGCCAGCTGTATGAGCACGGCAGCCGTTCCCCACGCCTCCCCCAGGGCCCGGAAAGCAGCCAGGGCCTCCCGGCAGTCCGACTCGGCCCAGTCCATCCGGCCGAGCATGCTGCCGAACGTTCCCCGCAGCAGCGGGACCGCCGCCCGAACCCACGGATCCTCCGAGGTCATATAGCGATCGAAGACGGCGAAGGCGCGGTTCGGATCCTTCTCGTACAAGGCCAGCATCGGCTCGCCCATGGCGGCGATCGGATGGGCTGGCGCGGTGTCCGGCGACCAGCGGTTGAGATCGGCCACGGCCGCGGCCAGCACGGGCCCGACCGTGTCGATCTCCCAGGTGTCACCGGCGGCGGTGATCGCGCAGACCACCCGCGCCTCGGCCATCCGGGGCGTCTGCTCGCGCGGTTCGAACGTGAGAACCTGGCGGGCCAGTACCTCCGGTTCACCGGGCTGCCCGCGCAGCATCCAGTACCAGCCGAGCGCCCGCACGAAGCGCAGCGCGGTATCGGCCTGCTGCCTCGCGATCGTCCAGCGCAGCGCTGCGTGCAGGTTGTCCTGCTCGACGGTCAGCTCACGCAGCCAGCGCCCTTGCCCGGCCGTGCGGAGACCCGGATCCGCGGTCTCGGCCACGTCCAGGTAGTACGCGGCGAATGCGCCCCGCACCGCGGCTTCCTCCCCCGCCTCGGCCAGCCGCTCCAGGCCGTAGGCGCGGACGGTCTCCAGCATCCGGTAGCGCGGAGACAGGCCGTCTTGCCCCTCGGCCACGCCCAGAATCGACTTGTCGACCAGGCCGGACAGCGCGGGCAGCACCCCGGCCGGGGGTAGCAACTCGTCGGCGCCGACGTACTCGGCGGCGGCCAGCGTGGCCCCGCCTGGAAAAACAGCCAGCCGGCGCGCGAGCACCTGCTCGGACGCCGACAGCAGGTCCCAGCTCCAGTCGACCACCGCCCGGAGCGTCCTGTGCCGGGGCAGCGCCGTCCGGCTTCCCCCGGTCAGCAGCGCGAACCTGTCGTCGAGGCGCTCGGCGAGCTGGGCCGGGGTCAGCGTGCGGAGCCAGACCGCGGCCAGCTCGATCGCCAGCGGCATCCCGTCGAGTGCCCGGCAGATCCGGGCGACGGCGGCCGCGCTAGCCTCGCCTACCTCGAAATCAGGCCGGACCGCTACCGCACGATCGCGCAGCAGCCGGACCGACTCGTAAGATGCGATCGTCACCGGGGCGGCCGACGTGGGCGGGATCGGCAGCGGCGGCACCGGGCACAGCGTCTCACCGTCGATGCGCAGCGGCTGCCTGCTCGTGGCCATGATTCTCAGCCGCGGGCAGGCGACGAGGACATGACCCGCCAGCGCAGCGGCCGCCTCGATGACGTGCTCGCAGTTGTCTAGGATCAGCACCTCGTCGCGGTCGCCGAGCGCGGCGGCCAGCCGATCCAGCGGGGCCGTTCCCGGTTCGGCGGCGCGGCGGGCAATGACCGGTTCACGGATGCCCAGCGCGTCCAGCACCGTGTACGCCACGTCGGCCGGCTCGGTCACCGGCGCCAGCGGCACGAACCACGCCGCCGCGCCCAGCCGTCCCGAGGCCTCGATGGCCAGCCTGGTCTTGCCGACCCCGCCCGGGCCGGTGAGCGTGACCAGGCGGGCCGCGCGCAGGTTCTTCAGCACCCGGGACAGGTCCTCGTCGCGCCCGACGAAAGTGGTCAGGGGGCTTTGCGCCCGGGCGGCGGAGGGCCGTGCCCGGGCAGGCACCGCCGCCCGTTCGGGATCGGGCGCGGGCTCTTCCCCGCCCCGCAAGATGCCGAGATAGACCTGCTCGAGCTGGGCGGACGGATCCACCCCGAGCTGGTCGGCGAGCAGTTCGCGGCACTCGTGGTACGCGGCGATCGCCTCGGCTTGGCGCCCGGCGGCGTAGAGCGCGCGCATGAGCTGGGCGCGGGGGCGTTCGGCCAGCGGGTCGGCGGAGAGCAGCACGCGAAGCTCACCGACCAGGCTGGCTCCCTCGCCGAGGGCCAGGTCAGCCTCGATCCGGTCCGCCAGGACGCTGGAGCGCAGCTCGGTCAGCCTGGCCGCGGTCGCTTCGGCGAAGTCCGATCCGGCGGCGTCGGCCAGTGGCCGGCCCCGCCAGGCGAGCAACGCGTCCCGCAGGACCCGCGCGGCCTGCCCCGCGTCGCCGTCGGCTAGCGCACGGCGACCCTGCGCGGCCAGTTCCTCGAAGGTCATCACGTCGACCGCTTCTGGCGGCACGGCCAGGCGGTACCCGGCGGGGTGCGACTCGATCACCTTGTCCGCCCCGGCCTGGCGCAGTTCGGCCCGCAGCCGGGAAACCAGGGTCTGCAGAGCGTTGCCGGGGTTTCCGGGCGGATCGTCGGGCCAGAGTTCCCCGGCCAGCGAGGCCACCGGGACGACACGCCCGGCGTTCAGCGCGAGCAAAGTAAGCAAGACCCGCAACTGGCGGCCGCCGACGTGGACTGGGCGCCCCGTCTCGTCCCGCACCTGAAGCGGGCCCAGCAGCCCGATACCCAGTGCGTTCGGCATCTGCCCTCGCTACTCGCCCGTGTTCTGGCCCTGCTCCCCCGGATCATTCAACGTGTCGCATCACCCTACGCTTCCTAGTGATGCAGGTTCTAATATCAACCGTCGGCAGGAATGAGGCGAGAAGGTGACGGCAGTCCGGGACCGGCCCCGCCGCGCCGGGCGCCCGCTTCGCGCGCGGGCCGCGGGCGCGGCGTTGCTGGCTGCCCTGACCCTGGTTGTGCTGACCCTGGCCGGCTGCGGCACCGCCGGGTACGGCGCGTCGGTGGCGCCGAGCCGTATGTCGGTCAGCAGCGAGGCGTTCGTCTCCGGTATCCTGCCGCAGCGCTATACCTGTCACGGCGAGAAAATGAGGCCGCCGCTTAACTGGTCGGGCGCGCCGGAGGGCACCAAGAGCATCGCGCTTATTGTCGATGACTCCTCGGCACCGATCACGCCGACTATTTACTGGCTTGTTTTCGACATCAATCCCGGGGCGACCGACATCCAGGAAGGCGCGCTGCCCACCGGCGCGCGCCAGGGACTGAACAGCGCAGGTACGGCTACGTACAACGCCCCTTGCCCGCACGGCCGCACGCACTCGTACCGGTTTACCGTTTATGCCTTGAACACCACGCTGAAGCTGCCCGACGGCGCGCCCCTGCAGGCCGTATGGACCGCGATCGCGGCGGCCACAATCGGGCGCGGACGAATAGTGGTAACCGGAAACCCGTGATCATTCAGATACGCCTCGTAATCAGCATTTTCCGGAACTTTTTCAATCCTGTGACACGCTACCGGCAGGTAAGCAACAATCGATGATCAAGCGGGTTTACGGCGCTCGCGACAACGAGGGAAGGTTCGCGTCATGGCCGCGTGTGCCTAGCAAGCGCCGTCCATTAGGCCCGGGCATTGTGGATGGAGACCATGTTTCTGGTCGCGGGACTGGCCGTTGCCGGGCTTGTCGGCATCGCAGCAGCCTTCTACTTCAGCATCCGCTCAGGCAACCGGCGCGACAAGCGCCTTCGGTCCGCTGGAGCAGGCCGCGCCGGGGCCGCCCGGCGTCCGGGAGGCCGGGCTAGCACCGCCAGACCCGACTTGACCAGACCCGACCTGAACGGTCATCCCCGCCGTGCCGTCAACGGCTCCGGGCCGGTCACCACGTTCAGGCCCGCTGCCTCGCCGAAGACTTATCACCCCAAGGCCGACACTGGCCCCGATCCCGTCGCGGATTTCGACCACGTGCCCGCCGACGGCCGCCGGGCCGCTCTGGGCGCGGCGGTGACGCGCGGCGAGAGCCGCCGGCCTGGCCCGCGGGCCGCGGAGCCGGTCGCGGCCAGGCGAACCGCCGACATACAGGCGCCGCCTGAGGACTCGTGGCCGGGCGATGCCGAGGCCGGCCATTCCTGGCCGGACGACTCGTGGCCGGACGACCCGGCGCCCGGTGACGCGACCGCCACCGACCCGAAGCTGGGCGCGACCGCGCGCGGGACAAGTGACACCCGGCCGACGGCCAGGATGGCCAAGCCGCGCCGACGCGTGGGCTTCCGCAAGGGCGCCGACCTCGATGAGGAACTGTGGCCGACGGAGACGTTCGGCGGGGTCAGCGACGAGCAGTTCTGGGACGACCTAGCCTCGGACAAGCCGCTCGCCACGACCGCGCGTACCGCCCAGCAGGACCCGCCGAACAGGAACCGGCTGTCCGCTCCCGCGCCAGGCAGCGGGCTCAGCGCCGGAGCCACCGCTGGGCCCGACACCGGGCCGGCCACGGACCCGCAGGCCGTCCGGGCCCAGGCAGACCACAGCAAGCGCGATGAGCGGGGGCCCGGCGGGGGCAGGCGGGGCACGTACACGGCTCCGCGGACCGCGCCCGACCCGGCGGCCGAACGGACGGCGATACAGCCCGCCTACGCTGCCACGCAACCCGCCTACTCGGCGACGCAGCCGGTCCAGAGTATGAAGCCTCCGCTCCCGGCAGCGACTCAGCCGGTCCGCGCAGCCGCCGCCCAGCCGCGCGCGGCCGCCGCCCAGCCCCGCGTGGCCAGCAGCCAGCCGCGCGCAGCCGCCGCCCAGCCGACCGAGACGCGTCGGCGACGGCCCAGCAGCGCCGAGGAAGACCCGCTTACCAGCGCGGCCTTCTCGCTGCGGCCGAGCGGGCCGGTCGACGGCCGGTCATCCATGCGGGCCAGGAACGGCTCAGCCGACCGGTACGACACGAGTTCTCGCGGCGGCACGTCCCCGGACCCGTACTCGGCGCCCACCTACGACGACTCGTCCTCGGTGACCCAGACGATGAGTACCCCGCCGTACGGCCAGGACTACGGCTACGGAAACGGGAGTCCGGCGGCACCGGCAAGCGAACCGCCACGGCATAACGGCGCCGGCAGCCACGCCAGGCCGGAGGGCGCGGGCGAGGGCACCAGGCCGGTGCGGCAGGCGTACCCGAGGGACAGCCACCTGGCCGCCGGCAACCAGGGAGCAGCGGGCTATCCAGGCAACGGCAGCTACCCGGGAAACGGCTATCCAGCGAACGGGTACGGGGGCAACGGACACCGCGCCAACGGTCACCGGGCCCCTTACGACCCGCGCGACGATTACCGGCGGTTAACGCACCAGCATTGACCTGACGCACACTGGGGTCATGCCCGAGGGAGACGTCGTCTGGTCCACCGCCCGCCGCCTGCACGAGGCGCTGACGGGAAGGGTGCTGACCCGCAGCGACTTCCGCGTCCCCCGGTTGGCCACCGCTGACCTGTCCGGCGACGTCGTATCCGAGACCGTCTCGCGCGGAAAGCACCTGCTCACCAGGACCAAGAGCGGCCTCACGGTCCACACCCACCTGAAGATGGACGGCAGCTGGAGAGTCCGGCCCGCGGCCGAGCGGCTCCGCGACAGCCACCGGATCAGGCTGCTGCTGGCCAACGAGGAGTGGCAGGCCATCGGATACCAGCTGGGCGTGGTCGAGCTGATCCGCACCAGCGAGGAGCCGCAGGTCATCGGGCACCTGGGACCCGACCTGCTCGGTCCGGACTGGGACCGCGACGAGGCGGTGCGGCGGCTGAGCGCCAAACCGGACCGGCCCATCGGCGAGGCCCTGCTCGACCAGCAGAACCTGGCCGGCATCGGCAACGTGTACAAGGCCGAGGTGCTGTTCCTGCGGGGTCTCAGCCCGTGGCAGCCGACGGGCAAGGTGGCCGACCTCGGTGCGCTGGCCGAGCTGGCCCGGCGGCTGCTCGAGGCGAACAAGGAGCGGTTCGGCCACATCACCACCGGCAGCATGCGCCGGGGCGAGGAGCACTGGGTCTACGCCCGCCCGGGCAAGCCGTGCCGCCGGTGCGGGACGCCGGTCCGTTCGGCCGGACAGGACGACCGGGTCACCTTCTGGTGCCCGTCCTGTCAGCCCGGCTGAACCACCGGCGGCGGCCGCTCCGGAGATGGCCAGCCCGGCCATGATGTCTCACGAGCCTCGCAAACCTCGCTAAGCCACATAAGCGCGCCTAGGTCTGGTAGCTGAGCATGGCCATCATGCCGCCCTGGGGGGCGTGGTAGAGGTTGTGGCAGTGGGTCATCCACTGGCCGGGGTTGGCGGCGTCGAAGTCGCAGGCGACCTGCTGACCTGGTCGGACGATTACCGTGTCCTTCCGCGGCCCGGCCGGGCCGAGCTGGAAGGTGTGCCCGTGGATGTGCATCGGGTGGTACATCGTGGTGGTGTTGGCGAAGATCACCCGGACCCGCTGGCCCTCGGCCATAAGGAACTGCAGCGCGCCCGGGCGGGACATGTCGAAGGCCTGCCCGTTGATGCCCCAGTCGTAGCGGGCCATCCCGCCGGTCAGCCGGAGCCGGCAGGTCACGTCGGGCTTGCGGCCGGCAGCCGCGCTGACGGCGCCGCGCGCAGGACGCCGTACGACGCGAGCGCCCCGTTGAGCCCGGCCGGCCGGACGGCGGGGGGCGGCGGCTCCCCGGCCCCGGTCCGGACCAGGGCCAGCGCAGTGGCGTTCTTCCCCTCGGCCAGGGCGGTCAGCGGGAACACGCCATCGCCGAGGGTGACCTGCACGTCGTAGCGTTCCCCCATCCCGATGAGCAGCGCGTCGGCCCGGACCGGGGCCACCGGATAGCCGTCGGTGTGGGTGACGGTCATCTGGTGACCGCCCAGGGCGACGCGAAAGCTGGTATCGGCGGCGGCGTTGATGAACCGGATCCTGGCTCGCTGGCCGGGGCGGGCGGAGAACGTCCGGGGCGCGGTGCGGACGCGGCCGTTGATCAGGTACCAGGGGTAGCGGACATCGCCGGCGTCGCCGCCGAGCAGGGCGCTGCGTGCTCCGGACAGCACCGGGCTGGGCCCGCTGGGCGGGGCCGAACTCACCGGTGACGGGGCCGGCGTGGCGCCGGGCGAACCGGATGAGGCAGGCATGGGCATCCCGCTCATCCCGTTCATGCTGCTCGTCATCGGCGACGGGGACGCGGTCGCCATCGACATGCTGCTCATGCCGTTGCGTAGCGCGTCCATGACCTGGTCGGGGGTGTAGCCGGTGCCGTCGATCCAGTCATCGAGCACGATGGTCCAGTCGTGGTCACAGTCGGCGGGGTCGGAAGGGTCCTCCACGATCAGCGGCCCGTACAGGCCCCGGTCCAGCTGGACGCCGACGTGCGGGTGGTACCAGCAGGTGCCGAGCCTGGCCAGCTGACCACCGGGCCAGCATGGCGCTGCGGTCACATACCGCTCATGGACGGGGACGCGGACATACCGCTCATGGACGGGGACGGGCTCATCGACGGGGACACGCCGTTGCCGCTGGCGGAGGGGGTCGGCATGTTCATGTCCATCGGTGAACCGCCGATGCCGATGTTGTGGTGCACCGCCACCCACCAGTCCCATACGTCGGTGTGCACCGGGCCGGCCACGTAGCCCATGAGGTGACCGTCGTTCTGCGTCCAGACCATGTACTCAAGGCCCTGGGTGTAGTTGCAGAACACCCGGCCCGCGGCCTGGTCGTCCTGGACCGAGCCCATGATCATCTGGTTGACGGTGTACTTCCTGGTGTGCTGGAACAGGTGGTTCCAGCCCACCTCGCCGAACGTGACCTCCGACCCGCAGTCGTTGAAGTTCTGCTTGAACTGGTTCGAGTTCAGCGCTGTCACCCTGGCCGTATACGCGGCGTACAGGGCCTTCGAGCTCGGGTAGGTCTGGAAGATGACGGCGCTGATGCCGGCCGCCGGGGCGGTGCAGGTCACGTGTGTCGAGCCGTCCTGCTTGCAGGACGATGGCGGCAGCTTGCCGGTGGCGTCACCGCTCTTGTTGGTTAGGGCGAGCGCGGTCATCAGCGCGCTCGTTTTCGGCTTGGGCTTCGGCGTGGACGACATCTTCATCGAGGCCTTCGCGTGCGGGCTGGAACCGCTCAGGCCGACCCAGGTGCTCACGCCCGCGAGAACCAGGACCACGGCCGCCAGCGCGGCGATCCAGCGCGGCCGGTGATACCACTGCGGTCCCCGCCGCCCGCCGGGCGACGGCGGCGCTCCCGCGGGCTGACCGGGCTCCCCCGGTCCCTCGATGCCGTATTCGCGGCGGTGGGACGTGATGGTGCCGCCGGACTGACCTGGACCGGACCGGCCCGCACCAGGCGGCGGCCCGTACCCAGGTGGCGGCCCGTACCCAGGTGGCGGCCCGTACCCCGGCTCTCCGTACCCCGGCTGGCTGTACCCTTGCTGGCCGTAGCCGGGCTGGCCATAGCCGGGCTGGCCATAGCCGGGCTGGTTTGCCCCGGGCTGACTGCCCCAGGACTGCCCCGGACCCGCGGGCCCGGGGGCCGGCGCAGCCGGGACGGGGCCGGGCGCGACGGAATCCATGACGGGCCCGGCCGAGTGCATCCGGCTGGCCCGGTCGCTCCAGGAGAACCGGTCCGGCGGTGTCCCCGCCCGGCTGTCCGGCGGGGCGTCGGCCTGCGGGCCGCCAGACGGCGCACCGTAGGCATACGACGCCTCCGTCCCCGCACCGAGGATGCCCAGGGCTATCCGGGCGGCATTGATGAACTCGCGGCAGCTGCCGTAGCGTTCGTCCGGGCGCTTGGCCAGCACCCGGCCGAACACCTCGTCGATCTGCGGCGGCAGGTCGGGGCGCAGGATCGTCGGCATCGTGGGCGTCTCCTCGACATGCGCCCAGATGATCGCCGCGTCCAGGTCCTTCTCGAACGGGACCCGCCCGGTCAGGCACTCGTACAGCACGCAGCCCAGCGAGTACTGATCGGCCAGGCCGAGCACCGACGTGCCGCGGATCTGCTCCGGCGCGACGTAGTCGATCGTGCCGAGGAACTGGCCGGTCGAGGTGAGCCCGCTGCGGGACATGGCGTGCTTGGTGATGCCGAAGTCCGCCAGGTAGACGTGATCGGGATCGGCGTCGTCGCTGCCCCGCTCGATCAGCAGGTTCCCCGGCTTGACGTCCCGGTGCACCAGGCCCTTGCGGTGCGCGGCGTCCAGCGCCCGCGCGGCCTGGCCCAACAGGAACAAGGCGGTCGCGGGGAGGATCCGGCCGCGCTTCTTGATCATCTGCCGCAGGTCGGTCCCCGAGACGTACCGCATCGCGATGTACAGCAAGCCATCGTCCGACCCCATGTCGTAGATGGGGATCACGTTGGGGTGGTTCAGCGAGGCCGCGATCCGGGATTCCTCCAGGAACCGGGCCCGGAATACGTCGTCGGAGGCCAGCTCGGGCGCCAGCACCTTCAGCGCGATAACGCTGCTCAGGCGCAGGTTCTCCGCCTGGTAGACCACGCTCATCCCGCCGCGGCCGAGCACAGAGCGCACCCGGTAGCCCGCGAACTCATCCCCCACCAACGGCAGCCCAGTCATCACCTACTCCCCTCCCCGCTGCCCCCGCCGCGGTTTATCCCGGTGGCGATTCCCATCGCTGACCCGTTCGCCGAGAATGGGCTATCCAGCAAGATGTACTGGGAAAAAAGGCGGCCGTCAACGCTTGGCTGAAAAACCGGAATCCGAGCTTGATTATGGAACGTCAGGGACCGGAATGGAACGTATTATGGTGCTGGACGGCCGCCAAGCGCACCACCAGCAGCGCAGGTCACGGCCAGGAGGGCGGGCACTGCGGCCCGTTCGGCCCAAAAATGATTTTTAACTATCCCGAACGAGCCGGGGTGTTACCTTACCGTGACACGGAATCGCAATTCCGGCGAGACGACCTGACAAATACGTCACCTTCCGGACCGCCGGCGGAACGGCGCAGGCTGGCCGCGTATCCGGCCGTCCACAGCGCGAGCGCGGCGATAATCACAGTCAGCGCGGCGAACGCGCCTGTCTTCCCCGCCAGCGCGCCGAGGCCGGCGGCCAGGTAGGGTGTTGCGAAGCCCAGGTAGGCCAGGGCGTAGTAACAGGCGATTACGGCGCCGCGCTCGTCCGGGCCGGCCATACGCTCGGCCTGCCGTAGCCCAGAAACCAGGCACAGGCCGTAGGCCAGGCCGAGGAGCAACGCGGCGACGCCGGCCAGGACGCGGTCGGCGGAGGCCACCGCGGCGATCCCGACCGCAGCACCGGCCGCCGCACAGACCAGGCCCGCGACGGCACCCGCGAGCATGTCAGGCAACCGCCGGGCGAACGGCTGCACCGCTACCCCAGCCGCGAACGACAGCGCGGTCATCAGCCCGGCAAAGCCGGCCGACAGGGTCCGCGCGCTGGTGACCTCCTCCGGCAGCACCACGATGGCGAGCGCCACCGAGCCGAACACCAGCGGGCTGCCCGGCGCGACCGCGAGCCAGAACCGGCGGGTGCGCACGGCGGCAGGGGGCCAGCGCCGCCCGGCCGGCTGAGGGCGCCCCGGCCGCTCGGCGGACCCCTCGGGCGTCCCCGCCAGCACGGCCGCGGCCGCGGTGCCGATCACCAGGTGCGGCAGGTACGGCACCACCAGCGGGTCGCCCGCCCACTGGGCGAGCACGGCGGCCACCACCGGGCCGAGGCCGAACCCGGCGGTCAGCGCCAGCGCCGACCGGCGGACGCTGAGCCCATTGCTGGGCCCATTACTGGGCCCTTCGTCCGGGGACACGTCCTGCACCCACGCGGTGGCGGCCCCGAACACGACACCCGAGCAGAGCCCGGCCAGGGCCCGGCCGACTGCGATCATGGCCAGCGACCTCGGCTCGAGCACCAGCAGCAGTGTGGCCAGCGGGGACAGCGCCACGAAGGGCCAGACCACCGGGCGCCGTCCGAACCGGTCCGAGGCGGGGCCGCCGATCAGCAGCCCTGGAATCAGGGTCAGCGCGTAGACCAGGAACAGGCCGGCTACCTCGCCCGCGGTCAGCCTGAGCTCGTGCCGGTAGACAATGAGCATCGGCGAGAACTGGTTGGCGCCCCAGCCGACCGCGAACATCGCGAACGCGATCCGCAACCAGGCGTGAGGGCTCCTCCCGCTAACCGTCGTGCTAACCATGACATGGACCCTAACGCGGAAACCGTCAAATCCTCATTTGACTGTCCTGACGCTAGAGTGGGGTCATGGACCCGGATGCCGACCTGGCCTCGGTGGCCGCGCTGATGGCCGACAAGCACCGCGCGCAGATGCTCCTGACCCTGCTCGGCGGAACGCCGATGTCGGGTTCGGCGCTGGCCGAGGCGGCGGGGATCTCTCGCTCGCTGGCCAGCGCGCACCTGAAGAAGCTGGTTGCGGGCGGGCTGGTCCGGGCCCAGCCCAGCGGCCGGCAGCAGCTGTACTCGATCGCCTCGGAGCCGGTGGCCGACGCGCTCGAGGTCCTCATCTTGCTCGCGCCCGCCACCAAGGTCCGCTCGCTCGGCGACGCGACCCGGGCCAGGAGCCTGCGCTGGGCGCGGATGTGCTACGACCACCTGGCGGGCGCGGTCGGGGTCTCGGTCACCGAGGCGCTGATCGCCCGCGGCCTGGTCAGCGAGGTGGAGGGGGGGTTCGCGCTGGCTCCGGGCGGTGCCGCTGAGTTCGGCCGGTTCGGCATCGACGTGGACCGGCTAGAGCGGCGGACCCGGCCGCTGCTGCGGCCCTGCCTGGACTGGAGCGAGCGCCGCTACCATCTGGCCGGCAGCCTGGGCGCCGCCCTGACCAGGAGCCTGATCGAGCGCCGCTGGATCACGACCAGGGAAGCCAGCCGCATCGTCGCGGTGACCGAGGCGGGCGAGGCGGGCCTGCGGGACTGGCCCGGCGTGGACCTGGCCCAGCTCAGGTCAGCCGCCTGAGACGTTGTCGCGGAGCCTGGTCAGCAGGCCCTCGATCTGACCGACGTCGCCTTCCGAGAGCCCGGCGCGCAGCCGCCGGTCGAAGGCCGTGGCCGCGTCCCGCAGCCGGAGGAAGAGCGCGTCGCCGGCCGGCGTCAGCTCGACCAGGTGCAGCCGGCGGTTCGCCGGATCGCGGCGCCGGGTGACCAGCCCGGCGGACTCCATCGCGTCCAGGTGGTGGCTGAGCGTCGCCCCCTGGATGCCGACCGCCTCGGCGAGCTCGCGCTGGCTGGCGAGCGCCCGGCTCTTCAGCGAGATCAGCACCAGCCAGACCGGAAGCGACCCGCCCGCCTCGGCCAGGGTTTCGTCAAAGGCACGGCTGACGGTCCTGGCCACCCTGGTCAGGTGCAGGCCGAGCGGCGGGCGCGCGGGGCGGGGCATGAGCGAAGGGTAACACTGCTCGATAGCCGTCTAACCATTTGATATCATATGCTTTGATATCTAACTATTACGGGAGGCGCATCATGAACGATCATTCCGGGGGTCAGCCGATGAGCGGGCGGGTCGCGCTGGTGGTCGGGGCGAGCAAGGGAATCGGCGCGGTCACGGCCGAGGCGTTCGCCGCCGCCGGCGCGGCCGTGGTCCTAGCCGCCCGCGACACCACCGCGCTCAAGGCCGTCGCCGACGGCATCGCGGCGCGCGGCGGCCGGGCACTCGCCGTGGGCGCCGACGTCACCGACGCGGGCTCGGTGCGCGACGTGGTGGACCAGGCCGTCTCGGTGTTCGGCCGTCTCGACGCGGCGTTCAACAACGCCAGCGCGGGCCCGTTGCCGGCCCCGCTCGCCGACATCGATCCGGACGAGTTCGACCTCGGCATCGCCACCAACGTCCGCGGCACGTTCCTCGGGATGAAGTTCCAGATCCCGGCCATGCTGGCGAGCGGCGGGGGCGCCATCGTGAACATGGCCTCGATCGCCGGACTGAACGCCACGGCCAACCTCGCGGCGTACGTCGCGGGCAAGGCCGGGATCATCGGCCTGACCAAGGTGGCCGCGCTGGACTACGCCGACCAGGGCATCCGGGTCAACGTGGTGGCACCGGGCCCGATCCGGACCTATCACATCGAGGCAGCGGGCGAGCAGGCGATACGCGCCGCGTCGATGTCGACGCCGATGCGGCGGATGGGCACGCCGGCCGAGGTGGCCCAGACCGTGCTCTGGCTGTGCTCGGACCAGGCCTCATTCATCACCGGGACCGTCATCCCGGTCGACGGCGGGCAGGCCGCGGGGAACAAGCCGCCGCAGATGTACCGCCAGGGCCAGCGGATGACCGATCCCCCGGCCTCGGCCGGCTAGGCCTAGCTGTCTTGTAGGGGCAGGCGGTGTTCGTGGCCGAGGTCGACAATGCAGAAGCGGTTGCCCTCGGTGTCGGCAAGCACGATGAAGTCCGGGTCGTCGGGGAAGCGGTCCCAGTCGACGCGGGTGGCGCCGAGCGACACCAGGCGGTCCGCCTCCGCCTCCTGCTCGGCCCCGTCGGCGACGTGCAGGTCGAGGTGGAGCCGCGGATAGTCCTCGGGGAGCGTCTCGCTGAGCTGCAGGGCGATCACGGTCCCGGATCCGCCGGGCGGTTCCAGCACCCTGGCCCAGCCCGCGAAACCGTCGTCGCGTACCCGGTAGCCGAGCGCCGCACACCAGAACTCCTCGGCCCGCGGGCGATCGGTCACTCCCAGCACCACCACGCCGAACTTGAGCATCGGCTGTCTCCCTTTCCTTCCCTGCCGTCCTATTCGTTTTCTCAGCGGACGCACAGGCTAGCCCGGTAGCTTCTGCGCCGTGCCTGACGCTGTTGCCCAACCAGCGCCGCGATCGCAACCAGCATCTCAGCCGCAGCCAGCGTCACAGCCGCAGGCGGGTGACGGGCCGGCTCGACGGCAGGTTCGGCCCGGACGTGCTCCGGTCACGACGGCCGCGCCCCGATCCCGTTGACGGCTTGGCGGTCCGCCGCTGACACCGCGAGCCGATCTTCGGCATGTGCCACATTTGCTGGCGATGGCCTCTTGCGCGCCGCCAATTTCTCCGCCATCTCTGCTTTCGTGTCGCACGCGGAAATGCTGATTCACTGCCGTCCGCGGAGCTAAATTTTGCGTTTTACATTGCTTTCCGGCAGCTCCGGGTACCATTTCGTCTCCGGCCTTGGGAAGCCTGAGAGGCACCCATTTTTGGTGACGTCGCGGTCGCGGGTCGGCGAGGCTGCTGGTTCAGCAGCTAACCCCTCGTCGCCGGACGCTCGGACGGCCGTCAGGCGCTAGGTACGGTCGATTCCGTTAGTAACGATAAGCACT
>Ga0210408_10002466_pt1 | contig 17968 bp, 8 predicted proteins | sample IncBWH4MmetaG_FD_155471 | JGI IMG/M metagenome (GOLD analysis project Ga0210408, IMG submission 155471) | Forest soil microbial communities from Barre Woods Harvard Forest LTER site, Petersham, Massachusetts, United States - Inc-BW-H-4-M | ecosystem: Environmental > Terrestrial > Soil >...
GTTTGGTCACGGCCTTGGCGCCAATCCTGTCGAGTTCATTCAGCTCACCACCGGCCGGTGGACTCTGCGTTTTCTGGTTTTCACCCTGTGCATCACGCCTTTTCGCAGGCTCCTCAACCTGCCGGATCTCATCCGTTTCCGCCGCATGCTCGGCCTCTTCGCCTTTTTCTACGTCTGCTTGCACTTCCTCACCTATCTTGGCCCCGATCAGTCTTTCGATCTGGGTGCGATGTGGAAAGATGTGGCCAAGCGCCCGTTCATCACAGTAGGGTTTCTCGGTTTTCTGCTCTTGGTTCCACTGGCCACTACTTCGACGGCAGGCTGGATTCGGCGTCTCGGCGGGAGGCGCTGGCGTATACTGCATCGTGCCATTTATTTTGCGGCGATTGCCGGCGTGATTCATTTCTACTGGAAAGTAAAATCTGACGTGCGCTCGCCGCTCTTTTACGGCGCGCTCGTTGCAATCCTCCTCTTGTGGCGATTGGGTGACTGGTTTTCCCGACGCAGATTCGTGGTAGCCGCAAAGCTTTCGCCGGAGGGGGCTCGCGTCGATGCTGCTGGGTGACTTTTTGCGAATGAACGTTGTAGGAGAGGGCGCTCTGAGCTGACTCCCACGCCCCCGAAGGGTTGGAGCCATAGAAGACGGCTCTGTGAGTTTCTCTCTTGAAGATTTTGTGGTCTGGAAAATACAGCCACACGTTTCACATAGTTCTTGACTCCGCGTGTCCCATTCTCCCCGCAGCGGCGGGAGGAACGTTGCAGAAGTTCCTCGCCAGCAATTGCTTCGCGAAATTCGCGGCAATCAATGGAAGACTGCTGAAACTTCTCACGATTAACGGTGCTGGGGTTGTAACCACAGGTGTGAAATCACAGGTGTTAAATTTCGGGCTGGGCTGCTAAGTCACTGAAAGATATGGTGGCCAGGGACGGAGTTGAACCGCCGACGCCAGCCTTTTCAGTGCTACGTTATGTTGTATTTTAAACAACTTGAGTGACTTCAGGTGGCCGCCTAAGTACTTGAGCAGTCGCGAGAGACACGAGAATCGTGGGTGGCAATCGTGGGTTCAAACCGTGCTTGAACGTTATTCGCCGCCTTTCTCAATTCAGAAGAGGCTCCACAGTCTTTGCCTGTGCCGCTTCACATGAACGTCAAATGTGACATGTACCACCCGCCGGTCACATCAGGTGCAGGTCTCCGTGCGGGAAGAAATGGGTGAAGGCCGATCAAAGGCGGCCTTCACGAGTTCGCTGAAACTGACAAATTGTCGGCTTTGGAACTCCGTTAGAGCCGGGACGAAGTCCTGCTTCGAATCTCCGATGAACGGTACGTACGACACAATTGGATCACTCCGCCATCCACTGCATTTCGGCACGAACTGCACGCTGGTGGTTCACTGTTGTTGCCTCGTAGCCACGTAACGAAGCAATTCATCTGCCATCACGTTCGATCGAAATGGAAATCAAACTTACTCGCGATCAGCTGCACTGCACCTTAAGGTATGGTTGCTTGCTTCTCGTGAAACCGATTCGAGGTGTCTGCTATCAGGTGTCATTTCATGACACGAGTCATGGGATCACACTTCTTCACACCTGACTCAAGCCGATCTGCGGCTTCACAGCCTCGAATATCGCGAGGGTTGCGAGTTGAGTGTGCCGGTTCCATGTTGGCCCTCGTCTTGCATTAGCAATGTTCGTGAGCGCGAAGGTGCAGAGTTAATTTTCGAGCCTCGCGATCAACCTAGGACACCTGGCAGCGCCAGTACAAGAAGGAGAAATGGATGAGTTATTCATCAAACGGAAATCGTCCCAAGCTTAGCGAGAAGGGACTTCTCACGCCTGATAACTGTGTCGTGGCGTTGATCGACCATCAGGGCCAAATGTTATTTGGAACAAGCAATTTCGATCGCCAAGGAATCATCAACAATACGGTCGCCTTCGGAAAAGCCGCGAGGGTATTTGATGTACCCGTGGTTTTGACAACGGTCGAGACCAAGTCCTTCAGCGGAAATATGTGGCCGCAGTTGCGAGCCGTATTCCCGGGGCAGGAACCCATCGAGCGTTCGTCCATGAACTCGTGGGACGACAGAAACTTTGTCACCGCGATCGAAAAAAGCGGTCGCAAAAAGATTCTCATTGCCGGCCTTTGGACAGAAGTCTGTGTAGCGTTTCCGACGGTACAGGCGATTCATGACGGCTACGAGATCTACGTGGTGGAAGATTGCTGCGGCGACGTGAGTCAGCTTGCTCACGACAACGCGATGAAGCGTGCCATTCAAGCTGGCGCAAAGCCGGTCACGTCCATGTCGGTCATGCTCGAATGGCAGCGCGACTGGGCCCACAAGGGCACCTACGATGCGGTGATGGACATCGTCAAGAACCACTACGGAGCCTACGGGATCGGCGTCGAGTACGTGTACACGATGGTACACGGCGCTCCAGCCACGAAATTCCCCGAGTACGCGGTTCCCACCCCTGCATTAGCTCACAAATAGAAAAGGGGGCGGGAGCTTGCTTCCGCCCTCTCTTACTGGCGATAGAAAGAATTCAAAGGATTATCGAATGAAGACCTGGTTTATCACCGGCGCGTCGCGTGGATTCGGCGCTCTATTTGTCAAAGAAGCGTTGGATCGGGGCGACAATGTTGTCGCGGCAGCGCGCAATCCCCAAATCCTCGCAGAGAAATTCGGTGCGCGTCCCAACCTCCTTGCGATCAAGCTAGACGTCACGAATGAGGAACAAGCTCGTGAAGCTATGGGGCAGACGGTTGAGCGATTCGGGCGTATTGACGTGCTGATCAATAATGCGGGATTTGGCGTGCTCGGTGCGGTCGAGGAAATCTCAGGTGCAGAAGTAGAAGCCGTTTATCGGACTAACGTCTTCGGCCTGCTTTCCGTAACCCGCGCTGCTTTGCCGCAATTACGTCATCAAGGTTCGGGACATATCATCAATATCTCTGCGGTCGCCGGGTATCAAAGCTGGTTTGGCTGGGCCGTCTATGCCTCGACGAAGTTCGCGGTTGAGGGCATCTCCGAAGGATTGGCTATGGAAGTTAAGCCTTTGGGCATCAAGGTGACGATCGTCGAACCTGGCTATTTCCGTACTGATTTTCTGGATGGTCAATCACTAACCATTTGCCCGACCGTCATCGAAGACTATGCCGAAACGACCGGAGCGATGCGTCAGGCTGCAGTGTCGTTGAATCACCAGCAACCGGGTGACCCGGCACGAATGGCAAAAGCCCTTCTGAAGATCGTAGACGACCCGAATCCGCCGTTGCGGATGCCTTTCGGCTCTGACACCATCGCGACGATTGAAGCAAAGAACGCCTTTGTTGCGAAGGAATTGAACAACTGGCGCACACTGGCCATCTCCACCGACTTCGCGAAGTGAACTTCAGAACGAAGAGATACATGCGAACGTGCTTGTTGTTAGACCCTTCTGCCCGCGAAGACCTTCATAGTTAATGAAAAAGAATGTGTTGTCTGACCCGCAAGAATCTTCGTGCGGCAGCGCTTGGTCACTTCGTTAAGCAAAGCCAGCAAAAGCACGACTGTAGCTGCACCTCTCAAATTTCGTCGCTTCCTTTTCCCGCTGGTCCTAGCCTTCCCCCCGGCTATGGCAAAGCTCTAGAGCGAGGGGCTTGGTAGTGGTGGCATTGGTGCTGGCCTTTTCGTTCTGCGCTGCCAGCGCATGCGGCAACGCTAGCGCGGCCAACGTTACAGCTACGCGCACATCAGTCTCTTGGATTTCACAATCAACTCTCTTTGAGTCGCACAACGTGCGATCACAACTAACACGGCTTAAGCCAGCTTTGTCCTCCTTCAGACAAAAACATCCCCGCAATATCCGCACTAAGTTTGTGTGATTAGGGCCCGCAGGCGGCTACACCGCTTCCTTCAGGCGCGCCTTGTGCTGATCGAGTAACGGCTGCAGTTCCGCAGACAGGAATTCCTCGAACCCGGCATTGACGATATTTTTGCCCTGCAGCAGCTCTATCGGATCACGCCCCTCGATCTGGCCAAGATTGGGCTCGTGTACAAAATATCCCAGCAGCCGCTGCAGTCTCTCGGGCAGCGTCTTCGCGATTTGCGGAGGAACCGCCAGATACTGGTTCTCCGACTGGCGCAGCCAGCCCTGGCAATAGCTCAGGACGACGCCGGTGCGCGGCTTGTTGGTTCTGTTGGCCCCGCCGCAGTGCAATAACGAACCAAAATAAATCAGGACCGATCCCGCCGGCATGATCCCTTGCGTGATTTCATCGGGCAACGGCACGCGTTCCGGGATCAGCCCGACCCGCCCCCACTTGTGGCTGCCGGGAACAACATTCGTGGCTCCGTTTTCGGCGGTGAACTCATCGATCGCCCACATGCAGTTGATCATCGCCTCGTAACCCGGATGAACGTAAGGAAAAAGCGGATCGTCCGGGTGCATGATCTGTTGCGGCTCTCCGGTCCCGATCCGGATCGCCTGGGTCAGGTTGAGCTGGTACTGACCGCACCCTTTCAGGAGAAATTCATCCATCGTCGCCAAGATGACGGGATGAACCGTCATTTGCTGACATAGTGTCGATTTGGCGATCAGCGAGCTCACGCGCTTGGTCGCATGGCCGTAGAAATCGCCGGTGCAGTTGGGTGTTTCGTCGAAGTGCGGGTCAAGCTCTCGTTTCAGCTTATCCAGTTCGTGTTTATCAAGGACATTCTCGATAACGATGCAGCCGTCCTGCTCCAATATGTGGTTTATCACCTCGATATTTTCGTTGGCCCGGACTTTTTGAACTTTTGCCATGATGTTCCTCCTCGTTAACTAACTGTTCCGGATTAAGCCGACCCAACTGTGAAATCGTTCCCCGGTCAGACCGTCCGCAAGATATTCTTTATTGGGATCACCCGTGAGATTTTCAAACGGAAGTACGGCCAGCATGAATTTTTCCGATCTTTGTGGTCCGGTCGCCCGAAAGTGCCGCCAAGATATATAGCCCGTGGCAACCAAAATCACAGCAGACACACCCATTACGGCAGCATTTCGCCAATGTTTCGGTACTCTTGGTTCTCGCTCACCCATTTGGCCTTTGATCTTGATCCTGGATAGCGTATGGGCTTGCGGACCCTCACTAATGGGATCTGAACGGCGGCTTGTTCTGCAACGTCTGCCTCCACAGAGATTTTCTTGACCGGAGCCATAAAGCGGTAGATATCTTTTGACCAAATACGCTGCTGGAACTCTTCCCGGGTGACGATCTGTTAGGGATGTTCGAGCTCTCCAGAATTCAGGTCAGCTTTAAATGTGCCAAACTTGACGATGCGAGATCGGGTAGGCGTAGCCCCATCACCCCCAGGAACCTCAATTCGGAGCAAACCGTGCCTGCGATCCTCAACGCTAGTCCCCCACCAAATATGGGAAACTGAGTGCAACGTCTCGGAGGTGAGAAGTCAATGTCTCCCGCATCCGGGCTGCTCGTTTCGTCAAAACCTGGTAAATGTGCCAAGGCGACTGCTTCATGACCTCGGCAACGGCTGCGCTGTAGAAGACGCGTTCAGAAGATCAGCTTCAACGCGAATTGGATCTGGCGTGATGTGGTCGCAGTGCTGAAGATCCGACCGACATTTGGACTGATAGCGCCGCATCCGGTTGAAGAAGTCGCTGGATCGCAGCCCGAAAGACGACCGTTGAAAATCTGATCCCCATTTCCGCCGCTGCCGTTTGGTCCTTGCGTGTTGACAGGAACAGAAAAGTTCGGATGATTTAAAACATTGAAGAAATCGGTTCGGAGTTGCAGGGTTACACCTTCCGTAAGATTTGTCTCCTTCGTAAGGGAGAAGTCTAAGTTGAACAGTGCCGGGCCACACATGGTGTTACGTGGAGTATTTCCATACGAGCCGGCTGCGGGAAGGGTGAAGATCTCCGGATTGAACCATTTTGAGGGCTTGCTAAAATTGCTAGATCCACAGTAATTCGAGCCAGGCTTCGTATCGGGGCGTTGGGCTGGACTGCTTGTTCCGAGACCTGCATTATCAAAGCTGCCCAGATTCACAGAAAATGGCAAACCCGACTCGAGGCCAAGAATGGCACCGAGTTGCCAACCCTCCGCCAACCTATTCGCCAAACCCTGAAGACTTGTTCCGCCTGTCTTGCCCTGGCGGACCGGGAGATCATAGAGCGAGCTAACCACAAAGACATGCCGCCGATCAAAAGCAGAACGTCCGTAGTCCCCTCTCAAATTGAAGAAGTTCTGCGCGTATCCACTCTCTGAGACATAGTCACTTGGGAAAGGCCCGCTTGCGTCATCCATGGCCTTAGAAAAGGTGTAGGACGCCTTCATGGATAGCCCATAAGACAATCGTTTCCTCACGTTCACCCCTACGGCATTGTAGTTGGAACTAGCCTGCTGTTCCGTGATCAACAGGGAGCCGAAGTTGGGGTTGATCGCTTTGCCTCCTGGTAACAGGTTCGCCTCTCCAGCGTTTGGCAAATGTCTGCCTAGCGACCCTATATAACTGATTTCCAGAAGATAGTCGCGGAGAAACTCTTGTTGTATACCTAGACTGAACTCGTGGTAATAGGGAAACTTGGGCCGATAAACTGTGCCGTCACTCCCAATTGTTTTTGGTGGCCCGCCGGGTCCGATGATAGAAGTCGTACTCTGTGGCGGGGCCAGAAACAGAGGCAACACATATAAAAAAGACTCAAAGAAAGGCGGATAGAAGCGCGTATTTCCGTACAGATTTGCATAGAGCTGGTCCCGAATAATTCCGTACCCACCTCGGATGACGGTTGAGCCGTTGGTCCGCGGCGAATACGCGAATCCAAAACGAGGGCACCAAAGATCCAATGGCACGGACGCCCAGATTTTTCCTACGGTAGGTTCGCTATCCGTCAAAAGACTGCGGATGTTAGCCAGCTTGCCGGTCGCCTCTCCCGGGTTCCCAGCGTATTCCCAGCGAAGCCCGTAGTTCAGGGTCAAACCCTTCAGAGCTTTCCAATCACCTTGTGCGTAGAAGGCGAAAAGCGTCTGCCGAAATCCACGGGCGGAATCACCCAAGATTGGGTTAGTTCCCAGATAGAGCTCTGGGACTGCAGCAAGGAAGTTCTCAAGCGCAGGGTTGGTCGTAATCGCGGGAACACCAAACGCGGATACGTCAGCGAACACATATTCACCATTCGAATACAGGTCAAAGACGCCATTGGTCTGTACTCGCTTCGCATCTGCGCCGAACCGCAAAGTATGTTTTCGTTTCTGCCAGTTGAGATCTTCGACCCACTCATAAACGTTAACGGTTGAATTAATCGGATAAATCAAGTTGTTGCCGAGCAAGGGGAGCCCCGAGACACTGATGCCGCCTAGCGCCCTCCCGGGGAGTAGCGATACTGATAGTGGGTAGCTGTTGTCTGTATTGGCACCGTACTTTGTTCGATTGAAGGCAAAATGGAAATCATTTAGGAGATTCGGACCGAAAACATGCTGTTCGCCCAGAGCAACAAACTGATCTGCTAAAGTGTCGATGCCAGGAAAGCCCGGGATCGCGGTGCTCTGAAACGGAGGTAGAGAATATCCGTTGTCGATAATGTATCTGCCAAAGAGCTGGTCGGTATTGTTGACCTTATGATCGACCCGGACCACGCCATAGTTTTCATGGGTTGGTTGAATTCGCGAGACGTTATAGACTGCGAAACCGCTTCCCAACTCTGGACCGTTAGGCATAGGGAAAAGATCCAGAAAGGGCAAAATGGTGCGGTTGATTGGAACCTCGACGAGCTGGCTTGGGTCGCTTGCCGACTGAAGCAATCCTCGACGCGCATCCTTATCCGGCACGGTGGTACTTATTGTTAAACCCTTCTGCTCGCGAAGACCTTCATAATTTATGAAGAAGAATGTCTTGTCTGAAATGACTGGTCCACCGAAGTTTCCGCCAAACTGGTAGCGAGCGAAGTAGGGTTTCCCGAACGTATCGAAGTAGTTTGCCGCATCGAGGGATGCGTTGCGTAGAAAACCGTAGGCCGAACCATGAAAGAAATTCGTGCCAGAGCGGGTTATATATAGCACGTTTGCGCCTGCGTTTCGTCCATACTGCGCGGAATATGGATTCACTACCACGCCGAATTCTTGCATGGCATCGACACCTAGCTGCACACCGGCCAGATTTCCAGGTGGAACGTTGAAAGAGGGATCGTTGATATCAGCACCATCAATGGTCAGGTTGTTCATCATGGGGCGCGTGCCTTGTACGGACACCTTGTTAACGGTACCGAGGCCAAACGGGTTTGTGCCCGCGTTCGAGGACTGTACTGCGCCTCCTTCAAGTAGAATGAGTTGCTGCAGATCGCGGCCATTTAACGGCAGCTGCCGTAGTTCGCGTCCGTCGACAACAGCGCCAAGCTGTGCGGTAGATGATTCCAACTGTGATATGTTTGCTTCAACCGTAACCTGCTCTCTGATCGGACCAACCGTAAGTTTTACATTGATTAGAGCCTGTTGACTCGCAAGCAAAGTAATTCCCTGCAAGTTGAGCGTCTTAAAATCGTTTTTCCTTACCTCCAACGAATATTTTCCTGGGCGTAAGTCAGCAATTTGAAAGGTGCCGCCCTGATCGGTTTCTGTTGAGCGTGCGGCCCGCGTCCCAAGGTCCATGATCGTCACCATAGCCTTCGGCACTACCGCTCCACTGGTATCTGAGACGACACCCGAAATCGTCGATGTCGCAAGTTGGCCTCTCACAGAGCTGGAGAGGAAGACCAATACAGTCATGACCAAGAGAAACGGGATTCTAATCGTTGGGTGGGTCGCTACTAGTTCAACGTGAGGCGGAATCATATGCGCCCTAATAACCGGTTTCGCAGTGCTTTGATTGAAATTGTCTTGCTCTTGCAATAACGTTTTTGGGATCTCCATAACCATGCGGTCCCTGCGAGTTTGCGTGGCCATGTGCTGGATGGCTAGCCTCATGGAAGAGAGCGCAACTGAGCCTCTCATTCGAACGATACAAGTAAATCGTGCACAGTTGACGGTCGTCATCGGAGGTGTAGCGTTCGTTGGGATCGCCAAGGACAAGAACAATGGGAAGATCTAGGTCTCTTCTAATGACATGAGTCCGGTTTAACAAGTCCAAATATTCTACCGTTGGCGGTCTGTCACAATGCCGTGAACCGGGAACAACTCGAAGACCTGTAACGCGGCCTGGGGCGGCAGCCATCGCATTTGCAGTCAATTCAAAATCACTGTTCATCGCTTATGTCCCTCACCGACCCTAACGATTCGCGGATATACCTCCCTTTCTTCCATCCCTTACTCCGACGCATTCGTGTCCACTCGCTCTCTCGTTACCCATTCACGGATATAGGCCGGGCAGTTTCTGAGTTCGGCTCCGTTCGATTCGCAGACCGCCAGGAATTTTACGGCCTCGCGGTCCGCGAGAAGGACGTTTTTGAGATCGATGGCCACTGCGCTCGTTTCCTGTTCCAGCAAGCCACGAAGCATGTCCACATCCTGCGTTGTAATCCGTCCGCTGATGCACAAGATCACAAGGTCCTCTCCGACAACATGGCGGTCGATTCTGCAGCTCATTGTAGGTTTACTTTCGAACCCCGCTATTCCTGACAGTTGCCGAGCCCAGTTTGCGAAGCAGCGAATTTTCTGGGCACGCGTTTCAGGCGCTGCATCTGCACGTCAAGCTGACTTCTTTTTCGGTAGGGGAGACCTTTCCGCGCTGCTTGGGCGGAATCCATTTTCCGCTCTGTTTGCGGAATCTCTACGTGCGTACAACTCAATCACATTTGCCATTGCAGTCACCATTCCCAGCCGCACTCGCGGCAAATGTGATCGCATAGGCTAGCTTTCCTGAGTACCGCCTACGTGCAGCATCGCATCCACATGGTGGCCTCCTACCATTTGTTCGTCGTCGATCTGCCTTCGAGCCGCATCCCTCCGCTATAGGAGAGCAAGCCTTGCGCCATTCGTAATTATATGAAAACAATAGAGAAAGCAATCTCGTTGCGCCGTTAATCCCGCGAGTTACGCGAATTACACGAATTGCGCGAATTCCGCGATTCTGATGGTCTTACGGGACTGGCTTCAGCGGAACTTGAATTGGCTTTTGTTGATTTTGAGGGCCTTGATCCGGGTCTCAAGGGTAGAAGGTGGAATTCGGAGCTTAGCCGCGGCTCCGGACGGTCCGGAGACCCTGCCTCTGGTCTCGGCCAGGGCGGCCTCGATGATCTCTCGCTCGCTGCGCGGCTCAACCTCAACTTTGAAGATTGCCGATTGTATAGCGCGAGATATCGGCGGGGCATTATCTTTGGAGAGCCAAGATTCATCAACCGAGAAAACATCACCCGAGCACAGAATGACGGATCGCTCAATGACGTTCTGCAACTCCCGAATGTTGCCCGGCCAGTCGTAGGACTGCAACAGGTCCAGCGACTTTTTATTAATCGATCCAATATGCTTGCCCGCCCGAGTAGCATAGCGTTGCATGAAATATTCAACCAGCATCAGGATGTCGTCCTTCCGTTCTCGAAGGGGCGGCACCTCGATCGGAAACACATTTAAGCGGTAAAAGAGGTCTTGGCGGAAAGTTCCACTGGCCCCGAGTGCCTTCAGATCACGGTTCGTCGCAGCGATGACGCGAACGTCCACATGAATCGACTGACCGCCCCCGACTCGCTCGAATTCCCGTTCCTGTAGCACCCGCAATAGCGCGACTTGGGTGTCGGGCAAGAGTTCACCCACTTCATCCAGGAAAATCGTGCCTCCATCGGCCAGCTCGAAGCGGCCAAGTCGTCTTTGTGTTGCTCCCGTGAAGGCACCTTTTTCGTGGCCGAACAACTCCGAGGAAATCAGTGTTGGCGCAAGCGCGGCGCAGTTCACACTGACGAACGCGTGTCCAGACCTCTGGGATCGTTTGTGGACGGCGCGGGCGATCAGTTCCTTGCCGGTGCCAGTTTCTCCAATGATGAAAACACTAGAGTCGGTGGGCGCGACTTTGGCAATCCGGGACAGAACGGCTTTCAGAGGCCTCGATGTACCGACAATTTCCTCGAACATCGATGCTCGGTCGACCTCGTCGCGCAGCGCGATATTTTCTTGGTAGAGGCGGTCCTTCAGCGCCCTGATCTCTTCGAAAGCCCTCTGTAATTGAGCGCTGGCCTGACGGTGTTCCGTGACATCCATCACCGCACCTACGAACTCGAACCCCGCTGGGTCATCTTGCACTGCATGAGCCACGACATGGACATGCTTGATCGAATTGTCAGGCAATAACAGTCGATACTCCACATCGCAATCCTTACTCTGGTTGATTGCACTATCCATTCGTTCCTGAACCAACGCCTTGTCTTCTGGGTGAACCCGTTGAAGGATCGCATCCACCCCTGGTTTCGTGACTCGCTCGTATTCGAAGATTCGAAAGGTCTCTTCTGACCAGAACATCTCTCCTGAAGAGGGTTTGCAACCGAAGCTGCCAGTGTGACTGAGATGCTGCGCTTCAGAAAGGTAGGCTTCGCTCCGCCGCACAGCTTCCTCGGCGCGCCTGCGGTCTTCGATATCGATACTTGACACATACCACTTCACGATTTTTCCGTGCTCGTCGCGCAGGGGCACCGTGCGGTGCAGCAGCCGGCGATATTCCCCATCACCCCGCCGCGAGCGGGCTTCAACCTCGAGCGGTCCTCCGGTAGCCAATGACGACCGCCATTTGTTCACGAGGTCTTCAAGGTCTTCGGGGTGAATTACGCTGGTCCAACTCCAACCGCTGATCTCTTCTAACGAAAGACCCAGGTATTCCAGCCATCGCCGATTGGAGAAATCGACAGAGCCGTCGGGCAGGCAGGTGCATATCATCGCTGGAGTAGTGTCAGTAATTAGCCTAAGTTGAGCTTCGCGATTTTCAACGTCGCAATAAAGCCGTGCATTCTCGAGCGAGATTGCGGCTTGCGACGCAAGCACCTTCAACACAGTGACGCGGTCAGGAGTGAAAACGTGTGGCGTCAGATTGTTTTCAAGGTAGAGAATGCCGATGAGTTTGCCCCGGCTAATCAATGCTAAACAGAGAATGGAACGGGCGTGATGCTGAACGATGTAGGGATCGGGAGAAAACGGATTCCGAGACGATGCGTCATCGAGAAGCACGATCTCCTGAGTGCGCATGACATACCGAACGAGCGATTCCGGCAGTACGGCAGAAGCGTGGCCGCCGTCTCCCAGCTGCACGGTTACATCCTCTCCAGTAGTGGTCGCCTCCGCCTCCATCTGCAGCTCGTCACCTCGCGGAACGATCAGGAGACCTCGCTCGGCGCCTGCATGCTCGATGGCGGTGCGCATGAGCCTGTCGATCAATTTTTCCAAAACCATCTCGCCCGAGACTGCTTGCAAGACTTTGATCACTGTTGCTAGATCAAGGTGTTCGACAGGTACCGAGATCATGCTTCTGGAGCTAGCACCCGGCTTTTCCTGCGTGAGCTGCGGATATTGCTGGTCGAGCTGCCGCACCTTTCCGTCGGCTCCCCATTGCAGGTAGCAGTGGCGGGCATTTCGGACGTAGAGATCGGCGAATGCCTCGAACCCACGTACCGCGTAGAACCGCGCGGCTAATTCGTACGCCAGTCCTTTGTTCTGGATGAAGCCGTTCGCGTGCGCTAATTCGATGGCCTGCTGGTAGAGAGCTTCGGCCTCCAGTTCCCTCCCTTCCAAGCGAGCGATTTCGGCGCCTACGAGCGCGGCGCGGTCTGCGAAGTTTTCCGGGCAGTTCTCCGCCCACTCCTGGAGTTGGCGAAGGTGGGCCGCCAATGCCTCGTGGTGCTGGGTACGATCCTTGCCGGATGCCGCATCGCAGAGCGCAGCCCGCGTCAGTGCGGCGTAAAGTTGGTAGTCTGCCTGCTCAAGGGCTGACGGCGTCCTCGGCCAAAGTCGGTGTGCGTTCGCGGCCGCCGCGACGGCGGAAACGTAGGCACCCGCGAAGAAGCGCGCCTGCAGCTTCCGGACCCAGTACAGGTTGGCGATTCGCGAGAAGCGCGAATCTTCGGCTAGCTGTTGCTCGAAACGGCCCTCGTCGTACTCGGTATCGTCGAAGGAGCCGAACTCCGGAGTGAGGCCACGGAGGGTCTGGATGAGCTTGAGCTTCGGGTTGATCATGTCGAGGACGAGTTGGAACCCGAATCGGCGCGCGAAATCGAGCCCAGCCTCGGCCTCGCGCTGCACATCAGCGAGCGGTTCCCCAGTCAAGAGGAGGCCGGCGATGAGGCTGACTTGGCTGAAACCCGCGAAGGCGATGTCGCCGAATCTGTTGGCCGCGTCGATGGCGCGCCGCGTCAGGCCGAGGCCGGTACGGACGGGCTGCATCCAGTAAGAGATGATCGCGAACAAATTGCAGACCTTTGCCTCGAAGCGTTGCAGCCCGCGCTGCTCCACCATGTCCAAGCCGAGCTTCCCGAAGCTGAACCCGGCCCGGTAATTCCCGAAGCGAAGGCCGATGAGCGCTCCGAGCCAGACGTAGGCGAAGCACGATCCGTCGCTGTTGCCATGCTCCAGGCTGAGATTCGCCATCCGGCAGACGACGAGGAAGGGCAGATCATCGTCGATCAGCACGGCTGGCGCCAGTGCCGCGCTGAGGACGTCCATCGTCGCGCGCCGCTCGGGGTCCGTCATCAGCGGCAGATCGACGAGATCCTCGATCGAGCGACTCCCGATCTGGCGCCAGAGGCGCTCGTATTCTTGCTGGACCTCTTCCTTCGCCGGGTGCGGGGACCACTGGACGTCGATGTGCCGGAGATAGTCCAGACAGGCCTCGACGGCGCGGTCGCTGCGGCCGAGTGTTGTGAACAGCTCTTCCTTCAGCCTCGTGAGGGTGGCTAAGTCGACGAGTGGGAGCACACGGCTGGACAGACCCGACAGCCGCTCCTCGGCTGCGGCGAATGCGCCGGTCAGGGACTCGCACTCGGCGCGGTGAATCTCGAACGCGAAGGTGAGTGCGCCGTATCGTTCCCAACTGTCCTCCGGAAGCAGCGTTCGACCGGCAGTGAAATAGGTTAAAGCCGAGGCGTAGGCGGTAGCATCCTTGGCGCGCTTGCCTGCCATCAGGTTGTACTCGGCCAATTGCTCGCGTTCGTCCTGCGACGTGACCAGCACGGCGCCGCGGTTGAGCTGATTAACGATCTCGAAGATGACCTGCTCGCGCTTATCTCTTGGCGTGTGCGCCACGAGCAATCTGCCGATTTGCAGGTGCGCGTCGGCGCGCAATGGTTCAGAGATCAGCGAGTACGCAGCTTCTTGGATACGGTCATGCACGAACCTGAAGGCGCCGTCCAGCCGCTCGATGAGCTCCAGGCGAACCGCCTCCCACAGGTCTGCCCGGACCTGGTCCTCCGACGTTCGGCGCACGAGTGCGAGCGTGGTCAGGTCGGCGCTGTTGCCGAGGCAGGCGAGTTGCTGCAGCGCCTCCAGCGTCCTCGCCGGCAGGCGGCTCAGCTTCCCCACCATTAGATCCGCGACGTTGGCCGTGTACCCCTTCGCGTGGATGCGCCCGAGGTCCCATGACCACCGAGACACTCTATGGTCCAACGCGAGCAGCCCCTCGTCGGCGAGGGTGAAGAGGAACTGGATGACAAAGAACGGGTTGCCTGCGGTCTTCTCGTACACCAGCTGCCCCAGCGGCGCGGCGCGCGTCGGCTCGCAGCGAAGCGCGTCCGCAATCAGCTGATCCACATGCTCACGGGCGAGGGGCGCCAGCCTGACCTCGTGTACGGGCGCGCCCGCGTTGCGGATCGCCTCGAGCTTGCGCATCAGCGGATGGGCGGGAGTGACCTCGTTGTCCCGGTAAGCGCCCAACAGCATGAGGTGCTGCAGATCCGACCGGGTCAACACATCCTCGAGCAGATCGAGCGTTGCGGCGTCGAGCCATTGCAAGTCGTCTAGGAAGAGAGCCAGCGGGTGCTCCGGCAGCGCGAAAACGCCGATGAATCGCCGGAACACGAGCTGGAAGCGCCGCTGCTCCTCCTGCGGCGAGAGCTCAAGCGCCGGCGGCTGCTCGCCGATAATGAGCTCGAGGTTTGGAACGAGGTCCACTATTAGCTGTCCGTTCGGATCCAGAGCCTCACGAAGCGCATCTCGCCAGCGGGATAGTTCCGCTTCGCTCTTGCCTAGAAGCGCTTGGATCAATTGCTGAAAGGCGTGGGCGAGGGTGGCGTAGGGGATGTCGGATTTGTATTGGTCGAATTTACCCGATGCGAAAAGGCCGCGCGGCGGAACCAACCATTTATGAAGCTCATTGACGACCGAGGACTTGCCGATACCGGAGTACCCGGAAACAAGAACCAACTCCGGCTTGGCGCCTGCTACAACGCGATCGAAGGCAGCGAGCAAGGTGTCGATTTCGGACTCTCGCCCATATAGTTTCTCTTGAATCAGCAGCCGGTTTGGCGTGTCGTGTTCGCCGAGCGGGAAGTCGTCGATACGATTCTGCGTTTCCCATTCATGAAGGCAGCGCCGAAGATCACTCCCGGCGCCCGCCGCTGTTTGATAGCGGTCTTCAGCCGTCTTGGCGAGCAACTTCATGACGATTGCCGAAACCGCCTGTGGAACAGTCATCAGTCTTTCGCATGGGGGTATTGGCTGCCTTGCAATGTGGGCGTGCACGAGTTCCATCGGATCCGACGCCGTGAATGGAAGAGCCCCGGTCACCATCTCGTAGAGCGTCACTCCGAAAGCATAGAGATCGCTCCGGGAATCGATCGAGCGATTCATTCGCCCGGTTTGTTCGGGAGCCATGTAAGGGAGAGTTCCGGCGATGAACTCGGGAGGGGCGGGCGCCTGGCGCTCGCGCGGCAGGCGCGAAGCGATCCCGAAACCCATGAGCCGGACCTGACCCGTCGCGCGATTGACGAGAACATTTGGAGGCTTCACGTTTTTGTGGATCAACCCCTTCTCGTGCAACCCGCCGAGTGCGGTTGCGATACCGACTGCGAAGCGCAAGAACTGCGTCAACTCCATCGGTCCCGGAAGCAATCGATCGAGAGTCTCACCACCACGATCTTCGAGCACGAGCGTCATCTGCCCACGTTGCTCGGAGAGGGCGAGGGGCCGAACCGCCCAGGCTGGGTCGAGTTCATCCCTCAACGAGTATTCGTACTCGATTTTTTTTATGGTCGCCAATGCTGGCTGCATCGACGCAGGAGCTAGGAAGAGAACGGATGGTGAACCGAGTAGGTCCGAGTGGTCGCCCCGGTACAGGACGAACTCCTCATCCCTGCGGAGAGCTTCGAGGACATGTTCTGAGAGTTCCGCGATGATTGTCCCCAATTCTAGGGTACCCATCGGTCGACAGACACGATTCCAATCGGGCCAAGCCCCGCGATTTGCAAAACGCAGTCTACTACCAAGATCCCATACTATTCTTGCTCACCCTCGGCGTGTTCGGTAAGCGCCAGTTGGGTTCCAAAGGTCTGAAATGATTCGGTCTTCATTTCGACGCACGGTAACGCGCGACTTTCTTGGAAAAACAATCACTTGGGGAGTCTACTCTTCGCTCAAAACAGATGTCCAGATGGCCAAATCAGAGGGTTTTGTCACAGTTTGGATACAGCGACCCAGGCTCAAAGCAAAATGTCTTTCCGGCAGGTGGTCCCGATTGTTGCCCAGAATTGATCGAGTCGATATCTCAGGACTCTACAAGTTTTTAGGAACTGGGATCCCACTTGCTTTCGGAAGTTGATAGACCAGCGCAGCGGCAACAATCGAAGCCGCGGCAATGATGTTTGTCATGAGGACATAAGAGTGATAAACATCAAATACCCGCCCCATGAAAAACGCTCCGCCAGCGTGGGCCAACGCGCCAGCCGTAAAGAAATAGCCGAGAAACTCCCCGTACGATGTAAGGGGGAAATATCTGCTCACTAAATATGGCAGCACGTCATTGTCAGCTCCAATAGCCGCTCCCAGCAAGATCGCGGCGAGCGCAAGCACGGTTCTCGACTGTGCCATGGCGATCCCAGCTACGCCCAGACCGGAAAGAGTTAGCGCAAATGCCGCAACTCTAGCCGCGGCAAAGCGATCGAGGCAGAAACCGATCAAGAGACGTCCAGCGATGGCGGAAACCCCCAGCAAAGAAAAAAGCCTCGCTGCAGAAGCGGGAGTCATTCCCCGATCCGTAAACATCGGTATTAGATGTGTCAGAACGCTATCACTGATCCCCACTTGGACAATGACCGCGATCAGTATCAGGAACGTGTAGCTCCTGAAGACTCGTGACCTTGGGACTCGAGCGTTACCGGACATCTGGCCTGCAGAAGAAGTGATGCTTGTCGCTTTTATCGCAGGAGCGTCTTTCAAAATGAAGGCCAGCGGAATTGTCCCCACCGTAAGGATCGACAAGCCAAGCAAAAAAAACGCTTCGCGCCATCCATAATGGGCAATAAGTAACTGCGCGAATGGAGGTATGACGACCCCTCCCAGTCCTGCGCCGCAGGATAACATTGAGAGCGCCAACCCTCGGCTTCGGTCGAACCAATTCGAAATGACCTTCCCGAAGGTGAGCGTCGTTGTGCCCGCGGTGGCCGCGCCCCACAAGACTGCGAGGGCATAATAGTGCCATAGGTGTCGAGTAAGAAGGCTCTGAGACCCACAGATGAGCGCCACAAGAACGATGGAAATCAGTATGACACGCCTGACGCCGAATCGATCGGCAAGCCGGCCAACAATCGGACTCGCCACCGCAAAAATCACACCGCTGATCGACCAAAAGCCGGAAATTGCTGCCCGGTTCCATTGGAATTCGGAGCTGAGCGGCTTGAGAAAGGTCCCAAAAGCATAAAACATTCCCGTGGAGCCAAAAACGTAGGACAGCAGGGAGACAGCAACGACCTTCCATCCCCTTTCCCATTCGTGGCGTGGGCTCTTGGTGTCGAGAGATTCGGCCTCCCTTGTTGTAACTCCGCCAATTCCATCTGCCATAACACTCCCACTTCCCTCTCTGTTTCAGAAAGG